>RRZU012017300.1_pt1 | contig 16835 bp, 19 predicted proteins | sample 2165561 | NCBI WGS metagenome assembly RRZU01 (sample SAMN10456909, study PRJNA506462) | wastewater metagenome | isolation source: wastewater sludge | place: USA: Moscow, Idaho | reverse complement strand
TGTAACATTTTGAATTAAATCTAAAGTAACAGTTATATTTTCATTTAATTGAGCATAACCTTTTATCATATCAGATGCTATATCTTTACCTCCTTGAGTTTTTCTTTGAGCATTTTCAAATAAATTTTTTATTTGTTTAGCAGCCTCAGCACTTCTACTTGCAAGTGTTCGAACTTCCCCTGCAACAACTGCAAATCCACGTCCAGCTTCACCAGCAGTTGCTGCTTCAACGGCTGCATTTAATGAAAGAATATTTGTTTGAAAAGCAATTTGATCTATGATTGTAATAGCTTCATTAATAGCTGATGTTTGAGTATTAATCTCTTCCATAGAAACTACAGTTTTATTTGCTAATTCTTGACCTAATGAAATTGAAGTTTTAACTTTATTTCCATAATCTGCCATTTGTGCAGTTGTTTGAGTATTATTTGTAATATTTGAAGTAATCTCTTCTAATGAAGCTGCTGTTTCTTCTAAAGACGCAGCTTGAGAGTTTGCAGCACTTGCAATTTCTTGCATATTTTTAGTTAGAATATTTGCATTATTACTTAAAGTAATCCCTATTCTTTTATTTTCAAGTAAAGTTTGAGTAATAACATCACCTAAGATATTTACATCATTTTCTAACTCTTTGATTATACCTTCAAGATTATTTTGTGTTAATTTTGGTCTAAAATCAAGTTTTGAATATGAAGTTAATACTTTTAAGATATTTGAAATATTACTATTAAGTGTTTCTAACATTTCATTAATAATATCTTTTAATTCATTTAAAGAAGGATTGTTTGAACCTAGCTCTATTTTTGTATTTAAATAGCCTTTATTAATAGCATTTGTAACTCGAATAGTATCAGCTATTAAAGCTCTATCTTTTTGAATGTTTGCTTTTGTATCTTCAATATTTTTGTTGATAATTTTTGACATCATTCCTAATTCATCATTTGATTTTACATCTATAAGTTCAATATCATCTTTTTCAAAATTAATAAATGCAAAGAAGTTTTCAACACCTCTTTTTACAGATGCAACATCAATTAAAATAGTAAAGGCAATTGTTCTTGCTAAAATCATAGTTAAAGCTATTCCCAAAATACTAAGTAAACCAAATATAATCATATTTTGATTTGAATCGCTCATTTCATCATTTATTGTAATAATTAAAGTTTGGGAAATATAATCTTCAACTTTTTTTAGTAAATTGATTTTTTCTGTAATTTCTTTAAACCAATGATTAGCATCAACTTCAAAATTTGTTTCAATATCACTATATAGTGCAATTTTTCTTATTCTTTCAACTTCATCAACAGAATCACCTTTTAAATTTGTTTCATAAAATTCAACTGTTTTTAAATCTGAAACTTTTAGAAATGAGTCCATATATGCATTTTGTTCTGCAATTAAAGTATAAAATTTTGCTTTCATACCAGCTCCAAAACTATCTTTTGCAAAAGTATTAGTTCCTACTGCTCGCTCAATTCCTGCTCGCTCTTTTGATAATAAAAAGTTCATATAAGATACTAATTGTTGTGATACAGCTGCACTATTTGATAATTTTGTTATTGTTCCGATTACCTTTAATAACAATTTATTTAAGTCTGTATAATAGCCTATTGCAAGAGCTGCATTTAGAGTTAATGAATTAACACCATTTCTAGTATCACTTAATTTTTCAACTTTTTTAAGACCTGAATTTAAATTTTCTAAAAATTCAGAACTATAATCATTTTTATTAAAGCTATTTAAAAAAACCTCTAGTTCCTTTAATTTCACATCAACATTTTCTCTTTGAACGGGTAGTTCTGTTTTAAATTTTTCACCTGAACTTCCTAAAAATCCAGCTGTCATACCTCTTTCTTTTTGAGTTTCATGAACTAACGCGCCGATTTTTGTAGAAAGAACTACAACATTGTCTAAGGCATGTAAATTTTTAGAAGTACTAAATAAATCTACAGCCAATTTTGCTGCTAATAAAATAACCACAATAAGTGGTATTAACATTATTAAAATAAGCTTTTGTTTTATCGATAATTTCGAAAGCATAAAAAACCCCAATTTTTTTAATTTTTGTGATTTTAACTGAATTAATAATAATTAGTGATGATTGTGGTCAAGAGATTAATAAAAATAATTGAATGAAGTCTTTTATATTTGAGTTTAAATAAAAGTAATAACTTTTATTTAATTTTGTTGTTAAGAATTACTTTTGTTTTTTCTATATTTAAACCAGATTTTGAACTTGCGTCCGCCAAATTTTCGTTATTTGCTAAAAGTCTTAATAAAACTTCGATTTTTTTGTTTGTTTTTATATGTGTAATTGACATATGATTTTCCTTTTTTTTTCTTCATTATATGAAGTTAATCAAAAGATAAATATGAGCTTGTTGTCTAAATGTAAATAATGTGTAATATCAATAGTGTGGGAATCAATAAAAAGCATAAAATAAAATAACAGATGAAACTCGAATTCATCTTAAGTGGACACAGTATAACTAAATTGATTTATAAAAGCAAGCCCTATACTATTTTTTAGTATACTCCTTCTTAAAATTAAAAGAAATAGAGAAAATAAAAATGACCATAGATAATAGTTTTATAGAGTTAATATCCCATAAAAACACACTAAACAAAGAACAATTTAAAATATTAGCTTTAAATTATCCTGCCTTAGATAACTGGAAAGAATTAGCTTTAAATAAAGAAGTATCAAAAAATGATACAAATTTATTAATGCTTTTAAAAGGTGACTTATCTTTAAAAGCCCAAGAACAAATAATAAAAAACTATCATATGGTATTAGAGTTTAACAATATCAAGGCAAAATCAGTTTATAAAACAACTACAACACAAGAAATTCCAAGTCCTAAAATAGAAGATGATGAAGAAGAGCATATAAAAATCTACTGTGATGGTGCATGTTCTGGAAATCCAGGGGAAGCTGGAAGTGGATTAGCAATTTATTCAAATAAGAAAAATCCCGTTTTACTTTATGGTGCTTATGAAAAAGACGGAACTAATAATATCGCTGAATTAAACGCACTTTATCAAGCTTTATTAATAGCTAGACAAAGCAATAACCAAAATATCATCTCTATATTTTCAGATTCAAAATATAGTATTGATTGTATTACAAATTGGGCATATGGTTGGAAAGCAAAGGGTTGGATCAAAAAAGGTGGAGAGATAAAAAATCTTGAAATAATAAAAGAAGCTCATTATTTATATGAAAAATTAAAAGATAAAATCGAAATAAACCATGTAAAAGGTCACTCAGGAGTCGAAGGAAATGAGCTTGCTGATAGAATGGCTGTTCATACGATAAAAGCAAAAAACAAAGATTTTGCTTTTTATTCATATAATAAAGTGGAAGAAGTTCTATCTTTAACTTCATATTAAAGATGATTTGAGCACCATTCAGATATTATAATAAATATTATTTAATAAGCACAACGAGGAAGAAAAATGGTTGAAAAAAAGGGTTCAATATTAACAGTTAGAGAAGACATCAAAGTTTTTGATTGCACAATCAGAGATGGTGGTCTTGTAAACAATTATCATTTTACAGATGAGTTTGTAAAAGCACTTTATGAAACATGTGTAGCTGCTGGTGTTGATTATATGGAAATTGGTAAAAACGTATCTCCTACAGTAATGAGTGAAGAAGAGTACGGAGCTTGGAATTTCTGTAAAGAAGCTGATATTAGAAAAATTGTAGGTGAAAATAATACAAGTCTAAAAATTGCAACAATGGCTGATGTTGGAAGAACTATAAAAGAAGAGATTCCACCAAAAAGTGAAAGTGTTGTAGATATGATAAGAGTTGCTACTTATATTCATCAATTACCTGAAGCTATTGAATTAATCGAAGATTTTCATGCAAAAGGTTATGAAACTACTTGTAATATTATGGCTATTTCTAAATCATTTGATGATGAATTAGACCAAGTTTTAGAAACTCTTAGCAAAACAAATGTAGATGTTATTTACATAGCTGATAGTTTTGGTTCATTTTATCCAGAGCAAATCAATAAACTAACTGCAAAATACCTAGGTGCTGCAAAACCTGTTGGTAAAAAAGTTGGAATTCATGCTCATAATAACCTTACTTTAGCATATGCAAATACACTTGAAGCTATGATTTATGGAACAAGTTACTTAGATGTTACAGTTTCAGGACTTGGACGAGGAGCTGGAAATTGCGCTATGGAGCTATTATTAGGTTTCTTAAAAAATCCAAAATACAAATTATTACCAGTACTTAAATTTATTGAAGAACATATTGTGCCTTTAGAAAAAGAATTAGATTGGGGACCAAGCGTACCTTATATCCTAACTGGACACTTAAATGAACACCCAAGACCTGCAATGAAAGCAAGAGATGAAGGTGATACTCAATATGTGAAGTTTTATAATAAACTAACAGAAGAGTATAGTTAATATTTAACAGTATTCTGTAGTCTTCACCGATAAAAAAGGGATTAGTTTTTTAACTAATCCCTTTTTTTTGTTAAAGTTGCATTCGTTATTGAACTTAATGGTTCATTCACCTTAAATATTTTTGCTTTTATATCTGAATAACCAAAAGATTCAAGCCTTTTTGTGTGCATTTCTAAATATCTTTTCGCATCAGCTTCATTATCAAAAAGATATATTCCTCCTGCTTCTTTTGTTTGCTCATTTTCTGTCCAAATTTTCCAAATCAAACCAGATTCTTCTGATATATTTTTTGCTAAATCTACAAAAGCATTTGAAAAATCTTCACCAAAAATTACATCATGTGGGAAGTCAACTTGTAATAAATATGCCATCTAATTACCTTTTATTTTTATTTAATTTTAGTGTTAATAAACTTTATTTTCAGTTATAATGAAAACAAAAAAGGAATCATTATGTCTGGTAAAATTATAAAACTTCTTATTTCAAAAGATCCACAAAGTACTATGATAAACGTAAATCAAATGGTTTTAGAAATTGATAAAGGAATATTTGGAGATAGATATTATAATCAAATAGGAACTTTCTCAAATAAAGAAACTATTGAACCTGATAGCCATGTAACTTTAATAGAATTAGAAAAGATAACTGCCTTAAATGAAGAGCATAACTTAAATATTACAGCAGAAGATTTTAGAAGAAATATTGTTGTAACAAATTGCGATTTAAACTCACTTGTAGGAAAAGAATTTCAAATAGGCGAAGTTGTATTAAAAGGTATTAGACTTTGCGAACCTTGTAAATATTTAAGTGATAAAATAAATGAAAAAAAAGCATTAACTGAAATGGTTCATAAAGCAGGTCTTAGAGCCCAAATTATCAAAGGTGGAAGTATTGATTTAAATTCACAAGTAGAAGTTAAATAACTTCTGCTTGATAGCTTTACTTTTTAATCTCAAAACCACTTTTTATAATATCAATTCCATATTTATTTCTTAATTTTTGCATTTGATTTGTCAAAGCTCTTTTTTTTGTATCATTTTCATATTCAAAAAGATTATAAGTATATTCATTTACCTTTGCAAAATTTGAAACTGTAATATTTAACTGAATAATTCCATGAGTTTTATGGTTATCTGTACTTTCAAAGAGTTTTACCATTTCATTTTTGAAGTCCATTTCATTAAAAATTCTATTTACATTTATATAGTTTTTTGATTTAACTTTATATTCATATCTTATTAAAATGGCATAGGTAAGTGGATTTACATTTGCTTTTTTTACTAAAAAGCATAGATATCTACAAAGTATCATTACTCTTCTTTTTAACTCAACTCTATCAAAAATAACATCAAAAGTTCGCCCTATTCCTATTGATTTTTTTTCTCGCTCTATGGTGAGTTTATTATCTCTAATTCCGCAAACACGATTGTATAAATCAATTCCTGGTTTTTTCCAAGAATAAAAAAGTTTTTGGTTTTTTTTAATATCTCCAAGAGTTCTAATTCCATAGCCTTTTAATCTTTCTTGAAAAGCGCTCCCTATTCCTGGAAATTCTTTGATTGGAATATCTTTTATAAAATTTCCAATATTATCAACACTTACATATTTAACCCCATCTGGTTTTGCATATTCAGTTATTAGTTTTGAAAGATACTTTGTATTTGCAATTCCTATTGAAATGGGAAGTTTTAGCTCATCATATATTTTTTTCTTCAAATAATATGCAAAAGCTACCACTTCACTTTCATCTATATAACCACTTACATCTCCAAAAAATTCATCAATAGAAAATTGTTCAACAAGGGGTATTTCTTTTATTAAAAGTTCTTTTAATTTTGTTGATAATTCATGATACAAAGGATAGTTTGGTGGAAGCATTTTTAAGTGTGGACATAAAGTTAAAGCTTCATTTACACTCATAGCTGTTTTTACTCCAAAAGCTCTTGCTTCATATGATGATGTTGTTATTATCCCTCTTATTTTTCCATTTTCATCTACAAAATACTCTTTGAAAGTTTTTTGACCTTCATTGGTAAGAATTGTACTTACAAAGGCACCACTATTTTCTGAGATTTTTCTAATCTCTTTTTTTGATGAAAAAATATTAAGATTACTTCTTCCTCCAACCGCAACTGGAATATGAAACAAACTATCATCTATAGTTCTGTGAGCAGAAACAAAAAAGCAATCTAAATCTAAGTGAATGAACATAATGCCATTTTATACTATTTTTAATATGAACTGCCATTATATTTCATTTTGCAATATTTATTTTAAACTTTTATTTATCTTATTTTTAAGGTTTTTAAACTATTATATTAGATTATACTTTGTATAACTAAGGAGAGAAAAATGAAAAAACTAGGTCTACTATTATTATGTTTGAGTAGCTTGTCATTTGCTGCTGAATATGATCCTGTAAGGGGAGAAATGTTATCACTATCTTGTACTTCATGTCATGGAAGTGAAGGAAAATCTGAAGCTATTACACCATATATTGCTGGTATGGGTAAAACAAATATGTACCAAATTTTATTAGATTATAAAAGTGGTAAAAGAACTGAAACTATGATGCAAAAACATGCAAAAGGTTTTAGTGATGAAGAGTTAGAACAAATTGCTTACTACTTTTCAAATATTAAAAGATAGAAAGGATACAAGATGATGAATAGAAGAACTTTTAATAAAATACTTTTAGGAACAACAGCACTATCTTTTGTTACATGTGCAAGTATTGCAGATACGAAACTTCCTGCTAATAAAAAAAGAGTTGTAATTGTTGGAGGTGGATTTGGTGGTGCAACTGCTGCTAAATATCTAAAAAAATTTAGTCCTGATACTGAAGTTATTTTAATTGAACAAAATAAAGATTATTATACTTGTCCATTTAGTAATACAGTAATTGCAGGAATGAATAAAATTGATTATATAAAACATGACTATAAAACTTTAGAAGAAAAATACAAAATTATTGTAAGACATGAAAAAGTTGCAAAAGTTGACGGAACTATAAATAGTGTTATTTTAGAAAATGGAGAGATTATCCCTTATACTAAAGCTATTGTAGCACCTGGAATTGATTTTAAATATGATAAAGGTTATATTGAAGGCTCAGAAGCATATGCACCTCATGCATATAAAGCAGGAGAGCAAACTGTACTTTTAAGTGAGCAATTACAAAATATGAAAGATGGTGGAACATTTGTAATGGTAGCACCTAATAATCCATTTAGATGTCCTCCTGGACCTTATGAAAGAGTTTCTTTAGTTGCTCACTATTTAAAACATAATAAACCAAACTCTAAAATTATAATTCTGGACCAAAAAAACAAATTCTCTAAACAAGGATTATTCCAAGAGGGTTGGGAAAAACTTTATAAAGATATGATTGACTGGAGAAGCGTTGAATTTGGTGGAAAAGTTATCTCTGTAAATCCTAAAACAAAAGTTATAAAAACAGATGATGGTGATGTAATTGCTGATGTACTTAACTATATTCCAGAACAAAAAGCTGGAAAACTTGCATTTGATTCAGGACTTGTAGATGGTGATTGGTGTCCAATTAATACTAAAACATTTGAATCAAAACTGGTAAAAAATGTTTATGTAATTGGTGATGCATGTATTGCTGGTCCTATGCCAAAATCTGGATTCTCAGCAAACTCACAAGGGAAAATTGCAGCACTTCAAATTTCTAGGATTTTAGTAGATTTACCTCTTGTAAATCCTCCAAAACTTGCTAACACTTGTTATAGTTTAGTAGCTCCAAACTATGGTATTTCAGTTGCTGCTGTTTATGAAGCACATGATAATGAAATAGTTGATTTAAAAAGTTTAGGAGCAGGTGGATTAAGTCCTTCATATGCTGATGAAAGTATCAGAATGCAAGAAGCTGAATATGCTATTGGTTGGTATTAAAACCAAATGTCTGATATATTTAGATAAATTTAATTTGATAAATAAGACACTTTTGTGTCTTATTTACTTAGTTATATATTGAATAATTTGTTGTGGTGCTTCACCAATTTTTACAACATTTGGCTCTTCAATTAAATCTCTTTTATCTCTATTTAATCCAAAAGTAACTTCGTAATCTCCACTAGGACAAGAGATGATACTCTTAGCTTCACTTAATTTCAACTCTTTACAACCATCAAAACTATTATTTGAGGCTGCAAACAAAGTTGATGCAGCAATAATCAAAAATAATGATATTTTTTTCATATTAATACACTATTTATTTAAAGGATTGATTAACTCTTCAAACCATTTATTAGCGTCTTCAACTGTCTCAAATCTTTTTGATTTTGCAACTTGGTCTTTACCTTCGTAGAATCTTACTCTAATTCCATCTTCTACATGGTCAATTTTTGTTCTTGTGATTTTTGATAAGTTTAAATAAACTCTTTCATTTAATTTTACAAACATTTTCGTTCTCACTTTCTTTTGATTTTGTACATTTTACTTGAATTATCTTTAAATCCAACAAACACCTGAAAGATTTATATTTACAAAAATTTTATCTCCTGGAAGTAATGCTTGTTTTTTCATCTCTTCTCTAGTAATTTTACTATTAAAATTCATTCCACTAATAGAAAATTCTACTAATAAATGATTTTCATTTGTTTGTTGATAAATAGAGCAAACCGTTGCCACAAGAGTGTTTTCATTTTGCATTTCATCACAATCTTTTCTACAAATATCAATATGTTCAGTATTTATCATCATTACTGAATCTCTTTTCTTTGATTCACTATTTGCTATAGTTAATCTTTGACCATCTGAAAAAACTTTTACAAGATTTCCTTCTTTATTTTTTTCCCATGGAGCAAAAAGAAGATTTACACTACCATTTTCCACAAGATTTCCTTGAAATAATGCGATCCTTCTATCACAAATATGATTTAACCAATTATGATCGTGACTTGAAATAAAAATAGTTGTGTTGTATTTTTGTTTTGCAGTTAATATTGCTTCTTTTATAAGTTGTGCTGAATTTGTGTCAACACCCGCTGTTGGTTCATCTAAAATCAATACCTTTGGCTTTAAAATCAATCTTGCAGCAAGGGCCACTCTTTGGGATTCTCCACCTGAGAGTTGACTCCATTTTCTATTTGCAAAATTTGTATCTAATCCTACTAATTCTAATGCCTCATAAACTTTTTCTTTTAAGTTATCCGTATCATTTCTTAGTTTTAATCCATAAGCAATATTATCAAATACTGTTCTTTTTAAAAGATAAGGATTTTGAGGAACTATTACTATACTCTGTTTTGTTTCTAAATCAATTTTTTTATTACAAATACCATTAAATGATATTTCACCTTTTGTTGGTTTACAAATAAAAGAGAGTAATGAAAAAAGCGTAGATTTTCCACTACCATTAGGTCCAAAGAAACCAATAATTTGGTTTTCTTCTAAATATAGTGTATCAACACTAAGCACTTTTTTACCATCATAATATTGTTCAATATAATTCAGTTCATATAAGTTACTCATTGATTCCATTTCCTTTTTAATACAGATAAAGCAATATTAACCATCAAAGCAACTGCAAATAAAACTAAACCAAGTGCAATACCTGTTACAAACTCACCTTTACCCGTTTCAAGTGCGATTGCAGTTGTGATTGTTCTTGTATGGTATTTTATATTTCCACCAACCATCATAGAAATACCAACTTCTGTGATAATTCGTCCATAAGCAGTCATAGCAGCTGTCATAAGACCAAATCTTGCTTCTATTAGAGTTCCTATTAAAATTTGATAAGAATTTGCTCCCAAGCCTTTTAAAGAGGTATATAATCTCTTATCAACAGCTTCTACTTGGCTTGCAGTTAATGCAATAATAATAGGAAGACCTAAAACTATTTGACCCATTATTATGGCTTGTTGGGAAAAAAGTAAATTATACTCTCCCAAAGGTCCTACTTGGGAAAGCATTGTATATGCAATTAATCCAATTACAACCGTTGGCAAAGCTAAAAAGGTATCTACAATTGTTCGAATAATTGTTTTACCTGGAAATTGATAATATCCAAGTAAAAAACCCAAGGGTAGACCTATTATTAAACTAATCATTAATGATAATGAGGAAACTGTAACTGTTACACTAATTGCTGAGTAAACACTTTCGTTTCCTGACGTAAGAAGATCAATCGCTTCATTGAAGCCATCTGTAAAAAGATTCATTCTATAAACTAACCCTAACCCTTGGAATTTTTATTTATTTACTTGCGTTTGGTGTAAATAATGTTTTATCTAATAATTTAAAATCACCAATGAATTTTTGTGTTTCAGGTTTTATTAACCAATCACTAAAGCTTTGTGCTAATTCTAATTTTACATTTGGACATTTAGCTTTGTTAACTGGAATAACACTATATTGATTAAATAAAGTTTTATCTTTTTCAACAACAATTTTCATTTTATTATCAGCTCCTTTTTGAGCTTCATATTTAATCCATGTACCTCTATCTGTCATTGTATATCCATTTTTTTCAGCAGCCATATTAATAGTAGTTAGCATACCTTGACCTGTTTGAATATACCATAAATCAGTTTCTGGAATAACTTGTGAAGCATCTTTCCAAAGTGATAATTCTTTTTTATGCGTTCCTGAATCATCACCTCTTGATAAGAAGTTTGCTTTTGAATCTTTAATTATTTTTAAAGCTTCAACTGTACCTTTACCACTTACATGAGCAGGATCTGCAATTGGTCCAACAATAATAAAGTCATTGTACATAACTTCTTTTCTATCAATTCCAAAGCCACTTTCAACAAGTTTTTTTTCAGCAGCAGGTGCATGAACTAATAAAACATCAACATCACAATTTTCACCCATTTTAAGTGCTTTTCCTGTTCCTGTTGCTACCCATTTAAGATTAGTTCCTGTTTCTTTTTCAAACTGTGGTGCTAAATAATCTAATAATCCAGTGTCATCTGTGCTTGTTGTTGTTGCCATCATTAAAGAATCAGCTGATAAACTCATAGCTAATAGTGCAGATAGTCCTACTGATAATAAAGTTTTTCTAATCATTTTTTATTTCCCTTTTATTAATTAAATATATTTGTTTCTTGCGCTGTTGATTTGTTATTGAATTTAATAACATACACTTCTTGCCCCACATCAATAGATGATGTACTTTCTTTTGTTACAAGAATAGAATTACTCTCATATAAAGCTGTTATCATTCCTGATCCATATTTATTGTTTCTAGTGACTTTAAAACCTCCATTTTCAAGTTTACCAAGGACAATATTCACTCTCCCTGCTTTTGTTTTAAATTGCTCATGATTCATAGCAAAGGCTGTTTCATGATAAATATTTTCATTTCCTTGGATTTTATTTAAAATAGGAATTGCAAATAAATAAATATTAACCATTGCAGTTAGTGGATTTCCAGGAAGACAAATAACAAGAGTCTTGTCCATCTTTCCCATCATAATAGGACGACCAGGTTTTATATTTACTCCATGAAATGCTGTTTGTAAACCATTTTGTAAAAAAGCTTCTCCTACAAAGTCAGCATCTCCCATAGAAATACCTCCACTTGTAATAATTACATCATAATTTTTTAGATTTTTTATATAGTTTTTTGAGTCTTCAAGATTATCAGGAATTACTCCACAATAAGTTGCATCAAAACCTTTTTCTTTTAGTTGAGAAATTAAAGCAAATGAATTACAGATATAAATTTCTTCCTCATCTGCTCTTTCCCATGGCTCTTTTATTTCATTTCCAGTTGATAAAACTGCAATTGAAATTTTTCTAAAAACTTCAATCATTACTAAACCTTGAGAAGCTAAAAGAGTAATATGAGATGAGTTTATTTCTTCACCTTTTCTAAATAATACATTGCCCTCTTTTTGCTCTTCTCCTTTTAGTCTTAAGTTTGCACCTTTTTTGATATCAGAGGGAATTTTTACTGTTTTTTCTGTCACATCAAAACAGTTTTCAATAGGAACAATAGTATCAACATCAGAAGGAACTTTAGCTCCTGTCATGATTTTATAACACTCATTTTCTAAAAGTGATTCTTTTACTTTTTCACCTTTATCTCCTGCAAATATAGTTTTATTTATACTTAAAACTTTTCCTGCATCTTCAAATTTAACAGCAAATCCATCCATTGCAGAATTATTAAAAGAAGGTAGATTTTTTACACAAACTACATCCTTTGCAATTATTCTTCCTATTGCTTCACCAATAGAAATCATTTCTGTAAAAGTTGTAGCAATTGATAAATCCAAACTCTTTTTTACGGCATCCGTAAAATCTAAAAAATTCATTTTCTCAGCCATTTAATTTCCTTGATTCAAAACTTTTATTTGTTTATATTTTTTTGCAATAGTATTTACAATTTTTTCTATCTCTTTTTCTTCTAATTTCTGAGTAAAAGTTAAAGAAATAGAGTTTCTACTTGTAATTTCATCATATCCCATAGCCTGAATAATTCTAGAAGGTCTTGAAAGTCCAAGAGAACAACCCTCACCATTTGTAATACAAATCTCATCTAAGGCAAGTGTTCGTATAAGCTCCCTTGCTTTTATATTTTTTAAAGCAAAATGAAGGCTATAAGGTAAAGTTTGTGAGTTATTAACGAAGAAATAAATATCTTCTTTTAATGCATCTTTTAATTTTTCTATAAAGATATCTTTTATTGATATTTCAAATCTTTGATTTTTTAAAGCTTCTAAAATATTAAAAAGAGCAATTCCATCTTTGTTTGAGATGGCTTGTTCTTCAAATAAATCTTCATTAAAAAGTATTAATCCATGAAAAGAATATCCTGTTAATTTATATGGGTCAAAATAAATTACATCAGAATTTTTATCAAAATGGGCACTGGCATTTGAAATAATTTTTGCATTTGTTGATTCTTTTATTTTTTCAAGAGGTGTTTGAACAAAAGTATCCATCACATAAGAAGATATGAAAATAAAATCTATATTTAAATCTTCTAATTTTTTGATATTTACATTTCCATCTTTTAATAAATCAATCCAAATTATTTCAAATCCCAATTCTTCAAAAAGAATTGCTGCATCTATCAAACTTTGTGTTTCACCAACACTTATTGCAATTTTTCCTTTTTTACTTAATTCTAATAATAAAGATAAAAAACCACTTTTAGAAAATGAAAAACTATTAATATTTTCAAATGAATATTTCTCTTTGAACTCTTTTTCAGTTTTGTTATACTCTTCATTATTACTTAGAATATTTAAAGACATATCATCTTTAATATGCAAATTTTGCATATTATTATATTGCAAAATATTAAGTTTATACATTTTTACTTTCCTTTACTATATCAGATTCCCTATCTAAAAAAAGTTCTTTGAACCTTTTTTGAGAATACTCTTTTATATCTTCATCAAGTGTTTTATAAAGTTTCATTAACTCTTTAGCTTTTAAAGTTAATTTACTTCCACTATCTTCTGCTCGACCTTTTTTTGTCAAAACTAAATCATCTTCAATATACTCTTCAAGAATTTTTATATGAGACCATGCTTTTTTATAGTTCATTCCAACATTTTGTGCAGCTTTTGCTATTGAGCCTGTTTGATCTATTTGATTTAAAATCTCAGTTTTTCCGCTTCCAAAAATAAGATTTCTATTTTCATCTTCAATCCAAACTTTAACTTTTATTTCCATTTTTATGACCTTTTTTTTCTCTAAAACATCCTAATTGGCAATGAACTACTTCAATATCAGAGTTTTTAACAGTAGAACCTACTGTTCGTAGTGTTGAGTTTTGAGCTTCATCCCACAATACTTTACATTCTAAAGTTTTATGGCCCATATAGTTTTGTTTTAATTTATCATAAACATGAATATTTGGGTCTTGAAATTTTAATTTCCCAAAAACACCCAACTCACAATTTGTAATTTTTATACCTAAACTTTTTGTAATGGCACTCATCTCTTTTGGTTTTTTACCAATTAATCTGGCAACTTTAAAAGCTTTTAGACAAGAGAGTTTCCCCTCTTCATCTAAATTTGTCATAAGTAAATCTTTTTGAACTTTATCTAATTCTATTTTTAAATTATCATCAATACTAGACATCTATTCTTCCACCATGCGTATAAAGATTCATTTTTTTACCCCTTGCAAATCCAATAAGAGTAATTCCATGTTTATGTGCAGTTTGAACTCCTAAGTAAGTTGGCGCAGTTCTTGAAACTATTATTGGAACCCTATGCATAACAGCTTTTGTAACCATTTCTGAACTTAATCTTCCACTTACAAATAATATTGATTTTGTAGTATCAAGTCTTTGAAGTTTACATTTTCCAACTGCTTTATCAATAGCATTATGTCTTCCTATATCTTCAGCTGTTACTGTTGTTCCATCTAATAAATAAATCATTGCTTTATGAACACAACCTGTTAAATTATAAAGTTCACTTTCATGATAAAATATTTTAATTTCACTTGAAATAGTTTCGGGTTTAACTTTGAAGGCAGTTTGATTAAATGGTATTTCTAAACTTCCTTCAATATTTCCAGTGACTCCACCACCACATCCACTTACTAGTGTTTTTTCTTTATATAAGTTTTGTAGTGAATCTTCATCAATTTTTGCTTTTACATCTACTCTTAATCCATCTTCACTAACCGTTAGCTCTTCGATGTCATCAATAGATGATATTACATTTTCACTCATTAAAAAACCAATTGCATGTGCGTCTTGATCTTTTGGAATACACATCATTGATATGGCTTTCTCTCCGTTTAAAAAAAGGTTGAGACGTGACTCATCAATAGTCACGTCTTCAAATACAGTTGCTTCATTTTCTATAAGTTTGTCAATTATTACGGTTTTTAAATATTTGGCGTTGTCCATATCTTTCCTTTAATATGCAAAATTAGCATATTATAATATATAAAGAAAAGCAAAGAGCTCATAAAGAGCTATTTACTAATCTTTTTTTAATAAATTTTTATCCTCTTCTAAAACGTCGGGTCTTAATTGTTCTAGATACTCAAGAGGTAATTTTCCAGTTACAACTCCTGGGATGTAACCTTTTACAGATACAAAGTATGAATAAACTGTTTCAAAAGTAAAGAACGAAATAATCGCACTACCCATAAAATGTATAAACAAAATAAATCTTTTTATCTGTATAGTTTCAGCATGTGTTGCAGCATTTGGAAACATATACCAAATTACAAATCCACTAATTACTAATAATGAACCAAAAGCAACATACATATAATAATTAATTCTATCCATATGCTTATACTTTCCTCTTAGGAAAATTTTATTCCATATTTTAGAACTTGGTCTTACGAAAAATTTGTGATCTTTAAAAGCAATTATAGTCATAATAAACCAAATTGGCATCCATCCAAGACCTACTATTTCATGTGTTGCTCTCATTAATCTTGCAATATATCCACCACCTGTCCAGTTTCCAAATGTAATTGAAAAACCTGTGATAAATAGATACATCATAATGATAATATTTAGTAAAATTACCAATCTTTGAAAGATTGAATAAATTTGAACCTTATCATTTTCCCTTGTAATTTTTGCTTGTTTTCTTCCTTTTGCTACAATAAACATAGTTAAGAATAAGAAGAATTCAACTGTAAATACTATTGGAAGTAAATGCTGTCTTTCTTCAAATGCTCTTATAACTTCTGGGGCAACGGCATCATATCTTGGTCCAAAAAGCCCTACTTCCATCTGTTGATAGTGAGTTAAGCTTTCAAATGGTACCACTTGACCTGTGAAATTACCTTGCAACATTTGTAATATAAACTTGTAAACATAATTTATATCAGCAATTGATGCTAACCAGAAATACCAATATGTTAAAAGGATGAATAAAAAGCCTATAATTAAATAGGCCTTATATTCACTTAGAAAACTTTTATTTTCCATACGCTTTATCCCAACCATAAGGCATAGATTGTACACCATGACCAAATGACATTACTCTTTCTCTATAGATATTTGAAATTGATTCAGCATCTCCAACTAGTAAAGCTTTTGTTGAACACATAGCAGCACATACAGGAACTTTTCCTTCAGCTATTCTATTTTGTCCATAAAGTTCTCTTTCATGTTCACTATTTGTATCATCTGGACCACCTGCACACATTGTACATTTATCCATTACACCTTTAGTACCAAAAGCACCGTTAGCAGGGAACTGTGGAGCTCCAAATGGACAAGCATATAAACGATATGAACAACCAATACATTTATCTTTATCATGTAAAACAATACCATCTTGTCTGATATAAAAACAATCAACAGGACATACTTGTTCACAAGGTGCATCAGTACAATGCATACAAGCAACAGATAGAGAAAATTCCATCCCTTGCTTACCTTCATTTACTGTTACAACTTTTCTTCTAGAAATTTCAACAGGTAGTT
>RRZU011300013.1_pt1 | contig 16835 bp, 8 predicted proteins | sample 2165561 | NCBI WGS metagenome assembly RRZU01 (sample SAMN10456909, study PRJNA506462) | wastewater metagenome | isolation source: wastewater sludge | place: USA: Moscow, Idaho | reverse complement strand
TGGTGCCAAGCAATAAGGTTAGCGGTGCCAAGCGCAATGGCCCGGTACTGCGCCAGATTTTAAAGTTTTCGAGCTTTAAATGGGTCAGCATCAGTAAAGCTCCCCCGCTTCCAGTTTATCCCAAGCTTCTAACACTAAACGCTGGGTGCGGTATTCGCCGAATTCATTCATTTCTTTGTTTTTCAACACGCGGAAAGTTTCCGATGGGTAGTCATCGCCCATTACATCAGATGGGTCGAGGATATAGCGAAATTCTTCACGAGTAAGGCCGTAGAGTTTGGCATAGTAGGCATCCAGCTCGGCACGTAGCTCGGCTCGGCGTTCTGGATTAAAGTCAAAAGGTTTATTTTGATAGCCAAGATCATTAGCTAGATATTCCATGTCATTTGCTGTATATACAAGCTCCACTACTCTCGGCAAAATAAATGAAATATCTTCTTTCGAGTATTGATGCGGAGCCAAAAATGGTAATTGTTTTGGTATAAAAAAATTAAAGTTTGCTCCGCCAATTTTTTGCCGAGCGACAAAATCAAATACTAGTGCTAGTGAATTAGCTAAAAAGCAAGCAATCTTTTCCGCCTTTATAGAGTTTGTAAATAGAAGCAGATGTGCGCTATTTCCGATTGCACTCAGAGGGAAAAAGCTTGATATAACACTACGTTCATCCGTTGCTCTAGCAATCCCCCGCCACCCGATTAACCACCTTCTATTCCAGGATTTCGCGCTTAAGATCGCATTCACCTCTGTTTCGCTCACCCAATAGCGCGGTGTGACTGTAAAATTCGGATCGGCTTTTTCATCCAAGGTGCAGTCTCGGCTGGTGTCGCCATCATAAGTCGCCCAGCGGTGATCGAACTGGTGAATCATTTTGGCTTCATAAAGGGGAACCAACCCCTCCCCGGCTTTACTGTGGAATAGATGACTGTCGTTGGACATATGCATCATTGCCATAAACGAAATATCCCATGGATTACCATCTGCGCTTGTTTCATCGATCAGTACAGGTGCGGCACGGTAGAGTTTTTTGGTCAGCTCTGCATCTTTTCTACTTCGAAATACCGGACAGGTCAGGGTATTGGGGTTGATTAAGCGAAACTCTTCCGGCGTTAAGGTAAAACGGCGGCGGGTATCAGCTAACTGATGTACTTGAGTTAAGAAAAAGGCAAACTCAGCTTGTTCGGCTTGACCAAGCGTCATCATGCAGAACTTGTAACTGCGGTGAACTGATGGAAATACCGCCTCACGGTTTTCAATATCGTACAAACTCACCAAGCGCCCATTTTGTGAGATATGGCCAAAAAAGGCTTTGGTGGAGTCATCCGTGGCAATACCGGTGGGTACGATAAAACCAGCGCGGCCTGTATCGGACGTAATCTGCAAGATACTTTCACTAAACAGTGCGTAGGTATTCACATCCCCCATACCAGTCAACGGATAACGTCCACCTTCATCACCGCTCACATGCATAAAGGCGCTGGCTGCTTCAGCAGTGCGTTTAGCTGTCAAAAATTCATTAAACAAGCGCACTTCAGCAGCGCGTTCGTGCTCCGAATGTTGCAGATCTGGCCATAGATGCTTGGCCAACATGCCTTCGCTAAGCCACTGAATGCGCTGAGCGCGTTCGGCTTTATTTTTAGCTTTAGCGACATCAGCATTGCGGGTAGCGAAGAACTCTTCCTCTTGCAGCTTAATACGCTCCCAAGGTGGATTACCAAGCACACAGTCAAACCCACCTTGAGCAAACACTTGAGGGAATGCTAAAGGCCAATGAAATACCCGTGCTTCACGACAAGCTTTTATCGCAATTTCACGTTGAGCAATATGCTGAGCATTGTGGCTATCGCTCACCAACTCTAAATAGACGCTAGCAGTAGTAGGAATATGGTTTTCCGTAGCTTCGGTTTTCGGCAACAAAAAAGCACCCAGCACCATATCCGCTGCATAGCGCAGAGGGCTGTTTTGAGCTTTATCCAAAAAGGCTTTATAGGCTGCCTCTTGCTTAGCAATTTGCTTAGTGCTGGTTTGTGGCATCGCCTCGATGGCTTGCAACTCGGCTAGTTGATTAGCTTGCGCTAATGGTAATTTAAATTGTGGGCTCTTGCGGTCTTTTTCGAGCTGCTTGAGGGCCGCGGTATTGGTTTTATTCAGTGCCATACACACCGTTTTTTCGTCACCAGAAAGTGGCTTAAACGCTGCTTTGGGAATGCCATATTCCAGTGCTTTTAAATTGGTTAAGCCCAGCAAGGCATCCCCGCATTGTAGATGATGATCGAGAAAGGACAGTGGCTGGTCTTCTTCAAAGCTTTCCAACCACAAAGCCGTGCGAGCTAACTCCAAGGCCATAGGATTACGGTCCACACCAAAGATACAGTGACTAACCACTTCGCGCAGAGCATGGCGATAATCGGCAGGTTTTACGGCGCCATCTTCACTGCGCAATTGTGCGAGCTCTTGTGCTAAGCGACGAGCAGCTGCCAGTAAAAAGTGACCACTGCCACAAGCAGGGTCAATCACGCGAATACTTAATATTGCTTCAGTGGGATTGATTTTGTTTTCAGCTAAGCGCTGTGCAATAACCGGCTCCAGTGCCGATTTAATCAACTCTTGCACTAAGGAATCCGGTGTGTAATAACTGCCGCTGGTTTTGCGCGCGTTACCAGCGGTAGAGCCTTCACTGGTAATACCAATGAAGCCAAAAGTCTTAGCAGTGAGGTCAATCTCTGGTACTAGTTCCAACAGGCTTTCGTATACGCTACCGAGTTCTTCTGGCCCCATATTTCGATAATCAACTGGGGTTGGGGTACCTTGATGATCGGCCCAACGTAAGTGACGCATGGCACAAAGCAGATGTTTGTTGCTAAGGCTGGCGGCATCAATACTTTGGCATTGGGTAGGATTAAATAATCCCCCTAAAGCCGGCAGTGCCAAACGCGGCTCACCTTCGGCAAGGCCCTTGAATATGATACGCAATGCCTGCCAGTGATCGTCGAAGCGGTTAAGGTTGCGGCGTTTTAAACAGGCTTCACGCAGACGACCAAGAGCATACCCTTGTGCATAAGCACGACGGGCTAATTGCGCTTGCTTATTGTCGTCCGCTGGATGCAATACCCCGCGCTCTTCCACGGTGAACAGGAAAATCAAGCGATAGATTAAGCGTAACAATTGTTGGAAGTAAGCGTCCTTGGTGAGCTCACCATTATCAAGTTGCTGTCGCAAGGCTTGATTGGCGGGGTGCTGGATAAAGCCCTCACCCAATACCAATAACGCTCGTTCTACACCGTTACGCAGACCATCGCGCACACGAGTGCCTTCCTCTTTACCCGTTTCACGCCAGGCTTCCCAAATGCTGTGTTCGGGTTTCTCGTTCAGTGCAGCACGACTAGCATGGAGTAAACGCCAAATATTGGCAAATTCACTGAAGCGCTGCCCTGTAAGCACTTCCTGAAGATCCACTTCCAAAAAGCTGGGGCGCGTGAGGCTGGCGGCATCGCGCAACAAGCGCAGCTGTTTACCGTTAGTGACGATAGCCCATAGGTGAGCATCGCTGGCGTTTAGAAGTTCTTGCGCCAGCTGAAACGCTGATTTTTTACGGCTGCCACTGCCTTCAATGGCAAAATTAGGCAGGCTGTCATCCAGTTTAACATTAAAAGGAGCGACTACTACCGGTACATGATCCGCTATGAAACTAACAGGGAAGGCAAGCTCATTCACCTGAATGGCCGCAGTTGTTCGCAAACTACTGTAGCCCAAGGCATCACGCAATAATTCTTCAACAAACGTTTGGGTAACGATTTGAGCTTCGACATCTTCTCGCTCTAATGCGGATGCAAAGTGTTTCCATTGCGCACAAGCAATTTGAAAAGCGCGGCTGTAATCATCTTTTAAGCGCAGACCTTTCGGGGTGTTGTAGTCTGCTTCCGTTTGGAATTTGGCTTGCCCTATTGCAGCTTTTTCCAACTGATCCGGCAGAAACAGCGCGCCTTCAAGGGTGATACTCGGTAGGTTCAATGCGCTTTTGGTTTGGCGTTTGATTTTTTTCATAGTCTTTCCTTACAGCGCATCCGGAAGTAATACATACACACCTATCACATCCACAGGCAAACAAGCCTTTACACTGTATTGGCCCACATCGCGCGCGGCTTCACGCACGCGCTTGTGGTCATCCAGCAAGGTGTTGGCACGTTCTTCAGCTAAAGCTTCAAGCTTTTCTTGGTTTTGTTGCAGAAAGGTAATCGCGTGATTGATTTCGCGAGTCATAGCCTCTTTGGATAGGTTTCCGCTGGGTACACATTCCAAGAGCTTATTAACCTCAAAGCCTGTGATCCATTCAGGATTCGTACGACCTTTAACAGCCAAAGCGACGGTTTCTTCTGCCATAAGCTGGAAGGGCTCACGCCTGCGCACATATTCCAACTGGTGTCGCAAACGCAACAGGTAAATAGTGGTGACCACTTCGACACTATCGGTTTCAGCCGCTGCACAGCGTGCCGCTACATTGCTGTCACCTTGTAGGCTTTCTTCAATCAAATGGTCTGCCAACACACTAACTAAAGGGTGGCTACGATGTAGCTCGTTAAAGTCAAGCACAAGTGGTTGTTCAATGCCTTCATCGGCTAAGCGTTGGCATAAATTCTCGGGCGTGTATTGCGGCAAAAAGCGATAGCGATTGTTAGGGCAAGTTTCGAGTGGTGCATTTAAACGTACTGCTGCGGTTTTAATAAAGCGCTGCACATCCTCGTGGGTACCTAATGAGTCTTGCTGTTTCTGCCACTCGGGTAACACTTCATTCGGTTGAATACGGCGCTGGGCAAATACGGTACGGTTAGCTTTGGCTTTGGTGAGCGCATCTTGCCACTTTATCTGAACTGGCTCGAGTATTTCGTTTGCCTCTGCAAACAAATCATACTGGTATTGGCTTGCTTGTTGTGTACGCTTCATCAGAGCTGCCTTAACCAGCGCCTGATTGATGCGGGTATCGTCTTCCGGCATTGGTACTAACACCCCAAGCTCTTTCTGGATCGCTTCACCTTTTCTTAAAATAACGTTTAGAACAAAACCATCTACAGGATTATCCTCACCATAGAGCATAGTACAGCGCACTTCACTGGCTTGCTGGCCAAAACGATCTACTCGTCCTTCGCGCTGTTCATGACGAGTGGGGTTCCAAGCTAGGTCGTAGTGAACAATAGCAGTAAATAAATGCTGCAGGTTAATGCCTTCAGACAAACAATCAGTCGCTACGAGAATGCGTTGTGCGCCTTCCCCCATGTCTTCCACTTTTAGCTGGCGTTCTTCTGGCGTAAGTTCACCGGTCACAGATTCAACTGTGGCTTTAGGGAATTGTTTGCGCAGATGCTCGGCTACATAATGCGCCGTAGCGACATAGCGACAAAATACTACAGGATGAAAGCCATCTTTTATTAATTCATCGATATGCTGAATTAACGCAGCTAGCTTGGGATCACCTTGCTTACCACTGAGGCGTTCTGCTTCTGTAATCAATCCCTGCAACGCTTGATTATTTAGTTGCGCAGGTGGTTCAATATCCGATGCAGATAAATCGTCAGCCTCACCATCATGTAGACGCTCGTCAATTAATAGCTCATCAGCGGTTTGTAGGCCTTCTATTCGGTTGCCAAGTGCTTTCACAGCAGCGGCCGGTGATGAGGCAACGCAGCGAAGCAACGCTAAAGTGGCGTACCAGATCAAACGATTATCACCTTCCCCTAACTGCTCAACACTTTCAGCCAACTCAACACAGTAGTTTTGAACTGCATCAAAAAAGTTACCCCAATCACCTGTAAGTTTATAGGTGACTTCAGCTTTCATTCGACGTGGGAAACCGGTGCCATCGTTGGTTTCGGCCTGCCATTCGACAATATCCTTACGGCGTCGCTGCACGAAGTGACGAGCCAATTCTTGACGTAATGGATCGCTGGCTGAGGTTCGATTTTGTAGCGCCAAAAACTTTGGATTAAGTAGAGAGATAAGATTATAGAAGGCAGTCTCGTCACCTGAATGAGGAGTCGCAGTCAATAGAATCAAGTGCCGCTCTTCGTTGGCTGCGAGTCGTTGTAGCAGTTCAAAACGCAGTTGTTTGCCCCGCCCAGAAGACGCACAAGTATGGGCTTCGTCGACAATAATGCACTCCGGTGCAATTGAGAGGAAGTGCTCTCGATGACGCTCACTTTTAATGTAATCAAGACTGACTACCACAATTGGAAAGTGATCCATTAAACTCGTACCGTGCGGTACTTCGCGTTCAACACGGCTTGCAGTGGCAGAAGTTAAAGCAACAGAATGTAAATTGAAACGGTTTTCTAATTCCGACTGCCATTGTTCCACCAAGTGAGGTGGACACAATACGGCAAGCTTGGAGATTTCTCCACGATCCAAAAGTTCACGAACAATCAAACCAGCCTCGATGGTTTTACCTATACCTACATCGTCAGCGACTAATAAGCGCACAGTACTTAGACGTAGCGCCATAAGTAGCGGAACCAATTGATAAGCTCGTGGTTCGACTGCAATATTACCAAAGGAACGGAATGGCCCACCTCCCGTACGCAACTTTAACCTCAAAGCATCACGCAATAATAGGGCCCCAGAATGATTACCGGGTTTTTCCGCATCTGGCCAGGGAAAGGTTGCTGACTTCACTGGTTCGAGTTCTAATTCGGGAATCAGTGCAATCACGTCATCATCTGTGCCACCTAACGGGCGTAGGCGAAGCCAATCTGATCTAGATTCGTTTTGCACTACCCATTCGCGGCCTCGTGCATGAACCAAGTTGCCCGGAAGGTAGTTATGTTCTTGTGCCATTGTTAAATTTCCTTACTACCTACTGGATGAAACAGCGTGACATGTTCACTAAATAGACTTACCCATTCTGCGTTATTTGATGCGTTAATACATGCCCAGCCTTTGTCTTTAAGTTGCTGAATAATTTCGTCACTTGGCCATTTGGTAAAGACTAACGTACGCGCTGATTTATATTGCGCTACCGCTATAGCTGAGCCGCCAGAAACTGGTACCATAGTCGCATCTGGCTTATTTATGCCATGCTTTTCAATGGCATTAAGAAATTCGCTTGCATTGTTATCCATCAAAGTACTTGTTGGGATGTTATTAACTGGCGCATTATTTGTAACTTGTGAGCTTGGTCGAACATTTGCATTTGCCAAAGCAACCAATAACGCCAACGCATCGTGATCACGACGATTGATATTTTCATGATCTGGCTGGTTGAAATAGGATAATAAGCATTGGTAACAGCCTGCTTCACACAAAGCATTGCCTAGATTGTCCTTAATCTCTAGTGTTGATAGTTCATTTACGTTCCAGTTACCTTCTGGTTTTTGAAAATGCATAATCTCAAGTGCTTTGCTTGCCACTAATGCCAAACTTTCTGGCTCAGAAGCCAAGCGAGTCAAAACGCCAGCACCGCCTTCAGCGGCCTCATAAAATAATAGTGACTTTCTATCATCAAGCTTTGGTAATGGCTCGGCGACTAATTCAGACTCTTCAATCTGGAAGATCATTTCAATGCCACGTTTTAAAGCAGCCTGAGCTGTTGCCATTGATTCAGTAGAAAGCAGCTTGACAGGATGAATGATCAATAGATTTCGATGATCTTCAACGAATGGCACAATGCGCTGGTTTGCAACTTTGTCCATTACGCTTTCATCATTGCCATTATCATCATCACTGTTAGGATCATCCTGCTTGCTCCAAGTGCCTGTGATTGGATTGATGAAAAAACCAAGCTGGTTTTTGTCTTTTCTGCGACGCCAGCCACGATTGATTCGCCAAATTCGGGCAGCAGGGGCATAAGTCAGTTCTGCAAGCGGATCTGTACCTGATTCAACAATCGCCTTATGTTGTTGAATTTTTCCATCTGGCCCTGGTAAGAATCGATAGGTAGTTTGTAATTCAAACCCTTGCCGTTGACGATCTTCATCATTGATTGATATGCGCTCTACCGGCACTGTTTCCACAGTTTCAATACGGTATAACTCTTTGACCCAGCCTTCTTCAGTCAATAGTGCATCACAGTTTTCACAACGCTCAAACAATGGCTCTTCACCCCCTGGCTGACCCAAATGTCCATAACCACACTGACTACAAACACGTGATGAAATAGTGGCGAGCGAACTATTACCAGATATATGATCGCTATTGCCAACATTAAGCTTGGCACGAACTACTCGATACATACGACCTTGGTGATAAATTAGGCTGCGAGGACCAAACTCAGACAGTGCAAGGAAGCGTGGTCGACTAACCATACTGCCTTCCTCATCTTTACCAGCAGTTTGCCCACCACGCGCGGGTATCCAAGCCATAAGAGGCAAGCGAGGGAAATTGTAACCAGGTAAAAATCCTTGACTTGCTAAATAGCGGTAAGTGTAAAAATCCGAATTCTGCGTGTTACCAGTTTTTAGTAATATTCCATATTGATTCGCAGCATCCCCCCAGCGACGTTTAGCATTTGCTCTTTCTGAGTCTGTGGCTGTGTGGCTTTTTGCCACAGCTTCAGCCATATCCATTTGCTTACGCGTAGCGTCAAATAGTGCTCGCCATCGGTCTAATGCCTTTGAGAAATTCAACGGAGCTTGAGTAATAACTGAATCAATATAGTCTTGAGTAAACCAATGACTTTTACTCAATTCGCTTTCCAGCTGCTTAATAACACCCTTTGCCGCGATACGAGCTTTAGCAATCACGTTAGAGTCTGACAGCTTTTGCATTAACGTTGTCTTTAGTGGTTTGGTTTCATCCTCCAAATTAACTATTGGTGCAATACTGCTATCAAGCTCGACTTCTGCAGCCGCAAGCCATACAGCGTGTAAATGACTTTCTATGAGCTCTCTGTTACCCAAGTCTAAGGTTGGTGCTTTCACTACGCCATGAACCATCTCATTCGCATTATGGAAGAACCACTGATCGTGGGGACTAAGAGATGCACAATAGGTAATCACCAATGCCTGCTGACCTGATCGTCCAGCACGACCACTTCGCTGAGCGTAATTTGCGGGTGTGGGAGGGACATTACGCAAGTAGACTGTATTTAATGCAGATATGTCGACACCCAATTCCATGGTGGGCGAACAAAACATCACGGGCAGACGTTCGAGTGGGTTTTCATGACCAGGCTCTTCAAGCCATTCTTTTCGATCCTTCTCCGTATATCGAAAGCGCTGTTCTAATAATTGGCGTCTACCAGCATCAACTTGTGCAGTGTGTTCTTGGGCCTCAAAGTAAAACAAAGGATGGTTCGGTTGTTTAAGCAATTCCGCCAAATTCAGATAAAGCTGACGGAAATATTGGTTTGTTGTACTTTCTTCCGCCTTTACATCATCTGTTAGTAACCATTCCATAGCAGATGCATTCAAACGATAGCCCGCTAAGCCCTTTTCAACGCTATGTTTCTGTATGTAGCCATAAAGTGTAGCAAGCTCAAGTAAGGATGAAACTAATTCAACCCATTCGACATCTTTCCATGTGCTCACTTGTCCAGCAAATGAAGTCGATTTCCAGAATTCGGCATTCTTGATAACTTTGATCACCCGAGAACGCTCGGCTGCAGAAACTAAATCTGTTCTTGGCTTACCTTTATATTCGGGGCGTTTTGTTAAAATCAGAAACTTTGATGTCTCTAGTTTCTCGTCAGCTGCAAATGCCCAGCGCTCATTCAAATAGTTGAACGCACTGTTTCTTGCTTTGTCTTGTTCAACAGAATCGAGATAACGCGTTTCAAGGCACAGGGAACGACGCATCTCATCAAAAAGGACTTTGCAAAGATTCTGACGATTCAAGGTATTCAATCTAGCTAGCACCGAATTTTTGCAGTGCTGAAACAACACCTCCTCAGCACAGAACTCCTGTAAACCTCTGTAACCTATTTGCAGAAGTGATAGCTGGTCTAGATTAGGATTGTTAAACCGCCAGCCTCTACGTAGATCCCGAACCAAGCGATATCCGATAATATAGCGCAAAGTTCTTTGAGCCTCTTGCCTCGCAAGACCCATAAGTTTTGGTGTTTTAAGATATTCAGCAAGAGTACCTTCATCGACTTTATCAAAGCCAAGTGATTTGAATACTTCCTCGGAAAGTTTTTCCTCGTCCAGTACACCATTATTGGCTTTTAGTGCGCCTATTAATCCTGCGCGTAGCGTCAGCAAAAAGATAAAGTCATTGAAATGTCCAGCCTGCAACGCAGCGTCCTGCCGATTATCTGTAAACCCCAAGAGTTTTCTCGGATCTGGTACACCTGCTGGCAAATCCTTAATAGAAAAAAGTTGGCGTAGTGCCGATAGCGTTAATACTGTCGTTGCCGATGACCGTCCCTCACCTGAAAGACTTGCGAGTCGGTTGATGTCTTTACCATGTGCTTCATGTACTTGTGCACAATTTAGACAAAATCGGAATTTTCCAGGAATATACCAAAAGCGTTGGCCCCGTCCTTGAATACCTTGGGGATCAATCAGGAATTCTTCAGGTCGAGCTTTCTTATAAGTAGACTTGAGCTTGGGTTCTGATTTGGTGAAATCAATCCAAGATTCAGGAAGGTCTTCCAATCCACCTTTGTACGTTTGAGAGGGCTTTTCTGGGCATAGAAAGCCAAAATTTAGATCGTCATTATCTGCTGTGGTTATTTCACCAATATCTCGTGGGTCAAACCTGATTTGTCCATGAGTTGTTTTCCAAACAGGATGATATTCTTGACCACAATCTCGACAGAAATGTGTGGGGTACAATTGGATCGCTTGTTCCTGTCGACCAGGTGCAAAACGTTGCGCATCTAAGGTAATGGCTCTTATGCCTTCTGGTTCAAGCGTTGCTAAAACCTTTCCAGGTCCACTTATGAATTGGTGTAGTTTGAAAGCAAATGGAGCTCGATCTTGAGGCGTTCTAATATCGTGTGCTGCAACTAAAAACTTTTGTAGAGCTAAGGAAGCTTGCTCTTGGGATACACCTGCATCAAATGCTAATTGCTCGGCAGCAGAATTCAGCGTTTTAGGCTTAGCACGTTTAGGTGGCTCATCATTTGGAATTTCGATACCCAAATTAAGTTCAACCCAGATTGCAAGTGGTGAGTCTTTAAACTCATCAAATCCGCTCCAACTAAAACTCTCCTTTTCAATTTCACTTTTAAGGAGTGTTCTGATCGATGCAACATCTTTTGATTGCGTTGTTACTCGCTCAAGTGTCTCTCCGATAACATCATGTTCGGAAATTTTAGCACCAAATAATTTACTAGATACGTCTGCTACAACCTTATTTCGATCTGCTTGCTTTCCGGTACTAGACATTGTCGCTGATGTCCCGATGCAAATCATTGAATTAGCTGCAAGCCTCTCTCGAAGTCGACGAACCAATACAGCTACATCAGCACCTTGCCTACCACGATAGGTATGAAGTTCGTCTAGAATGAGAAATTCTAGCCCCTTACAATTTTCAACCACCCTACGATCCACTTCTTCATAGCGTGTTAGGATTAGCTCTAACATCATGAAGTTAGTTAATAGAATATCTGGTGGATTATTTGCAATTTCTTCTCTTTGTGCTTTGCTTTCTTGACCAGTATAACGTGCTACTGTAAAAGGCCTGTTACTTAAAGGGAAATCAACAAGAAACTTTTCAAGCTCTTCCAATTGACTATTAGCCAAAGCATTCATGGGATAAATGACAATCGCTCGTGTTCGTGGAGTTGAATCCTGACTCTTGCCTTTCAAAATTGCATCAACTACTGGAATAAAGAATGACAAAGATTTACCTGATCCTGTCCCAGTTGTTACGACATAGCTCTGTTTTTGCTGCCCCTTAGCAAGAGCTTCAATTTGGTGCTTGTATAGAAAAAGAGGATCCGACCTTCCTTCGGTTTTACCAGTCCGAAAAATATCGGCACAAATAGGGTGGAGTACACCATCTTTTGCTAAATCTTGAACAGTACCTTTTCTCTGGTAGTTTGGGTTTATCTGAATGAGAGGCTGCGGCCAGTAGCGTCCTTTAGTGTATTCCTGCTCAACTAGTTGTTTTATGTCGCTAGCAGCAATAGATACAAAGCTTCTGGAAAACAAACTGTATTCATCTATTAATTCATCTCTGAAGTTGAATACGTTTTCCATTATTTTATTCCTCTTAACATTTCATAGCTGAGTGCTAGGCTTGTGCTTGAAAGACTATAAATTGTTTCGTTTTTTTGAGTCATAAATAAATCTCTGCTTTTTATCTGATAACCTACTAAACAATCAACATCCCACTTTCTTAATAAATACCCAGCAATTTCTGCTTGAGCAGTCTTTTAACCTGTTAATTACAGCAATAGTAAAATAGTAGTAAATTCCACTTCGAGCTTAATCAAAAGACCGTGAGTTGTTTCTCATTATTAAATACTTTGTCATGAATTTTGAGCAATTTACTCATAATTTTAACTGGAGTATTCTGATTTTTTCATCAGGACTTTCTCTCAAGAAACTAGAGACAAGATAAATTTCTCGATTATCTCTCGCTCAGACTCTGGTAAACCTTGAATTGATTTTGAAAGAGGATCGGTGCCTAAATCTGAGTATTGATCTGTACGCCCTAAGAGATAATCACCAGACACATTCAGAACAACAATAAGCTTATAAAAATTTTCCAAAGATGGCTTTCGGGAACCAGCTTCAATATGGGAAATTGAGGTTGATGGAATCCCTGTTTTTTCAGAAATATCCTGCTGTGTCATTTTCCTTTGTGTTCTTATTTCTTTGAGCCTTTTACAAAACAGCTCAGAATCCATCTCAATCAACATAAAACACCATAAATCGACAATATAAACTTGACTATTTAGACAAGTTTACATATATATATTGAGAGTATTTTATTGTCTATTTCGATAAAAAGACATCTTCAGCAGAAATTAAAGGAGGTAATTTATATGAATAATATTATATGTGCATGAGTACAAGATCTCGACAATCTTGTACTCATGCTTTTTCATCTCAAAACACTGAAATGAAAGAATGTAAAATTTCGACGTTTTACCTTTTCATTCTTTCATAACAGACTATTGAAGTAAAATCACTTTAGGAGTCTACTATGAGCAACTCACCAAGCCATATACCTACTTTTATCCATCCAGTAATTCAAAACTTAAATGTACGTCACATCTCTAAGATGATTGCGACAAAGATTATTGAGAATACGGCGCTTCAAATTCAATTTAATAGGTCTTTCTGCCAAGAACTTGGAGTCGCTGAACACCTTAATACTTATCAAGCTGTTGCATACTTCACAGACAACCAATATTTTGAAAAATATGGTTTTAATAGATCTGGACTCATCAATTTTCATGAAATTTATGATGAACTTTGGAGTGAATTTAAATACAAAGTAAACTATCCAACCTCTATTAGTGAAAGTTGAGCAACATGAACAAATTGACTATAACCAAATGATTTATAAGTAATTTCAAGTTATTCATCATATTGCTCAAACTTATTTATTTTGAGCAATATAAATATTAATATATTTCAATTGCCTAATACCATATTGTCCAACTTGATCATATTGTTCAATGGATGAGTTTGGGATTAAAAATTGCTAGGCTCGTCTAATCTATGAATTTTGGGCAATGACCAAAACCAGCCCTTTTCGCCGTGAGGCCTGAATGGTTTAATATTCAATCTTTCTTGTGCGCGACGGATAGATGCTGGACTAAAACCCGCTTCTTTAGCTTGAGCTTGAACCTCTTTAGAAGACATTTTCTCAACCGTATTTAACAACTCAATCAAAAACTCTTTTGCTGTATCAACTACAGAATTACTATCACTTCCACTTAACTCCGCACTATTTAATAGCTCTTTAGCAGAGCCTTCAATAACACCCAACCAAGTTGTTTTGGTTGTTTCAATATTTTCAGCAACCATCACAGACTCAAGCTGATAACGTATACCACCATTAAGTGTTGAAATATTACTTTTTGCTCGTACCAAAATACAATCACCCTCAGTTTCTCTTCGAGCAGCACTCCAGGCCATACGAGCCAATGCACTGAATGCTTGAGAACCTAAAATTCTATCTGCCGGATTATTATTTACGCTACCTTTAGCAAAATGAGTGATCCCCAAAATTGCAAAACCATATTGATTAGCTAAATCAACTAAGGGCTGTAAGGACCTTCTTACATCGTTTGCTTTATTCATATCTCCACTTACAGCAGAAATGATAGGATCAATCATTAATAATTTAAGATCCTGATTAGCCTTTATATATTGTTCAATTTTAGGAAAATCTTTTGCAGGGTCGAATGGTTCTAATTTACCCTGTTGATTAGTTCGTCCAGCAATAAAAGACACTCTATTAATATCTGCACCATTGGCAATTAACCGAGGTTTTAATGTGTCTGCTGGATCGTCTTCTGTTGAGTAGATTAATACCCTCCCAGGATTTTCACATTGCATTCCATCTGGGAAAAATCCACCTCTTGTGATAATTGCGACTAATGCAAGCGATAGATTTGTTTTACCACACCCACCAGCACCAGCCAAAATTGTCATCTTACCCAAGGGTAACCATCCGGGCCATAACCATAGAATTGGTAAGGCCTGAATATCACTCATATTTATAACTTTAATTGTATCTATTATAGACTTATCAATTTGAGGGTTTTCCTCCACAATGCCATACTGTTGAGAAAAATCAGCGTAAAGATTTTGGAGATACGTTTGTAGGTCTATCTTATGTTTTATGGTCAAAATCTTATCAGAATTAAACAAGCTTAAAGCATTAATATTAGTGTGTGATGTATCAACCATAATAGGGCTGTTATTTGTGGTATTTAAAAAAAAATCAACACAATCATCTAACTTACTCGCACATGCTACACGCTCACCACACTGGGCTATTTTTAATGCAACATCCATTCTGTTCGTACAGTAATTGATTTTTGCATGAGCTGCATTTTTGTTAAATACAGCCACTCCACTGTGCCCTATCACATGCTGCATTAAATTCGTTGATTTATAATCACCTTTTTTTCTACCTAGAGCCAGAACCCCACAATGATGACCACTCTTACTATATAAATCTACTGCCAAAAACCCTTCATAGTCGAACTCTGTATTGTCTTTATCTAAATATGAATTTTCTCTAAACTCAAAAAATAGATGAGAAATAGCAATATTAAATTTTACAAGTACGGGATTAGTATCGCAGGCAGTTTTTATATACTGTGATTTAAAGTCAGTAACTGTAGGATAAACTAGGCTTTCAATATCACCACCAATTTTCTGAATAAAAAATGGCTGTTCATCTAAATACAAAGACTCTTCAATATTTTTATCAATCAGGCACCCATCATAATCATGAGTCATGGCAACAGTTTTAATTTTTTGCATTTATATAAACCTAATAATTAGACAAAATCCTCCTCAAACTGCTTCAGACTAAGAAGCAGTTGTTTTTATAAAATTTAAGGAGGGATTAAATGATTGAGTTACTTAATTTCGCCTGCAAATCTTAAAATTTCATTACGATTCCAACGCAACAAACGACCATGCCGTTTTGGAGTAACCGGACCATTTTCATAAATTGCCCACTTCCTTAAAGTCTGTGGTTGCATGCCAAGCAGTTTGGCAGCGTCAGCAGTTGAGATTAATAAAGATTCATGCTTCATAAAGAAGCTTCCTGTTTCAATTGAATTAAGTATTTTTTAGTTGATTTTTCATTTGATGTTAATGTTCAATGTATCAATGAATAACTTGACAACATTTAGATATGAAATCCGTGGGACAACCGAAGAAAAATATTATTGATGCTCTTCAAACAATTTTTTGGTACAGATATCTTGAGACAAGAATAGTTGCGAATATATTTGATGAGGAATTCAGTAAATTCTGTCTGGACAATAAAATTGATATTGCATATCTTGAAGTGGAAGACAGAATTTCATTACTAGAGAACTTTCAGTCTTCTAAACTCAATTCAAAAGAAATTACATTTTATCAAACGAACGCAAATAAAATCGGTCAGAGCTTAAATCAAGCAGATTCTAGAATCTGGTATAAATATTCAAAAGGCGAAACGAAACCAAATGCCGTAAAATTAAAAAGAATTGATGCAATTGTCGAAAATTCCAGCTTATATTTTAATCATCCAGTCTGGGATTTCTTAAAAATCAGACCCGCTACAAGATCTTATCTTGAATTTTTTTTATCAAAATTCGAAGAGGTCAGTATCGAGGCTATTAATAATAAAACCATTATCGAACCAACACTCTTCAATGAAAACGTTCACCTAGATGAATCTGAATTCTTAAAATATGGAAACATTTTAGATTTTTATAGCTATATATTATATGCATACCATAAAGCAAGATTTGATTTGGACTTAGAAAAAATGGACAACTGCATAGCTTTTTTTATTTCAAATTTAAAACCAATCTTAGCCAACCTATGCTTAGAAGGAATATTTTTCTTAAAATTGTGCCAAATACATCTGCAACCATACAAATCGTCAAAATTTGAAAATTTTGAAATTTTCGACCATTTCAAAATGTGTGAGTACTTAACAGAAATACAAAATCACTTAAAAAATGAAAATAATACTTATGAATTCCTGGATACGCTTAGTAAAGAGTTCTTGCTTGATTAATTTAGTAGTCTGATTTTTGTTGATCTATTTTGCTTACCATATGCTTACCAGAATCTAAAAACAAAAAAACCACTTACGATTAGTACACGTAAGTGGTTGTTTTATATGGTGGGCCCAGACAGACTTGAACTGTCGACCAACGGATTATGAGTTCATAGGTCTATTAATTAGCTATCAAAATATAACCTAAACTGATA
>RRZU010284161.1_pt1 | contig 16837 bp, 8 predicted proteins | sample 2165561 | NCBI WGS metagenome assembly RRZU01 (sample SAMN10456909, study PRJNA506462) | wastewater metagenome | isolation source: wastewater sludge | place: USA: Moscow, Idaho | reverse complement strand
CATCCATAAACTTGGCATAATTCTCAGGAAGGTCAGCTACCATCTGCAACGGAGAATACATCGTGACATAAAGTGCAAGTTGGCCTACCAGTGTAGTATGGACATAATTAGGGTTATCACTCCAGGTCTTCAGCTGTGTTTCAAGAATGCCCGGAGTATAATCCATAGGGCCTCCCTGCAGACGAGTAAACGGGAGGATAACCGTATGTTCCGGAGTATTTCCCCCAAAAGCTTCGTACTCTGTACCACGAGCACTTTCATTGCCTATAAGATTAGGATAAGTGCGGCAAAGTCCTGTAGGCCGGGTAGCTTCATGAGCATCCACCATAATATGATGCTTGGCCGCTTCCTTTACACAATAAAGATAATGATTATTCATTTCCTGAGAAAAGTGATGATCGCCTCTTGGAATGATGTCTCCGACATAACCAGACTTGACTGCATCATAACCATATTTGTTCATCAGATTATAAGCATCTTCCAAATGGCGCTCATAATTAATGACACTGGATGAAGTCTCATTATGCATCATCAATTTTACACCCTTGGAGTGTGCATAATCATTCAGATATTTGATATTGAAGTCAGGATAAGGTGTCACGAAATCAAAAACATCAGCCTTCCAGTGATTAGCCCAATCCTCCCATCCGACATTCCAGCCTTCTACCAATACTTCCTGTATTTTATTTGCAGCAGCAAAGTCAATATATTTCTTTACTTCAGCAGTAGTAGCACCATGGCGTCCATTAGGTTTCACTTTACTCCAGTCAATCTGGTCCAGCTTGATCGAAGGGAAATCATCGGTATAGTTCCATGTTTTCTTGCCTACAATCATTTCCCACCATACACCACAGAACTTCGTAGGATGAATCCAGCTTGTATCCTTGATTTTACAAGGTTCATTAAGGTTCAGAATAAGATGACTAGCCAACATTTCACGTGCATCATCACTGACCATGACCGTACGCCATGGAGTCTGGCATGGTGTCTGCATGAATCCCTTATATCCGGTAGCATCCGGGGTAAGCCAGGATTCAAAGATCATATTTTTATCATCAAGATTAAGATGCATGGTGGCATAGTTGACACAAGCAGCCTCATGAATATTAATATACAGTCCGTTGTCCGTCTTCATCTGCAAGGCTGTCTGAACACCTGTAGGAGAGAATACCGATACAGAAGAGTTATTCCAGTTGACAGCATCATGAAAACGGTCTCTTATTTCAGAAAGTTTAGACTGCTGAGTCTCCTGCTCCTGCGTGTCATAGTCTCCGGGAAGCCACCATGCCGTATGGTCACCAGCCATGGCAAACTGGGTATGTTCATCTTTAATAATAAAATATACCAAAGAATCCTGCTGAGGAAATTCGTAACGGAGCCCGATTCCTTCATCGTAAACGCGGAAGCGGATGATCATATTTCTCTTAGTTGCAGGTTGATTCATATCTACTTCCAATTCATTATAATGATTACGAATAGAAGCGACCTCTCCCCACACTGGTTTCCAGGTTTCATCAAAAGCTGACGTTTTGGTATTGGCAATAGTAAAACCATCCATAAGACTTGTTTCACGCAATCCTTTGGTGGCATGCTTGTCTTTAGCCAGTTCCAGTCCAAGATGAGAAGGTTTTATTACCGCCTTCCCTTTATATGACATTTCATATGTCGGTTGCCCTGTATCTGTCAAAGAGAATTTCAAGATGACATTTCCGTCAGGCGATTTTACAGTCTGGGCCGATACCATAAAAGGCATCAGCACCACAAATAAGAATAAAATTACTTTCTTCATTGACCTATATATTTATACTGTTTTTTACTTTCTGTCAGCTTCCAGAATCAGTTCAGAAATAGTATGCGAGAATTCTTCATCCTTTGTCAAATCTTCAATATTGATATGCATCCGATAACGCCAGTAATGATGAGGATCAGCCGGTATATTAATTCTTTCGGCATTCTCATCAGCCAGACGGAGCCTTTCATTAATTGCCATCCAGTCCTGAATACTGATGACACACAACATGGAAGGACAAGTAAGGTGACGACTGACTATATCTTTGGCAAGCCATCCCGGAAGAGGATGAGGAGCCGGACCTTCGCGATAAAGCATACTGCTGTAATAATCCTGAGTACGGTTCCAGTCTTCATCCCACCACTGGCGGAGCGTCGGCATATCATGAGAAGATATGGTACAGACAGAACGATACGGATTTCTGCTCAAATGCCCAAAGCGTGTTGTCGGATCCTTTGGCATAGACTGTATTTCAAGACTCAAAATACGAAGTTCATTCATGACCCAAGGCACACAAGCCGGTACCATACCAAGATCCTCAGCACACACCAGCATCCGGGTTGCCTGTACAAGTTTCGGTAGTTTCTTCATTGCCTCACCATACCAGAACTGATTATTGCGACGATAGAAATAATCATTATATAATCTATTGAATGCTCCTTTGTCTTTATCCCACAATGATTCATAGATAAAATCAAACTGGACGGAAATACGTGGATGGAACTTTTCCGGATCCTTGTGATCACGGACAAAAAGAACATCACTGATCAAAGAATAAAGTCCGTCACGTATCCATATGTCCGTATCAGAAGTTTTTCCTTCGAAAGCCTTCTCCACCTTCCGCTGCGTATCATACTCCGGTTTCATAGCATACCGGTCATCATGAGTATGAATTAAATATTTTTGTTTTACCTCTTCCGTATGTTCCTTGAATACACGGTCCAGAACCCAGTCAGCGATAAACGGGTTAAGAAATAATTCTTCCTGAAAATGAAGACCATAACCTTCTATTTCCTCACGAGTCATCCCTAAAGCAGGAGTAAACTGCCCGAGCAGACCATGCACGGCATGAACAGGAATTTCCCATATACGGAAGAAACCAAGGACATGGTCTATACGGTAAGCATCAAAAAAATTTGCCATATACTGGAAACGGCGCACCCACCAGATACAGTCATCCTGCAACATGGCATCCCAGTTGTACGTAGGGAATCCCCAGTTCTGCCCATTGACGGAAAAATCATCAGGCGGTGCACCTGCCTGACCGTTAAGATTAAAATATTTTGGTTCCATCCATACATCGCAGCCATAACGGTTCACGCCAATAGGTATATCACCTTTAAGAATCACTCCCTGCGACCTGGCATAGACATGTACACTTTTCATCTGAATACAGAGAATATACTGGACGAAATAATAAAATACGACCTCACGGTATATGCTGCTGTCAACATCTGTTAAGTCCCTGCGCGCTCTTTCATTCCAGACTTGGTGATCCGGCCACTGACTGAAATCAGCAGTACCATACAAATCCCTCAGATAAGAATATTGAGCGTATGGGACCAACCAGGATTCTGCTTCTTTAAAGAAAATCTGATAATCAGAAGACTGCATCATCTTTTCACCCTCCTGTTTGAAAAGCTCCTTCAGATAATCCATCTTAACCTGATTGACACGTTCATAATCAATTTGAGGAAGAGCATTGAGTTCTTTACGCAATTTTTCGAAAGCATCTTTTTTCCTGGAATCTTTCAAAGATGGCAGGGATGTAAAATCAACATACTGTGGATGAAGGGCAAAAATGCTAATACAACTATAAGGATAACTATCTGTCCAGGTATGCGTAGTCGTTGTATCATTGACCGGAAGAATCTGAAGTACCCGCTGATGAGTCTGAGCCAGGAAGGTTATAATTTTCTTCAGATCACCAAAATCACCTACACCAAAACTTGTCTTGGAACGCAGAGAGAAAACAGGAACAAGGGTTCCTGCAAGTTTACGGTTATAAATAGCAAAAAATGCCTGATCCTCTTCATAAACAATAACATCACCGCTCCGCAATTCCGGCAGAACAAGAGTGCGGTTCATTCCTGTTTCCCACATAGGAGAAATACCGCCACGATCATCCACAGCGACAAATTTAAATTCGATATCACCAGTTCCTAGAATTTCCGCATTAAGATCAACAGACCAATTATTATATTCTTCCTCTACCATTGGAATAGACTTCACAATATTCCAGTTGCCAAAGTAAGATCCTGCCCCGACAATAACTAATCTTTCATAAGCCCTGAGCTGAGGAGCATGTACTTTAACTCTCACCGTCTTAGCATAAGATTGTTCTGGAAGAGTAGATAAATGGCATCTGTTGACACAATCCGTAAAAGCTGATGTATAAAGATAAGAATCCTCCGGAATATCATTCCACCGGTCATAAACAATATAATTCTCACCTTTCTTTGCATTCAATTCCAAAAGATGAGGAACGATCAACCCTTCCTGACGATCCACCCTGCCATTACTGACTACACTATAATAATACTTAAGGAAAGGAAAGTTTACAGAAGAAAACTGTATGCTTCCGGACCAACAAGTACCATTCATTGTTGACATTCGATACTGCCGGGGTTTACCACCCTTACCTGTATCAAATATATTCAAGGTCAGTTCTTCTCCGAAGACAGCCTTATAATCTATATTAAATTCTATTTTCATCTCACGGTTAATAAATCAACAGCTAAGTTAATAAAAAAAGAAAGACATTCTTTGCACCTTTGCGCAAAAATGGAAAATCACAGTGCAAACGTTTGCATTTTTCTCTCTTCTTTTTATTATTTTTCTTTAATAAAAACGACAGATACCGAACCCAGTACAAGAAGAATACCTGCAATAATCATCATATTTCCCTGAACAGAACCAACAACAGCCAGAATACTTCCGCCTACTGCGGCTGCAACAATCTGCGGTATGCATATCGTACCATTAAACAAACCCAGATAGGTTCCCATATGACCATATCCCTGAAGGGCATTGGTAACAAAGGTAAAAGGCATAGCGAGCATGGCTGCCCATGCACAGCCAATGAGAAGGAACGGAATGAAAAGTACATACTGATCATGGACGAAAGCGGCCGCACAAAAACCTATGCCTCCAAGAACCAGACTCAGACTATAGGCAAACTTACGGTTTTTAAACTGAGGCAGAAGGGCAGCCCAAAGAACAGAACCTATAGCCTGAACGGCAAAGAGTATACCCACCCAGTTTCCAGCATCCTGATAGCCCTTGCTGGCGACGTCTGTAGTTCCCCAACAGTTATCAGCTACCGTGCCATTGGTATAAGTCCACATATACATGAAAGCAAACCAGCAAAAGAACTGTACTAATCCAACTTTCCAAAAAGTAGCGGGAGCTTCTTTCAAAAGACGGAACAAATTGGTTTTCTCCTCATCAAGTGGTTCCTTCAGTCCGTTATAAGCAGCATATTCCTGAGGGTTCCACTCTTTCACCTTTATTACCGTATAAACAACACAAAGGATCAGAACTGCAGCGCCTATATAGAAACTATAAATAACGGAATCCGGGATTACACCTTTAGACGCAATATTGGCAATGCCCAATGCAGTAAAGGCAAACGGAAAAATATAACCGACAAGACTTCCTGCATTGCAAAGAAAGCTCTGAATAGAATAGGCCAGCCCCTTCTGTTTTTCATTGACCATATCTCCGACCAGCATCTTAAAAGGCTGCATAGCCATATTAATGCTCGTATCAAGAAACATCAGTGCGACCAAGCCGAAAATCATTGCTGTGCCTATCCCCATATGAAAAGAACCGGCATTCGGCAAAAGGCACATTACGATGACTGCAACGAATGCCCCTATAAACAAATAAGGTATTCGGCGCCCAAGTCTGCACCATGTCTTATCACTGCATGCCCCCACAATAGGTTGCACAATAATACCCATCAAAGGAGGCAATATCCAGAAATAACTCAAATTATGAGGATCAGCACCCAAAGTTGCAAATATTCTGGAAATATTCGCACTCTGCAAAGCATATGCAATCTGCACACCAAAGAAGCCGAAACTTAAATTCCATAATTTCCAGAAATTCAAATCAGGTTTTTGTTTCATATCTTTATTCTTTTAAATTCAAAACTGTTCAGAAATAACTATCTTGTTGTTCCTCTTACAACGAGTCTTGTACGCACAACCCGTCTTTCCACCTTATTAATAGGAATAGATCCTTCCACCTGTCCTATCAGGATATTTGCCGCTTCCTCCCCTACGACTTCCCCTCTTTGCTCCACTGTGGTAAGCATCGGATCACAGGCTTTAGCACGATTACCGTTGGTAAAGCCACAGATCGAGATATCATCAGGTATATGATACCCCATATGCTTGGCCGTATACAATATTCCGATAGCCGTATCATCATTAATGGCAAAAAAACCGTCAGGACAATTTTCCAGAGACAGGATATCCGGTGTGATGGCCTCTGCCGCAGCACGATTATCGCACAGGCGGACCAAGTCCTCATCCAAATGTAATCCATGTTTCAACAAGGCATCTTTATATCCGTTGAAACGATTCTTGGATATCTCCATAGTCATAGATGAACCATAAAAAGCGATTCGCCTGCACCCTGTATCAATCATATGAGTCACTGCCGTAAAAGCACCCATATAATCATCAACCACGACTCGTGAAGCTTCTACGCCTGTACAGATACGATCATAAAATACCAGTGGCATTCCTTCGTCAATCAGTTTTTTAAAATGATCATATTTAGAAGTTCCCTTTGCCTGTGATACAATCACTCCGCACACCTTATATTTATAGAAGGAATCACAGATCTGTACTTCACGTTCATAGCTGTCCTTGCTCTGGGATACCATAATACGATAACCTCGTGCACTGACTTCCTCTTCTATACCCGAAAGAATAGAAGAAAAATAATAATGGTTGAATTCCGGCACAATAACTCCGATAATCTTCATTGACTGTGCCCGGTTGTTGCGAAGTGCCGCACCAATAACATTCGGATAAAAATTATGTTCACGGGCGTATTGCTGGATACGCTCCCGCTGCACCTTACTGATACGGGGACTATCCTTCAAGGCACGTGATACCGTCGCTATAGAAACATCCAGGTCACGTGCTATATCTTTCATCGTTATAGATGACTGTTCTTTCATTAGGTAATTGTTTAGGAATGCTCTGTCGGGCATACTATGCAAAGTTATGCAAATATACGAAATAGTGTTTTTCTATCACACGAATTAATGTTTTTTACCAATGCAAACGTTTGCACATATGAAAACACAATTTTAAACCTAAAACAGTACAAACAATCTTTAATTGGTTTAAATTTGCACTTGATAAATGAAACCTAAACGATTCATGAAGTGATCAACGTGAAAAGTTCTGTGAGAAACCTAAACCTATATTCCAGACACGCATCACCTATACAAATAAAAATAATAACTAAATATTAACTTAAATATCAAAGCAAATGAAGCAGGTAAAATTCAAATTGCCTCTTAGGACAATGGCACTCGCCGGAGGATTGTTCCTTTCTGCTGTGACTTTCGCACAGTCAAATACTGTCAAGGGTTCGGTAAAGGACGCAAGCGGAGAACCCGTCATTGGTGCTACGATTACAGCCAATGGAAAACCAGTTGGTGTAACCGACTTCGATGGTAATTTCTCCGTTCAGACGGATAAAGGTACAGAACTCACCATTACTTACATCGGCATGGCTCCGACAAAAGTAAAGGCTGACAACAATCTTAATATTATTATGAAGACTGATGACAAGACCCTTAACGAAGTCGTTGTCATCGGTTATGGTGTAGCCAAGAAGAGTGATTTGACAGGTTCTGTCACCGCCATCAAACCAGACAGCAAAAACAAAGGTTTAATTATCAACCCACAGGATATGCTTGAAGGCAAGGTCGCAGGTGTAAACATTACCACAGATGGCGGTACACCTGGTGCAGGCGCTAAGATTCGTATCCGTGGTGGTTCGTCTCTGAATGCCAGCAATGATCCTTTGATTGTCATTGACAACGTACCTATTGACAATAATGGCATTGAAGGAGTTTCCAATATTCTTTCAACGATTAATCCCCAGGACATTGAAAGTTTCAACATTTTGAAAGATGCTTCCGCGACAGCTATCTATGGTTCCCGTGGATCCAATGGCGTCATTATCATTACAACGAAGAAGGGACATCGCGGTCAAAAACCTACCGTATCTTATGCCGGAAGCATGAATATAGGCTGGAAGAAAAAGACCATAGATGTTCTCGACGGCAACGAATACAGGGCTCTCATCAAAAGCAGATTCGGTGAAAACAGCGATGCCTACTCGGCTTTGGGTACTGCCAATACAAACTGGCAGGACCTTATCTACCGTACGGCGATCAGCCATGATCATAGCATAACTGTTTCAGGAGCTGTCAAAAATCTGCCTTATCGTGTGTCGGTCGGCTATACAGGCCAACAGGGTATTCTCAAGACATCTGATTTCAAACGTGTCACAGGATCTTTCAATCTTAATCCGACATTACTTGACAACCACCTGACGATAAATATAAATGCCAAGGGTATGTACGCTCATTCTCAATTTGCCAATACAGATGCTGTCGGTTGTGCAATCCACATTGACCCTACACAGGATCCTTATTCCTATACAGCCCCCTTACATCAGTCCATAGCAACAGAAATGATGAAAAATATGGATGGTTATTTTGAATGGCCCATGGCTGGTGCATACGATGATCCGACATGGCCATATACATGGAATAATCAGGCAAAAGGATCTAAAAATCCACTAGCCATTCTTAATGAAATGAGTGAGATTGCTAACAGCAGGGAATTCATCGGCAGCGCCGATTTCGACTATAAAGTTCATGGCTTTGAAGATCTGCGCCTGCATGCTACTTTGGGTGCAGATATAGCCAAGGGTACTCAGAACCGCAACGATTCTCCAGCTGCACCGGATTATATTTATTATGGATCTTACGGTTTTGAATCTAAATTAAAAAGAAACCTTACCTTCAATGCTTATGCACAATATTTTCATGATTTCAATGACCAATATCTGAATCACTTCGATATTATGGGTGGATATGAATACCAGCATTTCTGGCGTAATGACAACTATGACTATACCGGATATTATCCTTCTACGAATCCTACTGTAGACAGTAACGGGAATCCTCTGGCTGGAACAGCACGTGCGCATACACCTTATTTCTTTAAAACAGAGAATTTCCTTGTTTCATTCTTCGGTCGTGCCAACTGGAGCATGATGGACCGCTACTATGTCACAGCTACCGTCCGTGACGACGGCTCTTCCCGTTTCAAGAAGCACTGGTCTGTATTCCCTTCCGCAGCTTTTGCCTGGAAGATCAATCAGGAAAACAACTTTAAGGATATCCAATGGCTCTCTGACCTGAAGCTTCGTCTCGGTTGGGGTATGACCGGACAACAGGATGTTGCCAGTGATTATGGCTGGATTCCTACTTATTCCAAAAATCAGGGCACCAAGGCCTTCTATCCTGTACTTGACGGTGACCAAGGTGAACTTTATCGCCCGGATAACTATACACCGGATCTGAAGTGGGAAACAACTACTACTTACAACCTCGGACTTGACTGGGGTATTTTAAAACAAAGACTTTCCGGAAGTATTGACTGGTATTACCGCAAGACAACAGATCTGCTGAACTATGCTCCGACACAAGCCTTCATGGCCTATCGAAACCAGGCTTGGCAAAATATCGGTTCTATGAGCAATACCGGTACTGAAGCAGCCATCAGCTGGAAGGCTATCCAGAGTAAAGATCTGTACTGGACCTTGGATTATAACTTTACATACAACTACAATAAGATCACAGATCTCTCAGGGGTCAGCTCCGACGGTTCTCCTGTTCCCAACACGAATATTACTATCGGCACCGACAAGCATCTGGAATATAACCAAGTAGGTCATCCTATGAATTCCTACTATGTATACCAGCAGGTTTATGACAAAAACGGTAAAGCGATTGAAGGTGCCGTAGTAGACCGTAACGGTGACGGTCAGATCACAGAAGCAGATAAATACTTCTACAAGAGTCCGGCGGCCCCGGTAACAATGGGTCTGGCATCCCGTATAGAATGGAAGAACTGGGATTTCAGTTTCTCTCTCCGTGCAAGCCTTGGCAACTATGTATACAATAATGTGGCACAGAGTTACCATAACACTAGTAACAACGCTTTATGGGCACCAACTAATTTTTTAAGTAACACGACACCAGCTGCTATTGCAGACAACTGGCAGACCGATAATATAACATCCACCCTCTCTGACCGTTGGATTCAGAATGCCAGTTTCCTCAAGTGTGACAACATCTCCCTCGGCTACAATTTTAGTGACCTCTTCAAACAAGGCCGTTATCATGGTATCAGCGGACGTGTTTACACCACCGTGACCAACGTTTTTACAATTACTAAATATGACGGCATTGATCCGGAAGTATTCGACGGAAATGACAATCAAGTCTATCCTCGTCCATTCTCTCTTATCATCGGTGTAAATATGAATTTCTAAGTATTTAAAAAAAAACGAAGTCATGAAAAATTTAATTAAATATATACTTCCTTCCGCAACCTTCATTCTGACTATGAGTATGACCTCATGCGTCGGAGACCTGAATGTAACACCTATAGACCCGAATATATCTACTGAGGTTACCCCGGAAGGACTTTTCAATAAATGCTATGCCAACCTGGCCATTTCCGGCAATGGTGGTACAAGCAACGGTGATGACAACTGTGATATTGACGGTATTGACGGTGGAACTTCCGGTTTCGTACGCCAGCTGTGGAATTCCAATGAGCTCTCTACAGACGAAGCAATCTGCAGCTGGAGTGATGACGGTATCCAGCAGTTTGACTACAATACCTATGATGCCAGTCATCCTATGATGAACGGGTTTTTTGCCCGATTGACAACAGGGATCTCTTACTGTAACCAATATCTGGCATCCTTCAGTAATCACGATGCCAAGATGACGGCTGAGATTCGTTTTGTACGTGCCTTGGAGTACTATTTTCTGATGGACGCATTCGGAAATATTCCTTTTGCCACTACTCCAATGACAGCCCCGGTCCGGATGACCCGTGCTGAAGCTTATAATTGGATTGAGAAAGAACTTCTTGGTATAGAAGGTAACCTCAGCGACCCTAAGGCAAAAAGTTCCAGCGACAGTGGATATGGACTGCCAGACAAAGCTGCCGACTGGATGTTGCTTTCCCGTCTCTATCTGAATGCAGAAGTCTATACCGGCAATGCACAATGGCAGAAAGCTGCAGACTATGCCAAGAAAGTCATGGACTCCGGTTATACCTTAAACACACAAGGAGTGAACGGATGGAGTGCATACCAGATGTTGTTTATGGGTGACAATGGCGAAACAAGCGCTTCTCATGAGGCCGTCTTTGCCATTAAGGCTGACGGATTGAAAACCACATCATGGGCATCTAGTCTTTTTTTGAGAGCCTCTACCTATGATGGAAATATGCATAGCAATCCTAATAGCCCTGCAGCTACCAATGGTACAGATCAAAACTGGGCTGGTAACCGCGCACGTCCAGACTTGATCAGAAAATTCTTCACAGGTACTGTACCTGCAGTGACCTGTACAAAAATGCCGGCACAAGCTCATGATGACCGTGCTATCTTTGACGGAAAAGGCCGTTCTCTCGACAACGGTGACGGAGCAAAAGGCAAATTTACAGACGGATACGCTGTCGCCAAGTTTGTCAACTTCCGTACCGACGGCAAAGGAGGCAGTGATCCAACCTTCCCTGATGCAGACTTTTTCCTTTTCCGTGTAGCGGAAGCTTATCTTACTTACGCAGAAGCCACAGCACGCCTCAACGGCGGTTACACTACAGACTCAGGAACAGCTGCTATCAATGCGCTACGGACACGAGCCCACGACCCAAATGTAAAATCCGGGTATTCCCTGAGTGACATCTGTGATGAATGGAGCCGTGAATTCTATTTTGAAGGTCTCCGTCGTCCTACACTGATCCGCTTCAACCGTTTCGGAGGCAATAATGATTATTACTGGAGTTATAAAGGTGGAGTGAAAGCCGGACGTGCTTTCAGCGCAGACAAGAACATTTACGCAATACCTTCAGCCCAGGTTAAGAATGCCATTACCCAGAATCCGGGATATTAATGTTCAGAAAGACAGAAACGCCTAAGATGTCTGTCCCAAAAACAACAATACTAAATAGAACAACAATGAAAAATATAATCAAGTCAACGGCTCTGCTGCTCTTTGGTGTTTGTCTTCTCGCTGCCTGCGATGATGACCGTGATGCTAATCCGACACTGCAGACACCCAGCACATTTACATTGAATACTCCTGGCTATGCAAATGCCAATCAGGATATGGCCAGTTCTGACAGTCTCCATTTCACGTGGTCACAACCTGCCTACGGCTTTCCTGCCTCTGTAGAATATGAGCTGCAGTTTTCTCCTGATAACAAATGGACGGTATCAGCGACAGAAGCTGCCGCTGATGCGTCCGGATCAACTGTTCCTACTTATGGAACCGTCGGAGGCCAGCATTTTGAATGCAAGGCGAATGTTCCTGCAGACAATCTGTCCCGCCTGCTTGAACAATGCAAGCTATGGACAAAAGACCAGATTCCTGCCAGCCAGCAGGTTTCAGTACGGGCAGCCGCCGTTTACAACGGCGACACCATCTACTCAAATATCGTAAACATCAAAGTAAAACCATACTATGTAGAACTGAAAAACGCAGACCCGGACTTCTGGTATCTCATCGGCGACTGTATCGGCGACGGAAAATGGGGTGACAATGTCGGTGTATCCCAGATTCCACTCTATACGGTAAGCGGTGCTACCTATGATGCCCTTACAGGAAAAGGCATATTCACCTGGACAGGTTACCTCACCAAGGCAGGATTCAAACTGAAACATGTTCCTGATTCATGGGCTGAACAATGGGGTTCTTCAGACGGTGCCCTTACCCTTGTAAAAAATGATGGCGGTTCCAAGAATATCGCTGTTTCTTCTGATGGTTACTACACCGTAACATACGATGAAACGACAGACAAACTTACTGTAGTCCCTTACACCAAAGAAGTGAAAGACTACAGTCCGATGCTCATTTCCGGTGATTTCAACTCCTGGGGCACAGCAACAGACATGAAGACAGACATGAAGGCTTTCAATACTTATTCAGGGGCCCAAAACCATGACTGGGTATTCAATCTGACTGTATTAACAGACGGAGGATTGAAATTCACCAGTGGAACAACCAGCTGGAGTGAAGCTTCATTCCCTTATGGAGCGGGGATCAGCGGTGGTGCCAACATTCCTGTAAAAGCAGGTACATATCAGGTCTTCTTCAATGATATTACCGGACAATACTTATTTATACAGAAGTAGCAGATATTATCAATTGGATGCGGAATTCTTTTATGGAATTCCGCACCATAAAAAAGAATAACAATGAAAAAAATAATATATTTGTTTGCTGTTGCCTCCCTTCTCGCCAGTTGTGGAGAAGGTAATGATTATAGCGATTACGCACAGCCACAGGCAAATGGACCGGAAACAGAGAAAAATGTTACATTTAATGCTACTGCAGCCTCTGCCATTGACTTCAATAAGGTTACCTCAGACTCTGTCCAACTCTTCGTTCCCACAGTAACGTCAACCAGTGATCCAGTCTTGTCACAGGTGCTGTTCGCTACTCTTTACAATACAGACAAAAGCCAGTCTGTCAATCTAAAAGCTGACAAGAACGGTCTGGTAAAATCCAGTGAACTGCAGAGTGCCGTCAAAACTCTTTATGGCCTTTCAGGAGATATTCATGACGTTCCGGCTGCAGTAACTGACACCATTAAGGTAAAAGGTGGATTCGGGTTTGTCGGTACAGCAGAGATCAAAAGCACCATCAACCTTGTTGCCCCGAACTTCGGACTCTATCTTTATGAAGTAGGAAATGAAGTTAACTGGGATCAGGCTAAAGAACATACGCTTGCAGGACTGGCCGGAGATGGAAAATATCTAGGCTACTGTTATCTCAATGGTGAATTCAAATTCAAACCGAACAAGGATAATTGGGACAATGATCTGGAATGCAACGGTGAAGGAAAGATCGCTGACGTTAATGGAGGAAAGAACATCCCTGATCCGGGAGCAGGATTCTATCAAATCCATGTTGATCTTGGAGCAGGAACCTATAACCTGAACAAAGTAAATTCTATCTCTGCTGTCGGTGACTTCAGCAACTGGAACGCAAAGAGTACAGACTACGACTTTACTTATAACCTTGCAGACAGCACATGGGATGGCACCATCACATTCGCTTCTGATGCACAGGTCAAATTCTGTATGAACCATGACTGGTCTACAGCCTGGGGAGGAACATGGAACAATGGTCGGGTAAGCGACCTGACAGAGAATAATGGAGCTAATATTAAAGTACCTGCAGGTACTTATGATATAAAGATCACTATCTCATATGAAGGAGCTAACAAAGCGGTCTTCACAAAAAGATAAGACATGTCCATATTCTCATGAATACAAAATGGGCGGCTCATAAAGGCCGCCCTTTTTTCCATAAAACTAATAACTGACAATATGAAAAAAATCTATCTTACACTCATTACCATCTTTTGTACCCTCAACATACTGGCACAAGGATGGCCGGCCAATTATGGAGGTGTCATGCTCCAGGGATTCTACTGGGACAGTTATACCGACACACAATGGTCAAATCTGGAGAATCAGGCTGATACCCTAAGTAAATATTTCAATCTGATATGGGTACCCCAAAGTGGATATTGTAATACTTATACCAATCAGATGGGATATGCAGACATCTGGTGGTTCAACCAGAACAGCTGTTTCGGAACGGACCGGGAACTAAAATCAATGATCACTACTTTTAAAGACAAAGGACTACTGACCATAGCAGACGTCGTCATCAACCATAAGAACGGCAAGACGAACTGGTGCGATTTTCCAACCGAGACATGGAATGGGCAAACGATGAACTGGAGTCTGGCTGACATCTGTGCCGGGGATGACAACGGCAAGACAAAGGCTGCAGGATACAACGTGACCGGTGCCGCTGATACCGGGGATGACTTTGACGGATGCCGGGATCTTGACCATACCAGCCTCAACGTGCAAAAGAATATCAAACTCTATCTTCATTTCCTTGAAGAGAAAATGGGTTATTCCGGATTCCGATATGACATGACCGGAGGATATGCCCCTAAATATACTCAACTCTATAATGAAGATGCCAAACCGGCATTCAGCGTCGGTGAATACTGGAGATCAGACGGGATTAACGGACTAAAGAACTGGGTAGACGGCACAGGGAAAACCAGCGCTGCCTTTGACTTTGAACTGAAATGGCTTATCAACAGTGCCTTCTCTTCAACTTCCAATTTTAAGAATCTTGCTGACTATACTTCAAAAGCACTTATCGGACAAGACGGATACAGTCAATACGCCGTGACTTTTGTTGACAATCATGATACCGGCAGAGAAAGCAGTGAAGCTCTGCACGCCAACATTGAGGCTGCAAATGCTTATATTCTGACCATGCCGGGCACTCCTTGTATTTTCCTCTCCCACTGGAAAGCTTACAAGAAAGCTATCAAGAAACTGATTCTTGCCCGTAGGATTGCCGGCATTACCAACCAAAGTACTGTATTTTATTCAGAAGGCGAAGATAACGGATATTCCGTCGGCGTAAAAGGAACTAATGGCAATGCCCTGCTCCTCCTTGGTACAACAACAACTTCTACCGACGGCTATGAACTGGCCTGTGAAGGTGAAAACTATAAACTCTATATAACCAAAGGACTTGACCTGACAGCCATCAACGAAGTCGGAGATGAGAAATCCACTATTACTCTTCCACCTTTCGTTACCACACAGGAAGGCACCTATGCTTATTTTGAGGAACCCTCTACCTGGAGTAATACCATCAACGTATGGGCATGGTACAGCAATGCAACCAATGACAATCTGTACGGATCCACCGCCAAATGGCCCGGAGTAAGCACAGACGTAACCTATGCCGGAGAGAACAACGGGAAAAAGGTATTCCTCTGGAAATACAGCGGAACGAATAACGCTCCAGACAAGATCATCTTCAATGACGGAACAAACCAGACCAATGATTTTGACTTTGTCAACGGCAGCTATTATACGATAGACGGTTCACAGGCCGTCGTTACCGGTATCCGGAAGATAACTGTAACCACCAATAAAAAAAACGATTCGGATAACAAACGATATAATCTTTCCGGACAACGTGTTCCTCCTGACTATAAAGGAATCGTCATTGTAAAAGGAAAGAAATACATCAATTAACAATAATGCACCTCTAAAATAGGAAAGATTTAATGATATTATGAAATAATGTTTATACCATAAAAGTGTGTCTTTCAGATTTCAAAAATCTTAGCTCTTTCCTATTAGAAGTGCAAAACCCCTCGGTATAAAATTGAAGAACAGGTCAAGAAAGAAAAATGGTTTTCAAAATCTGTTGATATGATTAAACACTAAATTGCGTAACTTTGCACTTGCCTATAGAATCCACCTTTTTTAGACAAAAGATAAATTATCTCAAAATTATCCGCTAAACAAATAAATTCTGATATTAATTCCTATCTTTGCCAAAATTTACATTTCACGATTAACATTGATAGCAAATAGATAATGCAAACTTATATCGAACTATTAAATATGGCGATACAATTTTGATACAAATTTACAAAGATATTATTGTATGTTTTTAGATTCTTTCTTTGAAAATTCCGCAAAAACTTTCCCCAATAACATAGCAATTGAAGAAGGTGAAAAACGATATACCTATATTGATGCAGAACAGTTAGCAAACAAATTGTCTAACTATCTTAGAGGATTATCAATAGGTCCTGAAGACAAGGTTACAATCCTCTTGCCACGTTGCGCAGAAGTGATAAT
>RRZU010415992.1_pt1 | contig 16840 bp, 14 predicted proteins | sample 2165561 | NCBI WGS metagenome assembly RRZU01 (sample SAMN10456909, study PRJNA506462) | wastewater metagenome | isolation source: wastewater sludge | place: USA: Moscow, Idaho | reverse complement strand
TTTTCAGCTCTAAACTCCAGTTTTCTCCAATATCATCTTTTTTAAGTTTCCCATTTTGTGGATATTTTGGAGTGTAGTCAGAAACTGCTGCTACTCCAAAAAAATATGGTTTTTTCTGAATAAGTTGAACATTTGAGTTGTCCATCAAAGTAGCATTTGAGAGTTTCCCTTTTTTAGCTACTCTGATACAGTCCACAAGGTAACCATTCATCTCCTCTGTGCTCGTTGTTTTAATAATATGCACCTCGCTAGGGACTTTAAAGTCACTACTTCCCACCAAACAAACATCAGCACCTTTGTAGTAGAGTGCTGTAGCTAAATTTCCAGCCATTTTTCCACTTGAAAAATTTGAAATAAACCTGACATCATCAATCTTCTCAATCGTTGCTCCACCGTTTAAAACAACTTTTCTATCCACCCAATAGCTATCACTTAAAAGTTCTCGCACTGTTGCGTCAAAAATATCAACAACCTCAGCCATCGCACCATTTCCGATATCTCTACAAGCTAACTCTTTTGAGATAGGGCTGATGGTTTTAAAATTACAAAGGGCAAGCATCTTTAAACTAGCTTTTGTGATAGGATTTTCTATCATATTTGTATTCGCTGCTGGACAGAGTAACTTCATCCGAGGATATGCTAAAGCTGTTTGAAGAAGAAGATTATCAGCTATCCCATTGCTTAGCTTATTTATCGTATTTGCAGTAGCAGGTGCAAGGACAAAGATATCCGCCCATTTTCCAATAGCGATATGGTTATTGATAGAGCTTTTGTCCCAATTTTCAGTGCTAATATCGAGTATATTATTTTGCGAAATCGTCTCAAATGTAAGTGGAGCGATAAATCTTTTTGCCCCATCTGTCATCATCACTTTGACATTTGCCCCAGCTTTTATATAAAGACGAATAAGTTCAAGTGATTTGTAAATAGCAATCGAACCAGTCACCCCTACAAGTATATTTTTATCTTTTAGTAACATTATTTAGTCCCGAAGAATTTATAAAAAAACTTACCAATACTTTTTTGAGGCGTTCGACTCAGTACCAAATCACCACTTTGTGGGTCTTTTGTCACAGTTGTCCCAGCAGCTATCATCACATCATCAGGTATGTTTACAGGTGCTACAAGCTGAGTGTCGGAGCCAACAAATACATTTTTCCCAATAATTGTTTGGTATTTTTTCTTCCCATCATAGTTACAAGTAATAGTTCCCGCTCCGATATTTGAGCCACTATCGATGGTACAATCTCCAAGATAACTCAAATGTCCAGCTTTTACCCCAGTAAGTTTCCCTTTTTTCACCTCTACAAAGTTACCAACATGGGTATCAATAAGATGGCTATCTGGTCTTATTCGTGCCATTGGACCAATATCGCTATTTTCTAATACACTATTTTCAACCACACTATTTGCTTTGATATGGCTATTGATTATTTTTGTATTTCCAAGGAGTGTAACACCATTTTCTAGTATACTCTCCTCCTCTATCTCAACACCATTTTCAATATAAATCGTGCTAGGAAGTCTCATAATCACACCATTTGCCATAAACCGCTCTTTTATCCTATTTTGGTGAATCACTTCTGCATTGGCAAGGTCGATTTTGCTATTGACCCCTTTGAAATTCTCTTCACTAACTGTAACTGGAACAACTTCAAGATTTTGTTCAATCGCCATCTCCACTAGGTCTGTTATATAGTACTCTTTTTGATTGTTGTTATTTGTAAGTTTTGGTAAATTTGCTAGTAGAAACTCTGTATCAAAACAATAAATCCCAGCATTTGCGATATTTATTTTGAGCTCCTCTTCACTACAATCTTTTTGCTCAACTATCTTTTTAACTGCTCCATTTTCCACAACCACTCTACCATATCCATTTGCACTTTCTAGCTCAAGTACAGACATAGTAAGTTTGCTAGTGGTTATCAAAGCTTCAAGCTCTTTTGCTTCTACAAGTGGCATATCTCCATTAAGTACCAAAGTTTTTGAATGTTTTGGTGTGATTCCCATCACAGCCCCACCAGTCCCTGGGAAATTTTGATGGTCTTGAATATGGTAGTTTATGCCACCAAAGTATTTATCCATAGCACTTTGTACGAGTTCTGCTTGATGATATAAAACCACCGTAATATCATCACTTAATTTTTTTGCTTCAAAAATTGAATAATAAAGCATCTCAAAACCTGATATTTTGTGAAGCACTTTTGGAGTAGTTGATTTCATCCGCGTGCCTTGACCAGCTGCTAAGATGATGATTGAGAGTTCTGTTTTCATTATAATTTACCTAAGTTATATTTTATTTGATTTAGGGGTAGATTATAGCAGATTATCACTAAGAATATGATGGCGGACGATATAGGAAACTAGTCATAGTCCTTTCAAATACCTTTGTTAACATATCTTCAAATTGGCTGACAGTAAAAAATGGCATAGTTTTCTCCCAAATGTGAAGTATGTTTTATATGGTAGATGTTATCAAAACAATATTAAAAAATAACTTTTTATTTATATCTTAAAAACAATCTATTTCTTTCCTACTCTTATGTATTTTATCTAATACTTTATAAGTGATTTTGTCTATAATTTGAATGCTTTCATTGATATTTTTGTATTTTTGAAAATGTTTCTTTGTGATTTTGAAAACTCTTTTTTGTTTCTTATTTAGATTTTTATGAAACTCAATTTCTGCAACTTTTTCACATAAACTATTTTGTTTTTCAATATCATTCTCAAATAGTTCTTTTTGAATTATATATTCTTCTTTTATCAATTCTCTAATATCTCTTTTATTCTCTAAGTGGTCACCTAAATGTTTTAAAACCTCTTTTATAGATTTAGTTTTAAATGTTTCTTTTCCTTCTCTTTCTTCAATACCATCAACAATGTTATTATAATATTCTTCCAGATTCTCTTTTTTAGTCAAGTCTAAAAGTTGTGGTCTTGTAGTCTTTTTGGATTCTTTCCATTCTTTCCATTCTTCAAAATATTTTTCATTTTCAAACATTTCTATTAAGTCAAGATTTTTAGTATTTTTCTTTTCAAAAGTAGTTATAAAATAGTAATAACTCAAAAACTCTTTTTTTCTCTCCTTCTTTGTCATTTGTGAGGTGGTTAGTTTCTTAATATTTGAAATCTTAAAAATTATGTGTTCTTTACTATCATTGTTTGAATTAGTTTCCATATTTTTTTTAATGTATTTCAAAATATAATTTTTTACATTGTTAGCCTCAAATTGCTCTAATTCTTCTAATTCTATAAAACTACCTTTTGAAATATAGTTTTTTGCTTCTGTGTCATTTAAACTACTTTTTATAAGTGCTTTTTTGTTTTTAATCTCTAAAACTTGCAAATATTGTTTTTTATTATCAAACTTGATAGTGTCTTTCTCTGTTTTAATATTTACAATCCCTATATTTTCTCCCCTTTGCTTTTCTATTGTTTCAATAAACTTTTTTAATTTATCTCTATCAATCTTAAAAAGTGTATGTAAATGGATATTGCCTTTTTTAGTTAGCTCTTTAATTTTGATATAGTGGATTTTATAATTTTTGATAAGCAAAGTAAAATATCTTTCAAATATTTCATTTTGTCTTTTTATGCTAATTATTTGCTCCTCTTCCTCCTTTTTGTTGTGTGTTGGATTTAGTGTAAAAGTTATAAATAAAAAAGCCTGTGTTTCCTTGTTGAAGTCATTTAAAAAATGTTTATGTTTGTAATAGTCAAAGATTGCCCCTTTTGTTGTCTCTTTCCTTTCCAGTGCTGCAAGATTGATAATTTTCCCACTCCCAAACTTATATGCTAATTTTTCTCTATCCTTTATCCTCTTATGTTGTTTTTCTTTGTATTCATTTATTAAATTATTCATTGATTTTTTTGATACCTTTTAGGTGGTTTTTTTGCTCCATCTGCTGCAACTTTTTCAACTTCTTTTTTTGCTTTTTCTACTAAATTAAGTGTATGTATTGAATAGAAAAATGCAAAAGTTTTGATATTTTCTAATAGGTCATATTTGCTTATATTGTCATTATCAATTTTAAAATAATCCCTTATGATTAGGCTTTTAATTTCATTTGAAAAGATTGTTTCCCTTTGTAGTTTTTTAATCTTTTTGAAATAGATTTTACTTGTTGTGTCTATCTTCCCAACTATTTCTAAAATGATAATTATTTTTGGTGTGTAGTAGTTAGATATTTTCCAATTCCTCAATTGATTTTGTCTTTTTGCTTGTAGAATATTTAGCATATTTAACATTATGAACACAAAAAAAATAGCAAATAATAGATAATAAACTTCATTGATAAGGCTATAACTTGGCTTTTCTATTGTAATAAATGATAGATAGTATAAGATTTCACTTTTTAGTTCTTGTGTGCTTTCTATTTCTATAATTTCAAAAATATTTTTGATAGTTGAAAAACTCCAAGCAAAAAAAACCTTGTATATGTAAAGGCTTAAATCTTGTAAAAAATTGCTTGTAGCAAAAAATAAAGCCATTGGGTCTTTACAATAATTCTTTGTCATTATTGCACTAAAAAATGTGCTTAGAATAATACTTATTAAAGTTATAGATAGGATTTGACTTTTTAAAAACTCTAAAAAAGTGAAGTTTCCCAAATTATCAACAAGCCCATTCACTTGAACTTTTCTTATTACTTTTTGTGTTTGTCCTTGCTCTGTTGGTGTTGTTTTCATCTGTAATAATCTTCCAAATCCACACAATCAACATTAAAAAGGTCTAATTTTTTACAAAAACACTTACTTATAATTTCTAAAATCTTTGTTTTTAGATAGTTTTTAATTGTTTCCATTGTTTCAAAGTCCCCTTAAAAACAGCTCTTGCTTTTGATTGATTTTGATTAGTTCATTGATAACTTGGCTCATACTAAAAATATAATTATCAAGCCCCCACTTTTGAAGGTGGATTAAATCTTCTTCAAAAATTAGTATTTGTCTTTTTTTCTGATTTGTTTTTTTAGTTGTATATTTCATAAAATCCCCCTTATTACTTGATAAGGTTGATAGTTCCATTTTCTTTCAAACTATAAAAAACTTGTCCCTCTTTTGTTTTGAAAATAGATACATCAAAAAGATTTATTCTTTTTCCTAATATGCTTTCAAGCCCTTTATTGAGTGTTATATTTTTATTTTTGATTTTCATAATGGCATTTTTAGTAGTCTTAACAATTATAATTTTTTCATTGTTTTTGTTAGTGTCAATCTTCAAAACTAAAACATTATCAACTGCATCAATTATTGCAGCATACTCTTCCCCTTTTTCTAAAAGTGTAAAAGGTTTTGTGTCATCTATATTTAAAAAAGTTCCATTCTTAAAACATATTGCTTTTAGGTTTTTTCCCTCTAACTCTTCAAAACTTTTCACTTTTAAAACTGCTAAATGCTCACTTTTAACATTTACCCAAAATGTATTAAAGTTGTTATCTATGATTGATACACTTGCTTTATTTGTATCTTCTTTGTTTATTTTCACTTGTTGTATTTTGTTTCCATTCACTATTGTCATTTTTTTGCCTTGTGTTTAATTTTGAAACTTTTTCAAGCTTCTTAATATTATTTTAGGTAAAAACAAAAGTTATGAAATTATCATTTTACTTTTAAAAACACTCATTTATTTATTCACATTTAATGAAATGTTGGGGTTTTGTTTTGTGCTTCATTTCAAACAAAACAAAAAAACAAATGTGGGGCATTTTTAGAATATTAGTTTTTTAGGGTGTTTGGTTGTTGGTGTGTTAGATTGGAAGATTTTTAGAATATTAGTTTTGAAGTGTCTTTTAGTGAGTATTTCTCAACTCACTAAACTATTAAAAGTGTGCTTGATTTATATTAGTGAATATATACCAACCAACTATCTAAAAATTAAAACTGCTCTTAAATATCTTGATAGTAAATTGGTAAAGTAATAATAAGTTATTTCATATTTTTTAGTATTGAATAATTTTTACAACCTAACTCACTCTTCATATCACAAGCCATACCAGAGTATTTTAGTGCATTTACATTGCTTTGTTTTACACCTTTTCCACTAAAATACATAGACCCAAGATTAGAACACCCATTAGCATTCCCACCATCACAAGCTTTACCATAAAGTTCCACTGCTTTAAAATTATCTTGTTTTACACCAGTGCCATCATCATACATAACCCCAAGGTTAAAGCACCCATTAGCATTCCCACCATTACAAGCCATATTATAAAGTTCCACTGCTTTAAAATTATCTTGTTTTACACCAATGCCATTAGCATACATAACCCCAAGATTAAAACACCCATTAGCATTCCCACCATTACAAGCCATATTATTAAGTTCTGCTGCTTTAAAATTATCTTGTTTTACACCAGTCCCATTAGCATACATAACCCCAAGATTAGAACACCCGTCAACATGTCCACCATTACAAGCCATATTATAAAGTTCTGCTGCTTTAAAATTATCTTGTTTTACACCAATGCCATTTTCATACATAACCCCAAGGTTAAAGCACCCAGAAGATTCTCCACCATCACAAGCTTTCTTAAATAATTTTAATGCATTTTTATAATCTTTTTTTTGATAAGCCTTATATCCATTATCAAAATCATTTGCTCCACAAAAAACAACTAATAAGCTCACTAATAATAATTTTTTAAACATACATTTAACTCCAAATATTTTATTGATTGTATTGTATGTATCATCAATAGTATCTTAATATATTTATGAAACTTTAACAACTTTTTGAAAATCTGTCAAAATATTTTTAGTTTTTAAAAGTATTTAATGGTTTTTTATTTAGTAGTATCTAACACTGTTTACAATCTCTAATTTATTTGATAAATAAAACTCTTTGGCATATGTATCTAATGTTAAAGAATCACTACCTTTTGAATGTCCTACAATTTCTTTAATGATGTTTAGTTCTCTTGGAAAACTATTCACACATTTTTGAATAAATGTTCCTCTAAAAGTATGAAAGTTTTTTCCACTTCCTTTTTTAATAACTTTGTAAAGTATTACTAATAGTCTTTTTCCATATTTGTTAAGTTCTATTTCTGAATAATTGATTTTATACAACAAATTAAATAATTCAATATCTTTTAATAGATTTTCATGTAATGGAACTTTTCTAATTCCACTATTTGTTTTACTATCTCTAATATCAATATATTTAATCCCTTCTTTACTTTCTTTAATATCACTTTCTTTAATATTTAAGATTTCATTTTGTCTCATACCTGTATATATTGCTATTTTAAAAATTATATAATATAACTTGTCCTCATTTTCAAAAATGTAGTCTAATATTTTTCTTATTTCCCAATCCTCATAGTTACCTTTTTCCTCAATGTTTTTCTTCTTTTCTTTTAAGTAATCAACACCAAAAATATTTACTTTTCCATCAATTAGATTTCTTTTGATAGCAAACTCACAAAAATATTTTGTGTATTGAATAATATTATTTGTAGTTTTCTCAGCCAATTTTTCCTCATCTCTTAAATAACTTTGAAAACTTTCAAACTCATTTAATGTTATACTTTGAATATTGTCTTTTTTGAAATATTTTTTCAATTTATTAAATGCACTTTGATAATTTTTATAAGTGCTTTTACTTAATTCTGTTCTTTTCTTGTATGCTATGAACTCTTTTTCTAACATTTCAAAAGTCAAAAGTTTTCTATCTTGTTCTATTTGATAAGGTTTTTCAACTTGATTAAAGATTTTTTCTTCATCTTCTGTTTCTTGTTTTAATTGAACTTTTTGGATTTCTTGTTGAAATTTTAGAGCTTTATTTAATATCTCTTGTAATTCTTCCATTTCTTCATATTCAAATAATAGTTTATAATCTTTGGTAGATAATTCAAACACTTTTAAAAGTTCCTTTTTTGATAATTTCTTAAAATACTTTACTTTTTTAATCGCTACAATAAAATCTTTTGTATATAAAGATCTCTTGTATTCTTTATGATTTATTTTCTTTCTAAAATAATAGGTATTATTTACTTTGATAATATTAAAAGTGGAATAGTTTTTATTAAAAAGTGGATTACTATTAAAAAACTGATTTTTTTCTTGTTGAAATATGTTAACAGTGGGCTTTGTTTCTAGTGGCGGACGATATAGGATTCATAGAATACTATATATTGGTTCTTCTTATCAAAAAATGTACATTTGTGTAACAGTCTATGTAACACTTTAGAATTTTAACTCATATTTTTAATATTATGATTACAAAATTGTATCGTGTAAAACTTAACTTTTTGATAATTTTCTTAGGTGTAGTAAAGCACCACACCTAAGTATGATTTTTTAAGAAACTTTTTGTTTGTCATTCCATTCTTGGATATCTTTTACATTCCAAATTGTGATTTTTTTGCTTAATTTCTTTGGAATCGGAAAAAGATTAGTTGGAATCTCTTGATTGTTGTAGATTGCATTGTCTATTACTGTTTGGCTATGATTAGACCATCTCCATACTGTCGAGACACTTATACCAAGAGTATTTGCAACTTCATTTACTCTATAGTTCAAAATTTCTACTTTACTTTTCATGGTTATCCCCTAAAATAGTTTGGCAGTTTGGCAGTTTTTTGTCTATAAATGAATAAATAATTGAATTTTTGGAAGACCTTTTGGTATTCCACTCTACACCAGCATATTTTTGTAAGATTGCACGAAACCTTTTTTCACCCACCAATATTTTATTTCTAAATTTTTGAGTTTCTTTCAAAAGCTGGTCTTGATTTATCTCAACAAGGCAACTTAATACTTCTTGCACATGACTAATAATTTTGAAATCAATTTCTGACCGTTTTGCACTTTCATAGTCAATTTCATGTAAAATCTTTCTTGATACTTGATCTACTAGAAATGCTTTTGCATTGATGCTATAACGACTTTGTTTATCTGGTTCAATAACAATAGCATTCGTAGCTGTGTTATAATTTAGATAAAAAGAAAGATCTGCAAAATTCATAATGTCTTGAGTATCAGCTGATATGCCAATTTTGTTGATATGATGAAGAGCAGCAACTGAACCTCCAACGGCTCTAAATTTTCTTTCGTATTTAAAAACCTGATTTCCATCAATCAAACCTTGTCGATTTTTTCTTGCTGTATTTTTAAGGTTATCCAAAATAAGAACATATCTTCTATTTGGATGTTTAAATTGTAATTCAATTAAATCATCAATTGTATCCTCAACTTTTGTTGGTAAATCATCATGTGCAATATTTTTACCAAAAAATTTTAATCGTTCCCCGAAAGTATCCATTTCAATATGAATATCTTGCTCTTTTAGTTTTTGAATAGGATTATCAGCATCAATGTATACAGCATAAATATTATCATTATTCTTAAGTAGCTCACTAATGATGTAACGAATAAAAGTTGTTTTTCCAGCTCCATACTTTGCAACGACTACAACAATTGCACCAGCAGGTAGAAAATCTTTAACTAACATCTCAACATCATTAGCACTCACAATTTCCTCTACTGAATAGCTAAAATCATCTTTTATGTTTAATTGTATTTTTAATTTTGCTATTTCAGCTTCTACAACCAATTTTTGTTCATCTGTTACAAAATTGCTTTTTTTTAATACTTTTAGCTCATTTAATTCTTTGATCATTTTTTCTTTGATTGCTACTGTTTTTTTAATATTTTCTATTTTCATATTTTAATCCTCTAAATCTATTAATAATTGTTGGTTACCATAGTTGTCTTTTACTATTTTTAGTTGTATCTTTTGCTCAAACTCGATAAAAGTAATAGCGGATGGAGCATTATATTTTTTACACAAATACTCCAAATCTACAATATCAAAATCAAAATCGTCCCAGGAATCCAACCAAATTTTTGTTAGGATTAGTATTTTCTCTGCTTTAGTATAATTGTGAAACCTATCAAGAATAATCTTGTCTATAGTTGACATATCATCATCAAAACTTTTTTCATCTTTATACTCAACAACATCAAGTTTGATGTGTACATTATATTTTTCATTTGTACTATTTTTTAGTGTGTTTATATACCTCGCAAATAACCAATTCAAAAGACTCTCAATCGTATCCATGTATTCTGTGATAGCCATCTGCTTTTTTATCCATTTTGGCAGATTCTTGACAATCTCATCCTCAACGATTAATTTTCTATCATCAATTTGAAATGATAGATAGTACCATTTGCTCTTTTTTTGCAATACTTCAAATGCAACTTCTTTACAAGTAAACCAAAAAGCTGTTTCTCTACTATGATCTGCTATAATCTCGTCAGTTAAGGTTCGTGGATTATTCGAGTATTTTTTTTCTAAGTACTGTACGAAAAAATCTTTTACTTCTGTTTTTCTCATGTTTTTCCTTTTGTTTTTTTTGCTTATGCGCAAGGATTGTAAACTTCACTTTTTTCAAAAAATTGCTATTTTTTTGTGTAAAATACTCGTGTAAGCCCTATATTTAGGTGCTTCTTTATATTTTGATACTCTTGACTGAGAAAGCCCGATAATTAGGTTTTGACACCCATTAAAAATAATTTGACAATATTTGAAAAAAGCTGATTTTTTTGTATATTTTTAAATTTTTGAGGAAAACTCTTTAGTTTATTCAATACATCTGATATTATTTTCATATCAATTTAAGAACAAAGAGATACAAATGAAAAATGAAAAATTAGAGCTAAAAAAGAAAAATCATGTATTTTCTACATTGATTTATTATTTAAAGCACTATGAGAATTTTTTATATTTTTCAAATAATGACCCTAAGAAAAATATAAATCATATTTCAAAACAATTTTATGAACTAATTTTTCGTTCAAAAAGACACTTATCAGAGCTCGAACCAAGTGCAGTATATGAGATTGAAAAATATAATAATCAATATTTTACTAGTTCATTGCAATATCCAAAAAATGCAACAACCTTTGAAACCTACAATAAACATAGTATAGATAGACTTTTTATTGCTTACAGTATTTCAAGATTTTGTGCATTTTTTAACAATAAAGGACTTAATGTCTTGAGGTATGACTCAAAGAAAGAGTATTCGATAGCTGAATTAATCTCTTTGCTAATTGAAACAAAAAATATGATTGAAGTAGAATTAACTTTTATGACAATCCATGTTATATATTTTGATATATTGCAAAATTTTCTTTCAGATCTCAAGAGTAAGATTTCTACAATTCAAGTGGAATACGAGCAACTTTTATCATCGAAATGCTTTGTACAAAATGATTCACAATATGAAGAGAAATCACAAACTTTAATAGATGAAATTACAGATATTATTAACTATTATAATTCTTACTTTGATAATGCATTTATTAAATCCCTTGTACCAGATCTGATTAGATCAATTATGATACAACTTAACAATCAAAAATTTAGAGAGCCTATTGATTTAGTTGCATTATTTTTGAAATTTAATAATAAAGATATTAATAAATCTTTAAATTTATTGCTAGAAGACTTTGATGATGATACTATTAAGATTTTAACGGAATTTAAAGAGCAAATCATTGACTACTTAAAAAGGAATAATATACATTTAAAATTAGAAGAGACCTATATATTTTATCCAGCTTATTTTTATTCTAATCTCATAGATAGTCAATCAAGATTAGTTGAAATCAATATTTTTAAATATCATCAAGAAAAAGAAACACTCTCAAATAATAAAAAAAGATTTTATAAAATGTTTGAAGATCTTAACATACATACAGACATTCAAGATTATTTTCAAAGTGATGCTGTCAAATTTAATCCGAACATTGCTTACTTTGATCCTTTTATTTTGACAGATAAAAAATTTTATGATAGATTTTATGAGTTGATAACTTTTTTAAATTCCGACTATGATGTTGATTTAAATCAAAATCTTATTATCTATGATTTGTTGCATTTACTCAATGTTATTCAATTTAATATCATTGAAGTCCAACAACAAAATCTTTTTAATGCACTTTTAATTCTATCTAAAGAAAAAGAGCAAAAATTAAAAAACTTATCTCTTTTTGAATATTATTTTCAAAAGATATTAAATGACACTATTTCCTATTGCAATATCAATGATTCTAAGGTATTTAAAAACAAAATATTACTAGAAATTATGTTAGCTAATATTCATAATATTAAAAATTATTCCAATATTACAATAGATGAATTAGGATTTAAAAATTGTACAGATATGGATTTGAAAAATTCGGCAAAGCATCTCTTAAATAATATTTTAAGAAAACTCAATAAAGACAAAAACTACTCGTTAAAAAACTTATTTGAATCAAAATTTCAATTAATTGAAAATTTTTTCAAAGAAAAAAATATTCAATTAGAGATGAAGCATAAATATTTTATTCGAGATTTAATAAAACATATAATTGATCCATATAGCAAAAATATCGATACAAACAATACATTAAAAGCAACTATTTATTTTAATAGTAAATTTCAAGAACAATACGACTTTTTTGATAAGAGACCTTCATTATTAAAAAAATTTATGGAAAGAAAAATATCTAATATTCAACGCAAACAATAAATTAAGACAAAATGTACCGTCATTTTTTCATTATGTTTCTTATAGAGATTTAGATAGAATAAATAAGAAATTTTATCACAAACTATAATCATAAGGCACATTGTAGATGACCATCATAGAAATAGAAAACAATCTTAATGCACTAGTAGCAAACTTTGACAAAAAATCTTTCATATTTGACTTGCTTTTAGCCTACGGCACTCCAAAATCAACTATCAAAAGACTTCAAGGAAGTGACCATGATAAGCTTGAAATAAGCGGTGAGTTGATATTACGAAAAAAGCTATTTTTTAAAGTAACAGATAGCGAACTTCATAAAACTATAGATGAACTTAAAACACAAAAAGATGTCATAAAAAATAGCCCTAGATTTATCATCGTGACAGATTTTGAGACACTCTTAGCCTATGATACAAAAACAACTGATAGTCTCGATACTGAGATACTAAATATCACAAATCACTATGATTTTTTCCTTCCGCTTGCAGGGATGGAAAAAGCTACATTTACAGATGAAAACCCAGCTGATGTCAGAGCATCTCTTAAAATGGCTAAACTTTTTGATGAACTCCAAAAAAACAATCATTTCAAAACAAAAGAAGAGATACATTCTCTCAATGTTTTTCTCACAAGGCTTTTGTTTTGTTACTTCGCAGAAGATACAAATATCTTCCCTGATAATCTTTTCACATCGTCTATCTCATCGCATACACAAGTTGATGGAAGTGATTTGGATAGTTATCTGCAAAGACTTTTTACTATTTTCAATACACCAGAAAATAAAAGAGAAGCCAAGACTCCAGCATATCTCAATGCTTTCCCTTATGTAAACGGTGGACTTTTTGCCCAAGAAGTAAAACTCCCAATCTTTACAACTCGCTCACGACATCTTATGATAGAAGTGGGACAGCTCCAATGGTCGCAGATAAACCCAGATATATTTGGAAGTATGATACAAGCAGTAGTCACACCAGAACATCGTGGCGGTATGGGTATGCACTACACAAGTGTGCCAAACATCATGAAATTGATAGAACCGCTCTTTTTGGATGAACTCTACAGTGAGTTTGAGAAAAGCTATGAGAACAAAACCAAACTCCAAAATCTCCTAAATAGACTAGCTAAAATCAAAATCTTTGACCCAGCTTGTGGAAGCGGAAACTTTCTTATCATCGCCTATAAAAAACTACGAGAGTTAGAAATGAGTATCTTAAAGCGAATAGATACTCTATCAGCTCAACAAAGCTTCGTATTTAGCGAAATCAAACTTACTCAGTTTTACGGTATAGAACTAGACGACTTCGCTCATGAGGTGGCGATGCTCTCTCTTTGGTTAGCAGAACATCAGATGAACCTAGAATTTTACAAAGCATTTGGCAGAACCAGCCCAAGCTTGCCTCTTCATGATGGAGGAAATATCATACATGGTAATGCTACAAGAGTAAACTGGGAAGAAGTTTGTCCTAAAAATGAAGGGGATGAGATTTATATTTTGGGGAATCCTCCGTATTTGGGCTTTAGGAATTGGGATGAAGAACAAAAAGAAGATATGGAATTGGTTTTTAGCGAACTTGGAAATGTTAAAAGATTAGACTATATAAGTTGTTGGTTTAAAAAAGCTACAGATTTTATTTATCAAATTAATTCAAAATATGCCTTTGTATCAACAAATTCAATATCACAAGGAGAACAAGTATCCTTAATATGGCCATATATATTTGATAATCAGCAAGAAATTTCGTTTGCACACCAATCTTTTAAATGGCAAAACAATGCAAAAGATACTGCTGGAGTAACCGTAGTTATAATTGGTATTAGAAACAAATCAGATAATAAAAAATATTTGTATGAAAATATGATAAAAAGGGTGGTTTATAACATTAATCCATATTTATTAGAAGGCAGTAATATTTATATAAAACAACGAAATACACCAATTTCAAATTTTCCAGAAATGGCTTTGGGAAGCAGTAGTATAGATGGAGGCTTTTTAATATTAAGTCCAGAGGAAAGATATGAATTTATTCAAGCAGATAGTAATTCAGAGAAATTTATAAAAAAATATATTGGTGGAAATGATTTCTTAAATGGACTCACAAGATATTGTCTATGGATCGAAGATAATCAAGTTGAAGAAGCTTATGAAATAACAAAAATAAAAGAAAGAATAGAAAAATGTAAAGATTATAGATTAAATGCAGGAAGAGATGCAAAAAAAGCAGCTACAACGCCTCACAGATTTTTTTACAGAAAATATAAAGAAGATATCTCGATGATTTTACCATTTACAAGTTCTGAAAATAGAGAGTATTTACCTATTGGTTTTGAAAAAAAAGGTACTATAATTAGTAATGGACTTTTTGTAATTTATGATTCAAGTATATTTATATTTGGTGTACTTAGCTCTAAGCTTCATAATCTATGGACAAAAGTTGTTTCTGGAAAACTTGAGTCAAGAATAAGATATTCTGTAAATTTAGTTTATAACAATTTTCCATTTCCAAACATCTCACAAAAGCAAAAAGATGAGATTACCGAGCTTGTATTTACTATTTTAGATGAAAGAGAAAAACACAGCCAAAAAACCCTTGCCCAACTATACGACCCAGACAAAATGCCAGAAGGCTTAAGAAAAGCCCACCATGCACTAGACATTGCCATAGAACAATGCTACCGAACCAAACCGTTTGAAAGCGATGAAGAACGCCTTGAATATATTTTTAAGATGTATGAAGAGATGACAAGTAAAGAGAGTAAAAAGTGATTTCATTAGACTATAAAGGTTTTTATTGGGAACAATTTGATGAAAATCAAAAACCTATTAATTCTAAAGAGTGTCAAATAATTTTCAATCCAAAAGATGGTGGGAAGCTTATATATTTTCTAAATATTGATGAAAGAATAAGCTATGATGAAATTAAAGATAAAAGAATAAAAGTTTTATATGGACAAGCAAGTGGTGGAAAAAAATTTACTCTTTATAATTTGAAGTTTGAAAGTGCTAGACCACAATTTACAGCAAATATAGAATTGACAGAAGTTGTATTTTCAGTAAAATATATCTTTTACGATGGATTTGTTGATATAGAGAAAAAACTTCAAATTATGTATGTACGATATTCTTACCTTGAATTATGGTTTAATCAACTAGAAATTAAACACCCTCATAACGATACAAATAAAACTTTTGCAGGTATTGCAGTACATAAAGAGCATTTAAAAAGTAGTAGTGCTGACTATGATGTTTTATTTGATATTCATAATGGTTTCAATCAAAGTTCTGTTAATAATAAAACCATTATTTATGAAGCTACAAACTCTTTAGCTATTGCAAAAAAAGAGGACTTTACGATTGAAAAAGCGATTGATTTAGCTTTGCTTGTAAAAAATTTCTTTGAAGTAATTACATTTTACTCTAAAAATAAGATTTTTATTGAAGATTTTTATATGACTCAAAAAAGAAAGCTAAAAGATGGTTATGAAGTTGATGAGATAGTTTATTTGCTTTTTAAACAAGATGAATATATAGAAGAGCAAAAAATGTATCATCTTGATTTTTTATTTCGATACGATGATGTAAAAGAAAATTTTGTTGCAATTTTGAATAATTGGATAAAAAATCATGATAAAAATCAAAATGAGTATCAAGCTTTTTGTAATGTGATAGCAGATAAATCATCTAAATTTAATATCTACTCTCACTATTTTCAATTAATTAGTGCATTGGAAGCATATCATAGGCTACAACACAAAGATATTGAAGAACAAGAAGAAGAAAATCATAAAAGATATTTAGAAGCTTTAAAAACACAGCTGACCACATGTTTAAATTCTGATGAAAAAAAGAAAATTCTTTATAAACTAAAATATCAGTATGGCACAAGCTTCAAAGAAAGATTGAAGGATTTAATAGAAGTTTCTAAAGTTAAAGAAGTAATCGTATGTGAGGAATCAATCCATAATGAGATTATGGAATTTATCTATAAAATGAGAAATCAAGTTGCTCATTTAAAAAATGAAATAGAATTAAATCAACAATTAAAAAGCTCATTTGAATATCTAAAATTAGTTGCTTTATTGATAATGCTAAAAGACATAAGCCTTAACCATGCACAAATATCTAAAAATATTTTTGATATGAATATTAAATTTATACAAAATCAATTAATAGAAGCGTTCGAAAAATATACCGAAAAGGTTCAAAATGATTGATTATGACTTTTCAACACTAAACGATAAAGAGTTTGAAAATTTATCTATTGATTTAATTTCAAAAGATAAAGATAAGAGATTTGAACGATTTAAAG
>RRZU011709073.1_pt1 | contig 16843 bp, 12 predicted proteins | sample 2165561 | NCBI WGS metagenome assembly RRZU01 (sample SAMN10456909, study PRJNA506462) | wastewater metagenome | isolation source: wastewater sludge | place: USA: Moscow, Idaho | reverse complement strand
GGTCGCAGAGCTGCGATCCGCCGGCGCCGCAAGCCGGCCCCGGTCCGCCGCCGGACCGCATGGTGCCGCCAGAGCACCTCGCACAGACCCTGTTGCGCACAGCCCCCCTGCGGCTGCTTCCGCGACGGAGCCGTCCCACCCCGCACCCTCCACTCCGATGTCCGACTTCAAGTCCTTCGCCAAGGCTGGCCACTGGCCGACCCTGGCGGCCTCCTTCCTGTATTTCGACTTCTGCTTCGCGATCTGGGTCCTGAACGGCGCGATGGCGCCCTTCATCAGCGAGAGCTTCAACCTGAGCGCCGCCGAGAAGGGCTTCATGATCTCGGTGCCGATCCTGGCCGGCGCGCTGATGCGCTTTCCGCTGGGCATCCTGGCGCAGTACATCGGCCGCAAGAACGCGGCGATGGTCGAGATGGGCCTGATCGTGGCCGCGCTGACCTTCGGCTTCATGATGGTCGACACCTATGACGAGGTGCTGGCGATGGGCGTGCTGCTGGGCATCGCCGGCGCCTCCTTCGGCGTGGCGCTGTCGCTCGGTTCGGGCTGGTATCCGCCGAAGTACAAAGGCCTGGCGATGGGCATCGCCGGTGCCGGCAACTCCGGCACCGTGCTGGCGGTGCTGTTCGCGCCCCCGCTGGCGGCGAAGTTCGGCTGGCAGACCGTCTACGGCCTGGCCGCCTGCACGATGATCCTGCCGATGCTGGTGATGTGGTTCGCCGCGAAAGAGCCGCCGGATGTCGAGCACCAGACCTTCCGCGAGCACATCTCCTGCCTGTTCGAGGCCGACGGCTGGTCCTTCAGCCTGATCTATGTCGTGACCTTCGGCGGCTTCATCGGTCTGGCCAGCTTCCTGCCGACCTATTTCTACGACCAGTTCAAGGTCACCAAGATCGAGGCCGGCCAGCTGACGATGCTGGCCACCGTGATGGGCTCGGGCGTGCGTGTCGTCGGCGGCTACATCTCCGACCGCATCGGCGGCATCAACACCCTCAGCGGCGTGCTGGTGCTGGTGGCGATCTCGCTGGTGGCCTGCGGCTTCGCCGGCAGCTCGCTGGCGGCGACCACGCTGCTGTTCATGCTGTGCTTCGCCGCGCTGGGCGCGGGCAACGGCGCGCTGTTCCAGCTGGTGCCGCTGCGCTGGCCGCTGACCACCGCGGTGGCCGGCTCGATGATCGGCGAAGTGGGCGCGCTGGGCGGCGGCTTCATCCCGAACGCGATGGGCCTGTCCAAGCAGCACAGCGGCACCTATATGTGGGGCTTCGTGGCCTTCGCGGTGCTGGCGGTGGCGATGCTGGTGATGCTGCGCATCGTGCAGATCCGCTGGACCCGCACCTGGGCCGAGAAGGGTGGCCGCGCCCGCAGCACGCCGACCACCGTCGGCACCTCGGGCGCCCGCCGCACCGCCTGATACCGTCCATGCCGCTGCGGCTGCCGCTCAGCGCGGCAGGAACAGCAGCCAGATCACCAGCATCAGGTTGAAGATCAGCGAGATCACGCAGCTGACCTTCCAGGCCCAGGCTGGATCGCGCCGCACCAGCGGCGTGGCCTGGGGCGCGTTCAGCGGCCTTGAGGCGCCGCGCTCGAGCGCCAGCGCGAACTCCTCGGCGGTCTCGAAGCGCTGGCGCGCATCCCGCGCGATCGCCTTCATCACCACATGGTCGAGCCAGATCGGCACCTCCGGGCGCAGGCGCGAGGGCGCCACAGGATCGCGCCGGAAGCGCGCGGTCTGCCACGGCTCGATCTCGCCATAGGGCAGCCGGCCGGTCAGCCACTGGTAGAGCGTCACGCCCAGCGCGAACAGGTCGCTGCCCGGCTCGGCGGCGCGTCCGGCATCGCCCTCCCACTGCTCCGGGTTCATGTAGCTGGGCGTGCCGGCATGCAGCGTGCGCGTGGATGCCGGCTCGCGGCCCGACACCGCCACGCCCAGATCGAGCACCCGCCACTGGCCGTCCTCGCCCAGATGCAGGTTGCCGGGCTTGATGTCGCGGTGGATCACCCCAATGCGGTGCAGCCGCCCGAGCGCGCGGCACACCGCCAGCCCGCCCTGCACCACCTCGGGGATCGCGAAGCGCCGCGCCTGCTCGGCCAGCAGCTGCTCCAGCGTCTGGCCGCTGTGCCAGTCGAAGACGGTGTAGAAGGCGCTCGGCGCGCGGACCTGGCGCACCCGCACGAAGCCGGGCGCGCCGCTGTCGGTCACCTGCAGGCCCAGCCAGGCCTCGTGCGCCAGCATCGCCTGCTCCTCGCGGTCGCTGGCACGCGACTCGTGCAGCGTCTTGATCGCCACCAGCTCGCGGCTGGCCGGATCGCGCGCCTGGTAGAGCCGGTGCACGCCGGTGTCGGCCACCAGCGCGGTGATGGTCCAGCCGTCGAGCACATCGCCGGGGCGCATGCGCGGCGGCACCGGCAGCTGGCGCGCCTGCAGCAGCGTGTCCTGCAGCCGCACCGGCTCCAGGCCCAGAACTTGCATGACAAGCGCCGTGACGTTGTCCTGACTGCCCGCTTCCAGCGCGGCCCTGACGACCGCCTCGCTGGCCAGCTGGGCCGGCGCGGTGGCCAGCAGCGCGCGGATCTGCTCGGGCCGGAGCACGCCATGCACGCCATCGGTGGTGAGCATGAAGATGTCGCCGGTCTGCAGTTCGCCCTGGAGGTAGTCGGCGCGCACCGCCAGGTCGAGGCCGACCGCGCGGGTGAGCTGGCTGCGGAAGTCGGGATGATCGATGGCATGGTCCTGGGTGAGCTGCTGCAGCTCGCCCGCACGCAGCAGCCAGGCCCGGGTGTCGCCGATGTGGGCGACCGTCCAGGTGTGGCCCTGCAGGGCCAGCGCCGTCAGCGTGGTCAGTCCGGAGGCACGATCGCCGCCGGGGCCGCCACGGCGTCGGTTGTGGTCGGCGAGCCAGGCGTTCTGGGCGCCGATCAGGCGGTCAAGGACGACCGTCGTCTCCCAGGTGGCCGGTGCGGCATGGAAGTCCTGCACCAGGCTCATCACCGTGGTCTGCGCGGCCTCGCGCCCCAGACCGCCGGCCGACACGCCATCGGCCACGGCCGCGATCAGGCCGCGACCCGGCTCCTGCGCACCGGCGCGCACGGCAGCGGCGAAATCCTCGTTGTGTTCCCGCACCCCGCTGGCGCTGGTGTGTCCGATGTCGACATCAAAGCTCATGCGGACGCATTGTGAATGGGAATGCAACTTGTTCCATATGAATTTGCCAGGAGTTCGCAATGCCCAGAATGAAGCTCGTGATGATCGGCAACGGCATGGCCGGCGTGCGCGTGCTCGAGGAGCTGCTGAAGATCGCGCCGGATCTGCACGACATCACCGTGTTCGGTGCCGAGCCGCATCCGAACTACAACCGCATCATGCTCAGCCCGGTGCTGGCCGGCGAGCAGACGCTCGACCAGATCGTGCTGAACCCGCTGTCGTGGTACGCGCAGCACGGCATCACGCTGCATCTGGGCACGACCGTGACCACGATCGACCGGGCGCGCCGCCAGGTCATCGCCACCCGGGCCGACGGCACGACGGTCAGCGCCGGCTACGACCGGCTGATCCTGGCGACCGGCTCGACGCCCTTCATCCCGCCGGTGCCCGGCCACCGGCTCGAGGGCGTCATCGCCTACCGCGACATCGCCGACACCGAGACCATGATCGAGGCGGCGCGCACCCGCCGCCATGCGGTGGTGGTCGGCGGCGGCCTGCTCGGGCTGGAGGCCGCCAACGGCCTGAAGCTGCGCGGCATGGAGGTCACCGTGGTGCATCTGGGCGCCTGGCTGCTCGACCGCCAGCTCGACCCGACCGCCGGCCGGCTGCTGCAGCAGGCGCTGGAGGCCCGCGGCCTGCGCTTTGCGCTGCAGGCGCAGACCGAGGCCCTGCTGGGCGATGCCCAAGACGGCCAGGCCGGCCGGGTGCGCGCGCTGCGGCTGAAGGACGGCCGCGAGATTGCGGCCGATCTGGTGGTGATGGCCGCCGGCATTCGCCCGAACACCGCGCTGGCGCGCGCGGCCGGCCTGCTGTGCGACCATGACGGCCGCGGCGGCATCCGCGTCGGCGACACGATGCAGACCGTGACGGACGCGCGCATCTGGGCGGTGGGCGAATGCGCCAGCCACCGCGGCATCGCCTACGGCCTGGTCGCGCCGCTGTACGAGCAGGCGCGGGTTCTGGCGGCCCATCTGGGCGAGACCGGCGTCGGCCGCTACACCGGCAGCCAGACCGCGACCCGGCTGAAGGTCACCGGCATCGACCTGTTCTCCGCCGGCGACTTCATGGGCGGCGACGACAGCGAGCAGATCCTGCTGTGCGACCCGGTCGACGGCGTCTACCGCAAGCTGGTGCTGCGCGAGGGCCGCCTGGTCGGCGCCTGCCTGTACGGCGACACCTCGGACGGCAGCTGGTATTTCGACCTGATCCGGGAAGGCGCGACGCTGGGCGAGCTGCGCGAGCAGCTGATGTTCGGCCGAACCGGCGCGGTCGCCGCGCTGGCCTGAGGCCCCACCCGAGACAAGACACCGAACACAAGACAGGCTTCCCGCCATGATGCAGACCCGTTCCACCTGTCCCTACTGCGGCGTCGGCTGCGGCGTGATCATCGAGTCCGATGGCACGCAGATCACCGGCGTGCGCGGCGACCCCGAGCATCCGGCCAACCTCGGCCGACTGTGCACCAAGGGCAGCACGCTGCACCTGACCGCCGCCAGCGAGATCACCCGCAGCGCGCGGCTGCTGCAGCCCGCACGCCGTCTGGCGCGTGGCGGCCCGCTGCAAGCCATCGACTGGTCGACCGCGCTCGACACCGCCGCCGACCGCATCGCCGACGTCGTTCGCCAGCACGGCCCCGATGCGGTGGGCCTCTACCTGTCGGGCCAGCTGCTGACCGAGGACTACTACGCCTTCAACAAGCTCGCCAAGGGGCTGCTGGGCACCAACAACATCGACACCAACTCGCGGCTGTGCATGTCCAGCGCGGTGGCGGGCTACAAGAAGACGCTCGGCGCCGACGCCCCGCCCTGCAGCTACGAGGACTTCCCGCAGGTCGACACGCTGTTCATCACCGGCAGCAACACCGCCTGGGCCCACCCGATCCTGTTCCGCCGGCTGGAGGACGCCCGCGCCGCGCGCCCCGGCCAGCGCTGGATCGTCGTCGACGTGCGCCGCACCGAGACGGCCGAGACCGCCGACCTCTTCCTGCAGATCCGCCCCGGCACCGATGTGGCGCTCTACCACGGCATGCTGCATGTGATGCTGGCCGAGGGCCTGACGGACACACGCTACATCGGCACGCACACCAGCGGCTTCGAGGCCCTGCGCGAGACAGTGCGCGACTGGACGCCGGCACGCGCCGCCGCGGTCTGCGGCATCGTCGAGACCGACCTGATCCAGGCCGCGCGCTGGTTCGCGCAGGCCGACCGCCCGGGCGGCGCGACGCTGTCGCTGTACTGCATGGGCCTGAACCAGAGCGCGGCGGGCACCGACAAGAACGCCGCGCTGATCAACCTGCACCTGGCCACCGGCCAGATCGGCCGCGCGGGCGCCGGTCCCTTCTCGCTGACCGGCCAGCCCAACGCGATGGGCGGACGCGAGGTCGGCGGCCTGTCCAACCTGCTCAGCGCCCACCGCGATCTGGCCAATCCGGCGCACCGCGCCGAGGTCGCCGCGCTCTGGGGCCTGCCCGACGTGCCGGCCACGCCGGGGCGCAGCGCGGTCGAGATGTTCGAGGCCGCCGCCGACGGCGAGATCCACCTGCTGTGGATCGCCTGCACCAACCCGGCGCAGTCGATGCCCGACCAGGCGATGGTGCGCCGCGCGCTCGAGCGCGCCGAGTTCGTCATCGTGCAGGAGGCCTTCGCCACCACCGCGACCGTCGCGTACGCCGACCTGCTGCTGCCGGCCACCACCTGGGGCGAGAAGATCGGCTCGGTGACCAACTCCGAGCGCCGCATCAGCCGGGTGCGCCCGGCGGTGGCCGCCCCTGGCCAGGCCCGCCACGACTGGCAGATCGCGGTCGACGTGGCCCGCCGCCTGGAAGAGCGCCTGCCCGAGCGCCTGCATGGCCAGGCCACGCTCTTTCCCTATGCGGACGCCGAGTCGATCTGGAACGAGCACCGCGAGAGCACCCGCGGCCGCGACCTGGACATCACCGGCCTGAGCTGGGCCCACCTCGAGCAGCACGGCCCGCAGCAGTGGCCGATGCCCGAGGGCGCCCTCGCCGGCCGCCCCCGGCTGTACGAGGACGGCATCTTCCCGACCGAGGACGGCCGCGCCCGCTTCGCGCCGGTGGTCTTCCGCCCGGTGGCCGAGCCGGTCGACGCGCCGTACCCGTTCTCGCTGATCAGCGGCCGGCTGCGCGACCAGTGGCACGGCATGAGCCGCACCGGCACGCTCGGCCGCCTGTTCGGCCATGTGCCCGAGCCGGTGGCCGAGATGAACGCCGCCGACCTGGACGCGCTGGGCCTGAAGGACGGCGATCTGGTCGAGGTGCGCTCGCGCCGCGGCAGCGTCGTGCTGGCCGCGCAGGCCGGTGGAGCGGTCGCCCGCGGCCAGGTCTCGATCCCGATGCACTGGGGCGAGGAGGTGCTGGGCGGCACCGATGCCGACGGCGTGCCGCGCCGGGGCGTCAACGGCCTGACGCTGCCCACTTTCTGCCCGGGCTCGAAGCAGCCCGAACTCAAGCACTCGGCCGTCTCGATCGCGAAGACCGAGCTGCCGTGGCGCATGGTCGGTCTGGCCTGGCTGCCACAGCAAGACATCATGCAGGTGCGCGAGCGCCTGCGCACGCTGATGCCGCGCTTCGCCCATGCGATGGTGCTGCCCTTCGGCCGCGAGCCGCATGACGGCGGGCTGGGCGGCGTGATCTGGCGCGCCTCGGCCGCCACGCCGGCCGAGGCCGCGCTGATCGCCGAGATCGCCGCGCTGCTCGGCCTGGACGGCCGCACCGCGATGCGCTACGAGGACGCCGAGCGCGGCCAGTTCCGCAGCGCCCGCCTGGACGGCGGCCGGCTGCGCGGCGTGCTGCTGGCAGGCGACACCCGGGCCGAATCCTGGCTCCGCACGCTGGTCAAGGACGAGCTGCCGGCGCAGGCCTACGGCCGGCGCCTGCTGGCCGCCAGCGCCACGCCGCCGGTGGCGATCGCCGAGCGCGGCCGCCAGGTCTGCACCTGCTTCAACGTGACCGAGCCGCAGATCGTCGAGCAGCTCGGCCGCTGCGAGGGCAGCGCCGAGGCGCGGCTCTCGCAGCTGCAGGGCGCGCTGAAATGCGGCACCAACTGCGGCTCCTGCCTGCCGGTGCTGCGCGGTCTGGTGAAGGCCTCGATCCCGCTGGTGCCGGTGGCCGGCTGAGCCGGGTCACAATCCGGCCCATGAGCATCGCCCCCTATCTGAAGGAAATCGGCCGTGGCAAGGACGGCGCCCGTTCGCTGAGCCGCGAGCAGGCGCACGACCTGATGTCGCGCATCCTGGACGGCCGCGTCACCGACCTGGAACTGGGCGGCTTCGCGCTGGCCATGCGCATCAAGGGCGAGACGCCCGAGGAGCTCGCCGGCTTCGTCGACGCGACGATGGCGCACACGCTGGCCCTGCCCGATCCGGGCCGGCCGGCGGTGCTGCTGCCGTCCTACAACGGCGCGCGCCGCCTGCCCAACCTGACGCCGCTGCTGGCGCTGCTGCTGGCGCGCGAGGGCGTGCCGGTGCTGGTGCACGGCATGGTCTCGGATCCGACCGGGCGCATCACCAGCGCGGCCATCTTCACCGCGCTGGGCCTGCCGCCCTGCCCCGATGCCGCCACGGTGGCGGCGCGCTGGGCCGCCGGCCAGCCGGCCTTCGTCGCGATCGAGACGCTGAACCGGCCGCTGGCCAGCCTGCTGGCGATCCGGCCGGTGCTGGGCCTGCGCAACAGCGGCCACACCATCGCGAAGATCCTGCCGGTGCTGCCCGGCGCGCTGCGGGTGGTCAACCACACGCATCCGGAATACGCGGTCAGCCTGACCCAGTACCTGAGCGACAGCCTGGCCTGCGCGGTGCTGATGCGCGGCACCGAGGGCGAGCCGGTGGCCGACGCACGCCGCCAGCCGCGCATGCAGGTCTTCCGCGACGGCCGGATCGATGCTGCGGCCTCGCTGGCACCGCAGGACGGCGTGCTGGTCGAGCTGCCAGTGCTGCCCGCCGGCATCGATGCCGCCAGCACCGCCGCCCACCTGCGCGCGGTGCTGGCGGGCGATCAGCCGGTGCCCGCGCCGATCGCGCAGCAGGTGGCCTGCCTGCGGGCGGCGTGTGCCGCCGGCCTCAGCGTGTCGGCCGGTTCAGCGGCCTGACATTGCCGGGCAGCGCACGGCTGCGCGAATCCGGGTCGAGGTCGTAGCTCTCCGAGCCGGCCTCGCGCACCAGCCGGCCATCGCGCACCAGGATCACGTCGGTGCCGGTCAGATAGGCCATCTGCCGGGCGATCTCGGTCGAGCGGCGCAGAGCCGCCAAGGCGCCCAGGACTTCGGGCGCCACCGGATCGCCGCCGGGCTTGCGGCCGCTGCGGGCCGATCGGTCCTTGCCGAAGATGTTCATGCGCCGCTCCAGTCCACCAGCTTCGGAGCCGGCCCCGAGTTGTCGAAATGCACCCACAGGTCCACCAGGTCCTTGTAGAGGGTGTGGAAGTTGTCCAGCCCGGCCTCGAAGCGCCGTCGCACCGCGTCCGGCGCCACCTTGTGCCCGCCCTGGCGCACCCGCTCGCCGACACGCTGGATCGCCAGCTCCGGACTGCTCAGCGACAGGAAGACCAGCTGCACCACATAGCCCTGGTGGCGCCATTCCGGGATCTGGCTGGCGACTTCGCGGCTGCGCAGCGTGGTCTCGAAGCCGAAGCTCTCGTGGCGGCGCAGCAGGTCGCCGATGGTGATCTGCATCAGCTTGTGCGCGCGCATCGTCATGCGTTCGGGCGAGAACGGCGACAGCCCCTCGGCGATCAGGTCGGCGTCGACGAAGTTGCGGCAGGCCGCCTCCTGGGGCAGGTACTCCTTGGCGAAGGTGGTCTTGCCCGCTCCCGGCGGGCCGGCAATGATGTGAATGCGCGGCATGGACCGATTATGTAATCAGATGTGACAGAGTTCACAACCCTTTCTGAAGATCCGATGAAGGCGGGACAAGACAAAGGGGCCCCGTGTCGCCACGGGGCCCCTGCGGTTCAGCGCGGATCGAAGGCGCGGATCCCGGATCAGGATCCGGTCAGGACACCAGATCCTTGATCTGCGCCAGCGCGGCCGGGTCTTCCATCGTCGTCAGGTCACCGGCGTCGCGGCCCTCGCAGACCGCCTGGATCGCGCGGCGCAGCACCTTGCCCGAGCGGGTCTTCGGCAGCACCGAGACGAAGCGCACCGAGGCCGGGCGCGCCACCGCGCCGAGCTGGCCGTCGACCACCTTCATGATCTCGGCCTCCAGCGCCTTGGCGTCGTCGGGGCCGGCGACCTTGCTCGGGTCCTTCAGCACCGCGAACGCGACCGCGACCTGGCCCTTGAGCTGGTCGGCCACGCCCACCACCGCCACTTCGGCGACGTTCGGGTGGCTGGAGATGCTTTCCTCGATCTCGCGGGTGCCCAGGCGGTGGCCGGCGACGTTGATCACGTCGTCGGTGCGGCCCAGGATGAAGAAGTAGCCGTCCTCGTCCTTCACACCCCAGTCGAAGGTCGAATACATGACCTTGTTGTGGATGCTCGACCAGTAGGTGCTGACATAGCGCTTGTCGTCGCCCCAGACGGTCTGCAGGCAGCCCGGCGGCAGCGGGCCGTTGACGGCGATGACGCCCTTCTTGTTGGCCTCGGTGATCTCCTCGCCGGTGGTCTCGTCGATGAGCTTCACGTCGTAGCCGTAGACCGCCTTGCCCGGCGAGCCGAACTTGGTCGGCGCCGGTTCGACGCCGTTGCAGATGGCCATGATCGGCCAGCCGGTCTCGGTCTGCCAGTAGTTGTCGATGATGGGCTTGTTCAGCGCGCCGCCGATCCAGGTGGCGGTCGGCTCGTCGAGCGGCTCGCCGGCCAGGAACAGCGCCTTCAGGGACGAGAGGTCGTACTTGGTCAGGAAGGCCGGATCCTGCTTCTTGAGCACCCGCGCGGCGGTCGGGGCCGAGAACATCACGGTGACCTTGTACTTCTCGACCAGGCTCCACCAGATGCCGGCGTCCGGGCGGATGGGCAGGCCTTCGTACATGATGGTGGCCATGCCGTTGATCAGCGGGCCGTAGATGATGTAGCTGTGGCCGACGACCCAGCCGATGTCCGACGTGCTGAAGTAGGTCTCGCCCGGGTTGCCCATGTAGATGTGCTTCATCGACGCGGCCAGCGCGACGGTGTAGCCGGCGGTGTCGCGCTGCACGCCCTTGGGCTTGCCGGTGGTGCCGGAGGTGTACAGGATGTAGCTCGGGTGGGTGGACTCGACCCACTCGCAGGGCACGACCGCGTCCAGGTTCTGCTCGCGCAGCGTCGCGTAGTCGACGTCGCGGCCCTCGACCCGGGCGAAGTCGGCGAGTCCCCGGTTGACCATCAGCACCTTGGCGGGCTTGTGCCTGGCCAGGTTGATCGCCTCGTCGAGCAGGTGCTTGTACGGCACCGACTTGCCGCCGCGCATGCCGGCGTCGGCGCTGACGATGACGGTGGGCTGGGCGTCGTCGATGCGGCTGGCCAGCGAGTGGCTGGCGAAGCCGCCGAACACCACCGAGTGGATCGCGCCGATGCGCACGCAGGCCAGCATCGCGAACGCCGCCTCGGCAATCATCGGCATGTAGATCAGCACGCGGTCGCCCTTCTTGACGCCGAGCGACTGGTAGATCGCGGCCATGCGCTGCACTTCAGCGTGCAGTTCGCGGTAGCTGTAGGCCTTCTCGGTGTTGGTCTCGGTGGAGACGAAGATCAGCGCGTTCTGGTCGGCGCGGGTCGCGAGGTGGCGGTCGACCGCGTTGTGGCAGAGGTTGGTCTCGCCGCCCGCGAACCACCTGGCGAACGGCGGGTTCGAGTAGTCGCAGACCTGATCGAAGGGCTTGTGCCAGTCGATCAGCTGGGCCTGCTCGCCCCAGAAGCCGTCACGGTCTTCGATGGAACGGCGGTGAAAGTCGGCGTAGGCGGTCATGCGCTTGTCTCCTGAATCCTGAGGGTCCGGCTGAATTCATAATTCAAAATGACGCGCCTGACGTCCGCCTGTCACTTCGCTGTCAGCCGCCCTGCCATCAGCGATCGAGCGGGAAATTCTTGACCGGGATCAGGCCGGCGGGCCTTGCAGCCACAGCGGCAGCGAGCGCAGGCCGCGGTAGAGCGGCTGGTCGGGCACCCAGTCGGGCATCTCGGGCCGGGCCAGCGCCAGATGCGGCCAACGCCGCGCGAGCTGGCCGAGCATGATCTCGCCCTCGAGGCGGGTCAGCGCCGCGCCGATGCAGACATGCGGCCCGCTGCCGAAGGCCAGCGAGGCACGGCGCGGCAGCGTGATGTCGAAGTCGTCGGGCCGCTCGAAGCGCTCGGGGTCGCGGTTGGCCGCGCCGATCAGCACGATGACGCCATCGCCGCGCTCCAGGCGCTGGCCGTGCAGTTCCAGCGGTGTCACCACCCGCCGGCCGCTGTACTGCACCGGGCACTGGTGGCGCAGCGCCTCGCGCACCGCAGCCGGCGCCAGGCCCGGATCGGCACGCAGCGCCTGCCACTGCGCCGGATGCGCCAGCAGCAGCTGCACCGCATTGCCGAGCAGATGGCGGGTGGTCTCATGACCGGCGAACAGCAGCATCGTCGCCTGGGCCAGCAGCCCGACGCTGTCGTCCAGCCCGGCCTGGCCCTGGCGATGGGCCAGCAGCAGCCGCTCCAGCAGACCCGCGGGCTCTTGCGCCGCCGCGACGGGCGAGCGGGCGAAATGGCTGCGGAAATAGCCGGCCATCGCCACCAGCGCACGCTCGGCCCGGCGGGTCACCTCGGGCGAGGGATCGGCCGCGCCCAGGAAGGGCGCGATCTCGTCGGACCAGCCCACCAGCATCGGCTCGTCCTCGGCCGGCAGGCCGAGCAGCCGCGAGATCACCCCGGCCGGCAGCCGGCGCGCCACGCCGGCGATCCAGTCGACCGGACGCTCCGGTGCGGCGGCCTGCTCAGCCTGCAGCGTGTCCATCAGCGCGGTGCAGCGCTGCTCGATCCACGGCCGCAGCGCCGCCATCGCCTGGCCATCGAAGCCGGCCATCATCAGCCGGCGCAGCCCCGCATGGTCCTGGCCGTCCAGGAACAGCAGCGCACGCGCGAACAGGCGCTGGAAGGCGCCCGCCTCGCGCCGCTGCGTCTCGCCCCGGCGCACCCAGCCGCCGGTGCGCGCGGCCGAGAAGCGCGGATCGCGCAGCACCTGCTCGGCATCGGCATGGCGGGTCAGCACCCAGGCGCCGCCGAAGAAATCCTTGCTCCAGTGGATCGGGCCGGCCTGGCGCAGCGCGGCATAGGCCGGATGCGGATCGGCCGCGCCGGGCTGCAGCACGACCGCGCTCATCGCGGGCCTCCGGCCGGGTCCTGCAGCGCCTGGCCCAGCACCGCCAGCAGCCGCGCGACCTCCTCGGGCCGGTGCGCGGCCGACAGCGTGATGCGCAGCCGCGCGGTGCCCTCCGGCACGGTGGGCGGGCGGATCGCCGGCACCCACAGCCCGGCCTGGCGCAGCCGCTCGGCCAGCGCGGCGGCGCGGTGGTTGTCGCCGATCAGCAGCGGCTGGATCGCGGTGGCGGACTCGGGCAGCGACCAGCCGCAGTCCGGATGCGCCGCCAGCCGCGCCGCCAGCCCCTCGCGCAGCTGCCGGATGCGCGCCTGCAGCGCCGCGCGCCGCGCGTCGCCCTCCGGCCCGCGGATGATTTCCAGGCTGGCGAGCGTCGCCTCGGCCAGCGCGGGCGGCGCGGCGGTGGTGTAGATGCCCGGCCGCGCGGTCTGCAGCAGCCACTCGACGATGACCGGATCGGCCATCACGAAGGCGCCGGCCACGCCGAAGGCCTTGCCCAGCGTGCCCATCAGGATCAGCCGGCGCCCGCGCAGGCCGAAATGCGCCAGGCTGCCGCGCCCGGCCTCGCCGAGCACGCCCAGGCCATGCGCGTCGTCGACCACCAGCCAGGCGTCGTGGCGCTCGGCCAGCGCCAAGAGCCGGTCCAGCGGCGCCAGGTCGCCGTCCATGCTGAAGACGCCGTCGGTGACGATCAGCTTCAGCGGCGTGGCGCACTCAAGCAGCATCGCCTCCAGCCGGTCGACGCGGTTGTGCGGATAGCGGCGCACCTCGGCCCGCGCGAGCTGCGCACCATCGATCAGCGAAGCGTGGTTGAGCCGGTCGGTGAACAGCGTGGTGCGCGCGTCGCCCAGCGCGGTCATCAGCGCCAGATTGGCCAGGTAGCCGGTGCCGAAGCCCAGCACCCGCGCGCCCTCGGGCCACAGCGGCGCCAGCCACTCGGCCAGCGCCTGCTCGAGCCGCTCGTGCGCACGGCCGTGGCCGCAGACCAGGTGCGAGGCGCCGCTGCCGGCGCCCCAGCGCCGCGCGCCCTCGGCCAGCGCCTCGACCACCGCCGGATGCGCGGCCAGGCCCAGATAGTCGTTGCTGCAGAAGGCCAGCATCGGCTGCGATGCATCGGTCGCTGCATCGGCATCGGCCTCCGCGCCGGGCCGGCTCACCGGCAGATCCGGTCGGCACGGCCCATCGGCGACGCGGCGTACCCGCTCGAGGCCGAGCGCGCGGCGCTGCTGCAGCTGTTGGCTCAGGTGATCGATCAGCATGGAAAGTGGCAAATCCGAATGGAAACGGCCCGGCATCCGCAGACAACGGACACCGGGCCGTCACAAGGCCGGCGAGCTTAACCGAGCGCGGCGATCACCTCGGGCGGCGCCTGCACCAGCTCGATCAGCACCCCTTCGCCGCCGACCGGGAACTGCTCGTTGCCCTTCGGATGGATGAAGCAGATGTCGAAGCCGGCCGCGCCCTTGCGGATGCCGCCCGGCGCGAAGCGCACCCCGTTGGCCGTCATCCACTCGACCGCCCGGGCCAGGTCGTCGACCCACAGGCCGACGTGGTTCAGCGGCGTGGCGTGCACCGCCGGCTTCTTCTCGATGTCGAGCGGCTGCATCAGGTCGACCTCGACCGCGGTCGGGCCTTCGCCCAGCGCGCAGATGTCCTCGTCGACGTTCTCGCGCTCGCTCACAAACGTGCTCTTGACCGACAGGCCGAAGATGTCGACCCAGAGGGTCTTCAGCCGCTGCTTGTCGGTCCCGCCGATGGCGATCTGCTGGATGCCGAGGATCTTGAAGGGCTTGGCTTGCATCGGGGCTCCCGGCTTCACTCGAAGATGATGATCTGCTGGTCCACGCTCAGGCTCTCGCCGACCGCGGCCTTGATCTCCTTGACGACGCAGTCCTGCGCGGCGACGAGGATGTTCTCCATCTTCATCGCCTCGATGACCGCCAGGCGCTCGCCGGCCTGCACCTTCTGGCCGACCGCCACCGGCACCTGCACCAGCAGGCCCGGCATCGGCGACAGCAGCATCTTGCTGGTGTCGGGCGGCGCCTTGTAGGGCATGAGCTTGTGCAGGTCGGCCGCGCGCGGCTGCAACACCAGCGCCTCGATCGCAGTGCCGTTGTGCGCGACCCGGATCGCCAGCGGCCGCTTGGCCGAACCGCGCTCGACCTGGGCGCTGAAGGGCTGGCCGTTGACCGAGCCGCTCATCAGGATCTCGCCGAGCTTGGTGGCGCTGCGGATCGCGTAGACCCGGCCGCCGACGGTCACGTTCATCGTGCCGTGCGCCGCGTCGAAGTCGCCGAGCTGCACATCGTGATAGAGGTTCTGGCCGTCGGCGCCGAGCTGCACCACCACCAGCGTGTCCGCATGGGCCACGCCATGGCCGGGCAGCTGGCCGCTGATGCCGGCGGCGCGCTCGCGCGCCTTGCGGCGCACGAAGGCGGCCAGCGCGACCAGGAACAGCGGGTCGTCATGCGGCACGTCCTCGGCCTTGAAGCCCTGGGCGTAGTGCTCGGCGATGAAGCCGGTGTTGAAGTCGCCGGTGACGAACTTCGGGTGCGCCAGCAGCGCGGCCTGGAACGGGATGTTCGAGCTGATGCCGCGGATCACGAAGCCGTTGAGCGCGGCGCGCATCTTGGCGATCGCGTCATCGCGGTCACGCCCGTGCACGATCAGCTTGGCGATCATCGAGTCGTAGAACATCGGGATCTCGCCGCCCTCGTACACGCCGGTATCGACGCGCACGCCGCCGAAGCGCCCGGCCTCGTAGGCCGCGCCCTGCAGCGTCTCGCTGCCCTGCACCAGGTCGGCCGCCGGCGGCTGGTACTTCACCAGACGGCCGGTGGAGGGCAGGAAGTTGCGGAACGGGTCTTCCGCGTTGATGCGGCACTCGATCGCCCAGCCCTGGCGCGGGATCTGGTCCTGCGTGAAGCCGAGCTTCTCGCCGGCGGCCACGCGGATCATCTGCTCGACCAGGTCCAGCCCGGTGATGCACTCGGTGACCGGGTGCTCCACCTGCAGCCGGGTGTTCATCTCCAGGAAGTAGAAGTCCTGGTTCTTGCCGACCACGAACTCGACCGTGCCGGCCGACTGGTACTTCACCGCCTTGGCCAGCGCCACCGCCTGCTCGCCCATCGCCTTGCGGGTGGCGTCGCTGATGAAGGGGCTCGGCGCCTCTTCGATCACCTTCTGGTGGCGGCGCTGGATCGAGCACTCGCGCTCGTGCAGGTAGACCACGTTGCCGTGGGCATCGCCCAGCACCTGGATCTCGATGTGGCGCGGGCTCTCGACGAACTTCTCGATGAAGACGCGGTCGTCGCCGAAGCTGTTGCGCGCCTCGTTGCGGCACGACGCGAAGCCGTCGAAGGCCTCCTTGTCGTTGAAGGCCACGCGCAGGCCCTTGCCGCCGCCGCCGGCCGAGGCCTTGATCATCACCGGATAGCCGATGTCGCGGGCGATCTCGACCGCGCGCTCCGGGCTCTCGATGGCGTCGTTCCAGCCCGGAATGGTGCTGACCTTGGCCTCGTTGGCGAGCTTCTTCGAGGCGATCTTGTCGCCCATGGCCGCGATCGAGTAGTGCTTCGGGCCGATGAAGGCGATGCCCTCCTCCTCGCAGCGGCGGGCGAAGTCCTCGTTCTCGGACAGGAAGCCGTAGCCCGGGTGCAGCGCCTCGGCGCCGGTGGCCTTGCACGCGGCGATGATCTTGTCGGCGACCAGATACGACTCGCGCGAAGGCGCCGGGCCCAGCAGCACCGCCTCGTCGGCCAGCTCGACATGACGCGCGTCCTTGTCGGCCTCGGAATAGACGGCCACCGTCTTGATGCCCATCTTGCGGGCGGTGGCGATGACGCGGCAGGCGATTTCGCCGCGGTTGGCGATCAGGATCTTCTTGAACATGATGGTTTGCTTTCGCGCCGCGTGATCAGAGGGGGATGTTGCCGTGCTTGCGCCACGGGTTGTCCAGCTTCTTGTCCTTGAGCATCACCAGCGAGCGGCAGATGCGCTTGCGCGTCTCGTGCGGCTGGATCACGTCGTCGATGAAGCCGCGGGCGCCCGCCACGAAGGGGTTGGCGAAGCGGGCCTTGTACTCGGCCTCGCGCTCGGCCAGCTTGGCCGGATCCTTCTTCTCCTCGCGGAAGATGATCTCCACCGCGCCCTTGGCGCCCATCACCGCGATCTCGGCGTTCGGCCAGGCGAAGTTCACGTCGCCGCGCAGGTGCTTGGAGCTCATCACGTCATAGGCGCCGCCGTAGGCCTTGCGCAGCGTGACGGTGATCTTCGGCACCGTCGCTTCGCAGTAGGCGAAGAGTAGCTTCGCGCCGTGGGTGATGACGCCGCCGTACTCCTGCGTCGTACCCGGCAGGAAGCCCG
>RRZU011171048.1_pt1 | contig 16845 bp, 16 predicted proteins | sample 2165561 | NCBI WGS metagenome assembly RRZU01 (sample SAMN10456909, study PRJNA506462) | wastewater metagenome | isolation source: wastewater sludge | place: USA: Moscow, Idaho | reverse complement strand
TACGCCAAGGCCGCCGGGCTCGAGGTGCGCGGCTGGTCGACCTTCAGCGAGGAGATCGCCGAGGGCCAGGAACCCGCCGTGCACAAGCTGATGGAACGGCTGGTCGTGGACGCCGCCGAATCAGGCGTTCCCACGGCCGTCTGCGGCCACCGTCCGGTGCTGCCGACGATGCTGGACGCCCTGGGTGTCGCGGGGCGCCCGATGCAAACGGCTGCAACCGTGGTGGCCCACGTCGACGGTCGCGGGGAGCCGCTGGCGGTGCAGTGGCACCGTCCGCGCTTGTGAGAGGCACACCACGCCGGATCCTGTCCTGATCGAGACCGGCGGTTCACCCTGCGTTAACCTTTGCCCACCAAACGTGTCATGCAGTCCTTCTAGCCTGACGAGCGAAGCCGTACGGCTCGCAACACCGGGGGGTTCTCTGCCCTCCACCACAGACAAGTAAGGACTCGCACGTGAAGATCTCCACGATTGGCACGCCGATCGCTCTCATCGCGGCCGCCGCGCTGACCTTCTCCTCCTGCGCCAGCAACGAGGGGCCCGCCACCGGCGCCCCCGGCAGCTCGGGACTCTCCGGAACCCTCAGCGGCAAGGGTGCGTCCTCCATGGCCGTCGCGCAGCAGAAGTGGATCGCCGACTTCCAGACCGCCGACTCCGGCGCCACCGTGAACTACTCCCCGGACGGCTCCGGCGCCGGGCGTGAGGCCTTCATCTCGGGCGCCGTGCAGTACGCGGGCTCCGACCGCGCGTTCAAGGACGAGGAGATGGGTGCCGGCAAGTTCGGCAAGTGCACCGCCGAGTCGAACGCGCTCAACCTTCCGGTCTACATCTCGCCGATCGCGATCGTCTTCAACGTCGACGGGGTCAAGGACCTGAAGCTCGACGCCGACACGCTCGCCAGCATCTTCTCGGGCAAGATCACGAAGTGGAACGACCCCAAGATCGCGGCCCTGAACGCCGGCGTCACACTGCCCGACGCGAACATCACCGCGGTGCACCGCTCGGACGATTCGGGTACCACCGAGAACTTCACCGACTACCTGTCCAAGGCTGCCCCGTCGGTCTGGACCGAGAAGGCCGCCCAGAAGTGGCCCTCGGCCGCTGGCGGCGAGGCCGCGAAGGGCACCGCCGGTGTCGTCAACGCGGTCAAGAACGGCAAGAACACGATCGGGTACGCCGACGAGTCGCAGGCCGGCGAGCTCGGCAAGGTGAGCGTCAAGGTCGGCGAGGAGTTCCTCGCGCCGACCCCTGAGGCCGCCGCCAAGATCGTCGACGCCAGCCCGAAGGTCGAGGGCCGCTCGGCCAACGACCTCGCCCTCAAGCTCGACCGCAAGGCCGCCGGCGCGTACCCGGTCGTCCTCGTGTCGTACATCATCGTGTGCGAGGCCTACAAGGACGCCAACGACGCCAAGCTCGTGAAGGCATTCGTCGGCTACGTCGGCTCGGAAGCCGGCCAGAAGGCGGCCCAGGCTCAGGCTGGCAGTGCGCCGCTCTCGGCCGACCTGCAGGCCACGGTGAAGACCGCGGTCGACGCCATCAAGTGACACCCCGCCGCATCGAAGGTGCCCGCCGGAACGGGATCAGCTCCCGGTCGGCGGGCACCGTCGAGCCCGGCACTTCACCACACCCATCGCGCCCCGGCGCCGACATCGAGTGGAGAATCCGCTTGTGAGCACCACCACGTCCCCGCCCCGGGCCTCATCGACCCCGCCGTCGCAGAGGTCCAACCCCGTCCGTCGCCTCGGCGACCGTGTCTTCACGGGCCTGTCGACCGGCTCCGGCATCGCCATCCTCGCCATCCTCGCCCTGGTCGCCGGCTTCCTGGTGATGCAGGCTTTCCCCGCCCTCACCACCGCCCCCGACAAGCTCAAGTCCGAGGGTTACGGAGAGTTCTGGAGCTGGGTCGCACCCTTCGCGTTCGGCACCGTGTGGGCCTCGTTCCTCGCCCTCCTGTTCGCCGTGCCCGTGTCGCTGGGCATCGCGCTCTTCATCTCCCACTACGCCCCCCGCAAGCTGTCTCAGGCGATCGGCTACCTGATCGACCTGCTCGCCGCCGTTCCGTCGGTGGTATTCGGCCTCTGGGGCGCCAACGTGTTCGCGACCGCGATGGTGCCGGTGTACGACTGGCTGTCGACGTACCTCGGGTTCATCCCGCTTTTCGCCCCGCCGTCGTCGGGCACCGGCCGCACCATCCTGACCGCGGCTCTCGTGCTCGCGATCATGGTGCTGCCGATCATCACGTCGCTGTGCCGTGAGATCTTCCTGCAGACGCCCAAGCTGCACGAGGAGGCCGCCCTGGCCCTCGGCGCGACCCGGTGGGAGATGGCCCGGATGGCCGTCTTCCCGTTCGCGCGGGCCGGCATCGTGTCGGCGGTCATGCTCGGCCTCGGACGCGCGCTCGGCGAGACCATGGCCGTGGCCATGGTGTTGTCCGGCTCCGACGTGATCACGTTCAACGTGGTCGGCAGCCAGAACCCCAACACGATCGCCTCCACCATCGCCCTGAACTTCCCCGAGGCGTTCGGCCTGCGCATCAACCAGCTCATCGCTGCCGGCCTCGTGCTGTTCATCATCACCCTCGTGGTCAACATGGTGGCGCGCTGGATCGTCAGCCGCCGCGCCGAGTTCTCGGGAGCCAACTGATGACTGTCACCACCGCACCCACCCGGTCCAGCTCGCTGAAGGCCGGCCACCTGCCCGACTGGACGCAGTGGGTCGTCCTCGGCGGCTCGCTGGTCATCGGCGGCGTCGTCGCCTGGCTGCTCGCAGGGTCCTTCTCGCTGGGTCTCACCGTCTTCCTCGGCGCCCTGGTCTACCTGGCCGCCATGCAGGTGATCTCGATGTCGGTCGAGGGCCCCCGCAAGGCCACCGACCGGTTCTTCAAGCACTTGGTCATCGGCGCCTTCCTGCTCGCCCTCCTGCCGCTGGTGTCGGTCACCTGGACATCGGTGGCCGCCGGCCTGCAGCGCTTCGACGCCAAGTTCTTCAGCTCGTCGATGCACAACATCGTCGGCGCAGGCGGCGGCGCCGTGCACGCCCTGTGGGGCACCCTCATCGTCACCGGCATCGCCACACTGATCTCGGTGCCGATCGGCCTGCTGACGGCCGTGTTCCTGTCGGAGTACGGCGGCAAGTCGGCGCTCGCCCGCGGCATCACCTTCTTCGTGGACGTGATGACCGGCATCCCGTCGATCGTGGCCGGCCTGTTCGCCTACTCGCTGATGGTGATGCTCTTCGGTCCCGGCACGCTGATCGGATTCTCGGGTTCCCTGGCTCTGTCGGTGCTGATGATCCCCGTGGTCGTCCGCTCCACCGAGGAACTGCTGCGCATCGTACCCAACGAGCTGCGCGAGGCGTCCTACGCTCTCGGGGTGCCGAAGTGGCGCACGATCCTGCGCATCGTCATCCCGACGTCGCTCTCGGGCATCGTGGCCGGCGTGATCCTCGCGCTCGCCCGCATCATCGGCGAGACCGCACCGCTCATGGTGTCGGCCGGCTTCACCCAGAGCATGAACCTGAACCCGTTCAGCGGTCCTATGATGACTCTGCCGGTGTTCGTCTACAACGAGTACGCCTACCCGGGCATCCCCCCGGAGGCCTACAACGCCCGCGCCTGGGCGGGTGCCCTGACCCTCATCGTGCTCGTGATGGTGCTGAACCTGATCGGGCGCCTGATCGCCAAGCGTTTCGCGCCGAAGTCCGGCCGCTGACCAGAAGGAACACATGTCCAAGCGAATCGAAGCCAAGGATCTGAACATCTACTACGGCAAGTTCCGTGCCGTGGAGGGTGTGAACATGACGATCGAGCCCCGCTCGGTCACCGCCTTCATCGGCCCGTCGGGCTGCGGCAAGTCCACCGTGCTGCGCTCCCTGAACCGGATGCACGAGGTGCTGCCCGGCGCCTACGTCGAGGGCGAGGTGCTGCTGGACGGCGAGAACCTGTACGGCCCCGGCGTCGACCCGGTCAACGTGCGCCGCTCGGTCGGCATGGTGTTCCAGCGCCCCAACCCGTTCCCGACGATGTCGATCAAAGAGAACGTGCTCGCGGGCATCACGCTGAACAATGCGCGTATGCCGGGCAAGGAGCAGGAGGAGCTCTGCGAGAAGGCGCTCCGCGGGGCCAACCTGTGGGAAGAGGTCAAGAACCGCCTCGACAAACCCGGCTCGGGCCTGTCGGGTGGCCAACAGCAGCGTCTCTGCATCGCGCGCGCCATCGCCATGCAGCCCGACGTGCTGCTGATGGACGAACCGTGCTCGGCCCTGGATCCCATCTCGACCCTCGCGGTCGAAGACCTGATCCAGGAGCTGAAGGAGAACTACACGATCGTCATCGTGACCCACAACATGCAGCAGGCGGCCCGCGTCTCCGACGTGACCGGCTTCTTCAACATCGCCGGCACCGGCGCACCGGGCAAGCTCATCGAGATGGGCCCCACCGGGCGCATCTTCTCGACGCCGGAGCAGAAGGCGACCGAAGACTACATCACGGGCCGCTTCGGCTGAGCCGAGCCCGACCGATCACCGCGACGGCCGCGACCCCTCCCGGGTCGCGGCCGTCGCGTCGCCTAGACTTCCGAGCATGAGCAAAGCCGGATGGTACCCCGATCCCGGTGGCCAGCCGGGGCTGTACCGCTACTGGGACGGTCGGGCCTGGTCGGCGTCCGTCACGAACAACCCCTACACCGCGCCTCCGTCGACCGGCGTGCAGTCCGCGCCGCCGACCCAGGGGCAGGGCGGCAGCCAACCCATCACGCCGGGAGGCACCTTCGGCCGACCGCAGGCGCCGAGCCAGCAGACGTACGGCCAGGGGCCCTACCAGCCGACGCAGGCCCAGCCGTCTGCCGGCGCACGCCGCTCGCGGGCGGGACTGTTCGGCATCGTCGGCGTCATCGCCGTGATCGCCGTGGTCGTGGCGCTCATCCTGAACATCCCGGCGCTCAACCCGTTCAACGGGCAGAACCCGGCCAGCAACCCGACCGCCGACATGTGCCCGCGCCGGAAGGCGGCGAACGAGACCGTGAAGCCCGTTCCGGGCGCACCCGGTCGCGTCAAGGGCGGCAAGTTGTCGTTCCCACAGCTCGGCGCCCCGTGGAGCGCCCCCTTCGAAGAGGACCGGCTCGCGTTCGGCCGCGACGTGTGGCAGCAGAAGGTCACCACCGAGGCGGGAGTCAACGGCAAGTTCGACTGGGTGGCCTCGATCCTCGTGGGTGAGCTCGTCGCCGGCGACGGCTTCTTCTCGCCCGAGGACGGTTCGAAGATCGTCACCAAGTGCGTTCTGGGCACCTTCTACGGCGACGCCGAGGTGACCCGCACCGACAAGGTGAACCAGGCGACCACCGTGGGGGGCAAGGCCGCCTGGATCACCGAGATGCACCTCACCTTCGACATCCCGGGCCTGAAGGAGAAGGGCGAGACGGCGATCATCATCATCGTCGCCACCGGCGTGGAGTCGTCGAGCATCTTCTACGCCTCGATCCCCGACAGCCGCCCCGAGCTGCTGCAGGACGCACGCCGCGTCCAGAAGCAGTTGCGGGTCGAGCCCTGACGCCTCAGCGCACCGGAGTGCAGCTGACCAGGCCGAGATCGGCCTTCAGCTCCAGCACCCGGGTGGCCGACTGACGCACGCGGGACGCGAAGGCCGCGTCGGAGCGGGCGGCGTCCACCACCCCGTCGACCATGGCGCCGAGCAGCGCCGGGTCGACCGTGATCGCCAGATCGCCGCCGGCGCGCACGAAGCGGACGCCGCGCTGGCCGGCCGGCACCGCCTTGACCGCGGCGGCTGCGCCCAAGTCGTCGCTGATCACGACGCCCTCGAAGGACAGCCGGTCGCGCAGCCCGTCGATCACCTTGGCCGAGAAGGCGGCAGGGGCGTCCGGATCGATGCGGCGGTAGATCGCGGTCGACACCATCACCGTCTGGGAACCGGCGTCGACGCCAGCCTTGAACGCCTTCAACGCCGGAGAGTCGAGCGTGGTCACCCCGTCGGTCACGCCGGCCGCAAAGTCGGTGTTGCCCGTGACCTCGCCGAGATTCGGGAAGTGCTTCACCGACGTGGCCACTCCCCCGGCCCGCCACCCCTTCACCGAGGCCGCCACCTTCGCGGCCACGGCGTCCGGGTCGGAGCCGAAGCCGCGGCGCAGCTTGCCGATCGGCTCGTTGGACACCCGCTTGGAGGCGGGCACCACGTCGGCGACCGGCGTCAGGGCGTAGCGGACGCCGGCGTCCGAGAGCTGCTTGCCCCACCGGGTGGCCGCGGCGGTGAGTTCGGCGTCCGACATGCGGCCCTGGTCGAGCGCGGAGGGGATGCGCTCGAAGCCCGGCGCCTTGAGGCGCTGGACGAGGCCGCCCTCCTGATCGGTGGCGACGAGGATCGGCACGTCGCCGCCGGCGCGGGCGATCTCGGCGGTGGTGGCCTTCACCGCGTCCGGGCTGCCGGGCTGGCCCATCAGGATCACCGAGCCGGGGCTGTAGCGCACCAGCAGGGCCCGCTCGGCGGCGTCCAGATCGTCGACCACGCCCACCATGAAGAGCTGCCCGGCGGCCCGCTCGGGAGTGAGCCCGGCGGCCAGCGCGGTGCAGGTGCCCGCGGCGGCGCTGTCACTGCCGCTCGGCGCCACGGACGCCGTCGGCGTCACCGTGCCGGGTGGGGGGCTGGTCGCAGCGCCCGTCGGCGCGGGCGCCGCAGCACAGGACGCCAGCGCCAGCGATGCCATGGCGGCCGCCACGGCCGCGAGCCGCGTCCTCATCGGGTGGGCTTGAGGTCGAGGCCGAGCAGGGCGTTCTCGAGCACCTCCGTGAGGGCCGGGTGGATCCAGTACTGCCCGCGCGCCATGGTCGGCACGTCCAGCCCGAACGACATCGCCTGGATCGCCGGCTGGATCAGGATGGACGCCTGCGGCCCGATGATGTGGCAGCCGACGAGCTGGTTCGTGGCCCGATCCGCGATCAGCTTCACGCAGTGACTCGTGTCGTTCATCGCCCACCCGTAGGCGACGTCGGCGAACTCCTGCACCGTCACGGCGACGTCGAGACCGGCGTCGCGCGCCTGCGCCTCGGTGAGCCCGACCGTGGCGATCTGCGGGTCGGCGAACACCGCGTGCGGCACGAAACGGTGGTCGGACGCGATCGGATCGTCGGGGTGCAGAAGGTTGTGCTTCACCACCCTCGCCTCGTGGTTGGCCACATGCTTCAGCTGGTACCTCGAGCAGACATCGCCGAGGGCCCACACGCCCTCGGCTGTGGTGTGCTGGAACTCGTCGACCACCACATACCCGTCGTCGGCGACCTCGACGCCGGCGTTGGCGACCTGGAGGCGGTCGGCGTTCGGCGTCCGGCCAACGGCCACCAGCACGCATTCGGCCTCGAAGCTGTACTCGACGCCGTCGACGTCCTCGGTGAGCACAGCGCAGCCACCCTCGGACGCCTCGATGCGCTGCACCTGCTGCCCGAGCCGCAGTGTGACGTCGGCGGTGACCTGGTCGGTGAACCGGCTCGAGATCTCGGCATCGGCGTGCCGCAGCAGGGCGTCGCCGCGCGCCAGCACCGTCACCTCGGCGCCGGCCGCCGAGAAGACGTGTGCCATCTCGGCGGCGATGAAACCCGACCCGACGATCACGAGCGAAGCCGGCGCCTGCGGCAGCCGCAGGATGGTGTCGGAGGTGTGGACGCGGCCGGCGACGTCGTCGGGCAGGTCGAGCGCCCAGTCCGGCAGCACAGGACGCGAGCCTGCGGCGATCACGAACCGGTCAGCGGTGATGAGCTGACCGCCGACCAGCAGTTGCTTGGGGGCGATGAAGTGTGCCGTCTCGCGGAACAGGGTGACCCCGGGGCCGCGGCGACGCCAGTCCTCGCCCGCCTCCGCGATGGTGTCGGTGCGGCCGAACACCCGTTCGCGCAGGGCCGGCCAGTCGATTCCGGGGCTCGTCGGGTCGACGTCGACCCGGCCGCCGGTCTGGCCGATGCGCACCACGTCGGCCGGGTAGACGAACATCTTGGTAGGGATGCAGCCGGCATTGAGGCAGGTGCCGCCGAAGTAGGGGCCGTCGTCGACGAGCGCCACCGACCAGTCGCCGAGCGACTCGTCGATCAGGGAGTTGCCAGAGCCGGAACCGATGACGCACAGGTCGAACTTCTGCATGCCCTCGATTGTGTCACGCCCGCCGTGCCGGGCCGGCCGGGCGGCGTCCGGCTCAGATGCCGGCGTAGCTGTGCAGACCCGACACCAGCAGGTTGATGCCGATGAAGTTGAACCAGAATGTGATGACGCCGATGATCGCCAGCCAGGCGGCGGGGGTCCCCTTCCAGCCGGCCGTCGCGCGGGCGTGCAGGTAGGCCGCGTAGACCACCCAGGTCACGAGCGCCCAGGTTTCCTTCGGGTCCCAGCCCCAGTAGCGGCCCCACGCGTACTCCGCCCAGATCGCGCCGGCGGCGACGGTGAACGTCCACAGCACGAACGCGAACGCGTGGACGCGGAAGGCGAACAGGTCCAGCTTCGCCGGAGCGGGAACCCGGGCGAGGTAGCCGGTGTCGGTGCCACGGCGAGCGGCCCGCACCTTGACCAGGTAGAGGATGGAGGCCAGCGCCCCGACGTTGAACGCCGCCCCCGAGATGGCCGCCGCCACGATGTGGATGATGAACCACACCGAGTGCAGCGCCGGCACCAACGGCGCAACGGCCACGTAGAAGACGGTGACCGCGAGCCCCTGCCCGATCGTGAGCAGGCCCGTCACCAACAGACCGAGCCACCGCATGCCCCGCGTCCAGACCAGCACCAGGTAGGCCACCACGAGGAAGCCCAGCGACGAGGTGACGAACTCGTACATGTTGCCCCACGGCAACCGGTCGCCGGCGACCCCGCGAAGCACAATGCCGCAGATGTGGCTGAGCGCGCCGATCACCGTCAGGGCGACACCCATCCGGCCGAACTTCTCAACCGTGAGTCGGGAAGCCGCGCTCTTAGGGTCAGGGGTGGCCGCCTCAGCGCCCGGGGACGCCGCAGGCAGCCCACGCGCCGCCGACCACTCCACGGCGTGGCACACCATCGCCAGCAGGTACAGGACGGCCGACGTCGTCATCGCGACCATCGAGTAGTAGGCCATCACGTCAGCGTTCCCCCTCGTCATCGCGTCCATCCTCGCCGGTGGGCGCAGCCGCGTCGAGGCCGTCACCACCGTCTCGAACGCCGCAGGCCGCCGCCAGGTCGGCCACCGCCTCCTCGGGCCCACCGCGACCGTCGACACGGTCGAGGCCGGCGACCTCCACCCGGGAGCCGCCCTCGGCGTCCACGACGCGCACCCAGAGCCGGCGCGGACGCACGAACAGTGACAGGCAGAGCCCCAGCATCGCCACGGCGATCGACCCCATCGTGAGCGGCAGGCCGGGCGTGCTCGACAGTTGCAGCTTGGTCCAGCGCTGCCACGAGGTGAACTCCAGCGTCGAGCCGTCGGGCAGGTCGACGACCTTGCCCGGGGAGAGCCGGATGCGCACCGGGTCGCCCGAGGCCGACGTCACCTGCTCCAGCCCGGTCTTGTCGAGCGAATACACGCTCTCGGGCAGGCCCGTCTCGACGCGCGGCGGCCCCGACCAGGCGTTGAGGAACAACTCCGGCGCCAAGGCGTCGGGGAACAGCGAACGGGGGCCGCGCGAATCGACGGTGGCCGTCGGCAGGAACCAGCCCTCGAACGCGAGCCGCTGCGGCCGCGCGTCGGGCACCTTGATGACACCGAGCGAACTGAAGTTGCCGTCCTGGGGCAGGAACACCACCGGGCCTGCGAACGCGAGCTTGCCGTCGGCGTCGGTGACCCGCACCACCGGGGCGTAGCCGTGGCCGATCAGGTGCACCGACGCGCCGCCGACGTCGACGGGGTGGTTGACCTCGATCGTGCCCGGCGTCTCGGGGCCGTTCAGGGTCTGGGTGACCACATCGGCGCGAAAGACCCGGGCCGCACCGCGCTGCACCGGACCGGTCTCGAACTTCGCCTCGAAACCCGTCAGCCGCAGCGTGAACGGCACCAGCGTCGAGCCGTCGAACAGCCCGCCGGCAGAGAACTCGTCGTACTGGGTGAGGTTGTTGCTGAACGCCTGCCCCTCGACCACGACGACGCTGCCCCGATAGCCCCACAAGGTGCTCCAGGCGACGCCGAACAGCACGAACAGCAGCGACAGGTGGAAGACGATGTTGCCGAACTCGCGCAGATAACCGCGCTCGGCGCTGACCGCGTCGCCGTCGCGACGAACCCGGAACCGGCGCCCGGCCAGGTGGGCGGACGCGGCGTCCAGCACCTCGGACGCCGTGCGTTCGGACGCCCCTGCCGCATGCGCCGGCAGGCGCGTCAGGTGGCGCGGCGTCGCCACCGGCGGACGGCGCAGTTGCCGCACGTACACGGCCACGCGGGGCACGATGCAGCCCACCAGCGACACCAACAGCAACAGGTAGATCGCCGAGAACCAGGGCGAGGCATACACGTCGAACAGCCCGAACCGGTCGTACACCGGGCCGAGCGTCGGGTTGGCCTCGATGAAGTCCTGCACCCGGATCGGGCTGACCGGACGCTGTGGCACCAGCGAACCCGGGATTGCCGCGAGCGCGAGCGCGAACAGCAGGATGAGGGCGGTGCGCATCGAGGTGAGTTGGGTCCAGGCCCAGCGCAGCAGGCCGACCGGCCCGAGCGGCGCGGCGTCGTCAGCCACCACTCAGATCACTGTCCCGAACGCGGCCGCCCACTGCACGACGATGGCCATCAGCTTGTCCCACAGGCCGGTGATCAGCAGCACGCCGACCGCGACCATCATGCAGCCGCCCAGCAGCTGCAGACCCCGGTGGTGCTTCTTCACCCAGTTGGTCGTGGCGCTGAACCTGTCGAAGGCCAACGCCGCGACGAGGAACGGAATGCCCAGGCCCAGCGTGTACGCCACCGCGAGCACCGCCCCCTGCACAGCGGTCCCCTCGTTGATCGCGAGCGACAGCACCACCGAGAGCGCCGGGCCGATGCACGGCGTCCACCCGATGCCGAACACGATGCCGAGCAGCGGAGCTGCGAGGACCCCCACGGTTGGCGTCCGGTTGAGGCGGACGGTGGACTGGCCGAGCGGGATGACGCCGGCGAAGACGAGGCCGAGCAGCACGCTGATGCTGCCTATGACGATCGAGATCGTGCGGCGGTGCTCCATCAGTAGGCCACCGAGCCCGCCCAGCAGCGCGCCGGAACTGACAAACACCAGCCCGAAACCGGCGATGAACAGCGACGTGCCGAGCAGCGCCCGACCACGCGACGACTTCGCGGTGCCTGACGTGATGTCGGACGCCGCCAGTCCGGTCGCGTAGGACAGGTAGCCCGGCAGCAGCGGCAGAACGCACGGCGAGAAGAACGACAAGAGCCCGGCGAGCAGCGAGACGGGGATGGCGAGCAGCATCGAGCCGCCGACGGCGTCGGTGACCCACCGGCTGAGGTCGAACTCGAGCGGGCTCATCTGCCGGCCGCCACATCGTCGACGAGGCCGCGGAGGGTGGCCTCGGTGGCCTCGCCGAGCACACGGGCGGCGACCCGGCCCTGCCCGTCGACCACGATCGTCGACGGGATGGCGTTGGCGGGCAACTGCCCCTGGAAGGCCAGCAGGAGGCGTCCGTCGGGGTCGTACACGTTGTCGTACGTGATGTCGAAACTACGCACGAACGCCTGGGCCGGCGCCTTGTCGAGGTCACGGGTGTTGAGGCCGACGAAGACCGCCTTGCCGCTGGTCGCCTTGGACGCCGCCGCGAGCGCCGGCGCCTCCTTGCGGCACGGGGCGCACCAGGAGCCCCACACGTTGTAGACGAGGACCTTGCCGGCGCGCGTTGCCGAGTCGAACGTGCCGCCGTCGATGAGCGTGCCGGTGATGTGCGGTGCCGGACGCCGCTCAGGTACCGCGATCACGGTCAGGGTGCCGTCGCCGGTCACGAAGCCTCCCAGCGTCGACGGCGCGGGCGCGCAGCCACCGACCGAGGCGGCCAGCACGGCGACCCCGGCAGCGAACGTCCTCATGCGGTTCACGACCCGACGCGGAACTTCTTGCCCGTCTTGACGGGCACCAGAGCCTCGGCAGGCTGGGTGTACTCGACCCCCACACACCGCCCCCGGTCGAAGGTGAACGAGGTGACGCTGGCCAGGTGCGTCTCCCGCTTGCGCGGGTCGTGGAACAGCGGACGCCCCTCGGCGTCGCACCGGACGATCCAGATCGGCAGCTGGTGGCTGACCACGACGGCCTGCCCGCCTTCGCCGGCCGCAGCGGCGGCATCCGCGATGGCGACGCGCATGCGCGCCGCGATCTGCACGTACGGCTCGCCCCAGCTCGGACGCAGCGGGTTGCGGAAGTACCACCAGCTCGACGGGCGCAACAGCACGGAGTTGCTGGTGCCGAACTTTTTGCCCTCGAAGTGGTTGGCCGCCTCGATGAACCGGTCGTCGACGACGATCTCGAGATCAGGATGCCGGGCGGCAATCGGAGCCAGCGTCTCGCGGGCGCGCTGCAGGGGCGAGACGCGCAGGTGCGTGAGAGGGACGTCGGCGAAGTGCTCGCCCAGACGCTCGGCCATGCGCCGGCCCAGATCGGAGAGTCCGTAGCCGGGCTGGCGTCCGTACAAGATGCCGTCGGGATTGTGGACCTGACCGTGACGGCAGACGTGCACGATGGTCTGGGACATGGCTACGGCTCCTTCTTCGGGCATCTGGCTCGACCCCACCTTACGGGCCCGCGCGTCGGATCATGACGCGGGCGCCAGGGCGGCGCGGAGGCGGTCGGCGTCGAGCACCCAGTACGACAGCACGCGCCCGTCGACGAAGGTCACGGGGACGTGATCGGTCCAGCGGGCGCGGAGTTCGTCGTCGGAGTCAACGTCAACGGTCTGCCATGACGCAGCGGCGTCCGGGCAGACCGTTTCGATGACGTGCAGCGCCTCGTCGCACAGGTGGCACCCCTGTCGCACGAGCACCACCACGCGGGCGGCGTCGGCTTTCATGGGCGCCGGTGGCTTACTTGCCGGCGCGACGACGCTGGATGCGCGTCTTCTTCAGAAGCTTGCGGTGCTTCTTCTTCGCCATCCGCTTGCGACGCTTCTTGATGACCGAACCCACGTGAACTCCTCTGCCTGCCCCCGACCGGCGGAGGCGGGAACGAATGATGTCAGCGGCCGAACCGGGCGGCCAGCCAAGTACAGGATCCTACCGTCCTGCGGCGGACGCGGCCAAACGCGCTGCGTCGACGGACACCCGGACGCCGCGTCAGCGTCCGAGCTCGGCCGACCGGTCTCGGGCGGCGTGCATGGCCGCGATGAAAGCGGCCTTGACACTGCGCTCCTCCATCTCGCGCAGCGCGGCCGCAGTGGTGCCCGCCGGCGAGGTGACCCGTTCGCGCAACAGGTTCGGATGCTCGCCCGACTCGACGAGCAGCTTCGCAGAGCCGTACATCGTCTGGTTGACCAGCAGGGTGGCGGTGTCGCGCGGCAGCCCCATCATGACGCCGGCGTCGATCATCGCCTCGACCACGAAGTACAGGTACGCAGGGCCGGAGCCCGAGATGGCGGTGACGGCGTCCTGATAGCGCTCCGGAACGATGACGGCTCGACCGACGGCCTCCATCACTTCGACGACCCGCTCGAGGTGTGCCTCGGTGGCGTGGGTGCCGGGCGACAGTGCGGCCATCCCCTCGCCCACCTGGGCGGGCGTGTTGGGCATCACCCGGACGACCGGCGTCCCCGCGGGCAGCCCGCCCTCGAGCTGGGCGGTCGTGATGCCGGCGCACAGCGACACCACCAGTGCGCCCGGGGCGACGCGATCGTGGATCTCGGGCAGCAGCAGCGAGACGTCCTGCGGCTTGACGACGAGGATGATCATGTCGGCACCGTCGACCGCCTCGGCGTTGTCGTGCGCGACCTCGACGCCGTAGCGCTGCGTCAGCTCGTCGCGCCGAGCCGCGCGGCGTTCGGCGCCGATGATCCAGTGGGTGCGCCAGCCGGCCTTCAGGAGCCCCGACAGGAGTGTCTCGCCCATGACGCCGGTGCCGATCAAGGCGACGCGACGCTCATCGGTCATCGGTTCACCAGCAACTCGGCGACCTGGACGGCGTTGAGGGCGGCCCCCTTGCGCAGATTGTCTCCCGAGACGAACAGCACGAGGCCCTTGTTGCCGGGGACGGCCTGATCCTGACGGACGCGGCCGACGAACACGTCGTCGGCGCCGGCAGCCACCCGCGGGTTGGGCACATCGACCAGCTGGACGCCGGGGGCGTCCTTCAGCAGCGCCACGGCCTCGGCCGCGGTGATCTCGTCGGCGAACTCGGCGTGGATGGCGAGGCTGTGGCCGCTGAACACCGGGACGCGGACGCACGTGCCCGAGACCGCGAGGTCGGGCACGTGGAGGATGCGACGCGACTCGTTGCGGAGCTTCGCCTCCTCATCGGTCTCGCCGGAGTCGTCGTCGAGCAGGCTGCCTGCCAGCGCCACCACGTTGTACGCGATGGGCGCCACGTACGGAGCCGGATCGCCGGCGGGCACGGCGGCGCCGTCGATGGCCAGCACGGCGGGATCGCCGATGGCGGCGATCTGGTCGGCGAGTGCGGCGACCCCCGTCACGCCGGAGCCGGAGACGGCCTGGTAAGTGGCGACCGTGAGCCTGGTCAGCGTGGCCGCGTCGTGCAGCGGCTTGAGCACCGGCATGGCGGCCATGGTGGTGCAGTTCGGGTTGGCAATGATGCCCCGGGGCGGGTTGACCGCATCCTCGGGATTGACCTCGGCGACGACGAGCGGCACGTCGGCGTCCTTGCGCCAGGCCGAGCTGTTGTCGACCACGACCGCCCCCGCAGCGGCCACCTTCGGGGCGTACTCGCGCGACATCGTGGCACCCGCCGACATCAGAGCGATGTCGAGTCCCGAGAAGTCGGCGGTGGCCGTGTCCTCAACCACCACGTCGACCCCCTTCCAGGGCAGGGTCTTGCCGGCAGACTTCGCCGAGCTGAAGTACCGGATCGAATCGACGGGGAAGTTCCGCTCCGCCAGGAGCGTCCTCATGACCTGGCCGACCTGTCCGGTCGCACCGAAAACACCAACGCGCATGGGGGCAGCCTACCGGTGAGCGCCGCCGCACCGCCCGTCGGGGTCTCGGACGCCGCCGCCCTGCCAGCCGGCGCCGGCCCGGCCCACCCACCCGACCCGCCTCCACGCAGCGGCAACTCTTGGCAATCGCGCCTAGATCCGATGGCAACTATCTGCCAACCCATTGCCAAACGGAGGGCCCTTCGCTCATGATTCCTGTGTGAGGACGCGGCATCGGTGCCGCACCTCGGGAAAGGAATTGATCATGGCTTCCACAGCGGATCCGGCGCTCGATCGTCCGGTGCGCCCGTTCGGATGGCGCGACAAGGTCGGCTACATGTTCGGCGACTTCGGCAACGACATGACGTTCATGATCCAGGCCTTCTTCATGCTGGTGTACTTCACCAACGTCATCGGGATCGAGGCCGCCCACGTGGGCCTCCTGGTCATGGTGGCGCGCATCCTCGACGCCTTCACCGACATCGGCATCGGCCGCATCGTCGACATCATCAAGCCCCGCAAGGACGGCAAGTTCAAGCCGTGGATCCGCTGGTTCGCGATTCCGGTCGCCGTCACCAGCGCGCTGCTGTTCCAGAACTTCATCGCCGACTGGCCCTACGCGCTGAAGCTGACCTGGATGTTCGTCTTCTACATCCTCTGGGGCTCGGTGTTCTACACCGCCGTCAACATCCCCTACGGCTCCATGGCATCCGTCATCTCCGACAAGGCCGCCGACCGCGCCGAGCTCTCGGTGTGGCGCTCCACCGGCGCTCAGCTCGCCTTCCTGCTCGTCTCGTTCCTGCTGCCGATGATCGCCTTCAAGGGCCGCGAGGTTCTGGCCGGCCCGTTCAGCATGTCGGCGATCGTGATGGCTGCCCTCGCAGTCGTCTTCTACGCCCTGCTCTACTTCAACGTCGAGGAGCGCGTGAAGGTGGCGCCGAAGCCCAAGGGCGAGCGGCAGAGTGGCGGCGCCCTGATCAAGTCGCTGCTGACCAACCGCGCCCTGATGGCCATCGTGGTGGCCGCCCTCCTGCTCCTCCTGGGCAACCTGCTCAACGGCGCGGTGGCGTCCTACCTGTACCTCGACTACTTCGGCAGCGGTCAGCTGCAGAGCTGGGCCAGCCTCGCCGCCAGCCTCCCGCCCCTGCTGCTGGTGTTCTTCATCGCCCCGCTGGTGAAGCGCTTCGGCAAGACCGAGGTCGGCATCGTGGGCGTCGCGGTGTACGTCGGCGTCATGCTGCTCAACTTCTTCCTCCGCCCCACCAACCCGACGCTGTTCATCGTGCTGTTCGCCATCGCGTCGTTCGGCCTCGCGGTCTTCAACTACCTGATCTGGGCCTTCATCGTCGACGTGATCGACTTCCAGGAGGTCCGCTCCGGCGAGCGCGACGACGCCACGGTGTACGCCGTCTACTCGTGGGCCCGCAAGCTGGGCCAGGCCCTGTCGGCCGGTGTCGCCGGTGTCGCCCTGTCCTACATCGGCTACAAGTCGGCAGTGCCCGGCCAGCCGGCCGCGCAGCAGACGCCCGAGACGGTGGGCGGCATCTGGATGCTGTTCAACCTAGCCCCCGCCCTCCTGGTCGGCGGCACCCTGCTGGTGCTCCTCTTCTGGTACCCGCTGCGCAAGAAGCAGGTCGACGAGAACGCCGAGATCCTGCGTCAGCGCCGCGCGGCCAGCGCCGCTCAGATCGCCGGCTGACCCTCACCACTGCGGCCGACCAGTCACCGGGCCCGCTCGTTCGAGCGGCGTCCGGGGACTTCGCGGTCAACGGACGCCGCAG
>RRZU010413781.1_pt1 | contig 16847 bp, 16 predicted proteins | sample 2165561 | NCBI WGS metagenome assembly RRZU01 (sample SAMN10456909, study PRJNA506462) | wastewater metagenome | isolation source: wastewater sludge | place: USA: Moscow, Idaho | reverse complement strand
GCCGATGGATCGCCATATCCGCATTCCGCAGGACCGATCCGGCCCCCTGCCCTATGAAATCGCCTGATACGCAAAGCGGCCCAGAGTTCCCGACGGCAGTCATTATTTTCGGCCCAGGCGATTCTGCGACGCGGCAGCCGGGCTATGAAGGGCGATTCCCCACAGCTCTGCCGCGCGGAAATGACACACAACCGAAAGTTGCTGGCCTCTTGAAAAAACACGCGAGAGTAAGCACCGCTTTGCACAAAGAATACCTGACTATCAATTTCTTACACAGGAATCCCAGAGAAATCTGGTCATTATGCGCGTGCGGCGGGCCCGGGCAACCGGCAATAATCCACCCGCCCGCCGCCCCGATATCGGCGTTAATCCGCGCATATATCCCGCCCCCCTGCCGGATTTGTTGCGCTTTGGGCACAGGTCGGATTTATCCGTGACCAGCCAAAGGACCCGGCACGGCGTGCGACAGGTCCGGCCCAACAAAAATGGAACCCGGGACATTGCGCATTACCCAGAGCCTGAATTCGGTGCTTGAGCGCTGGCTGCCAGAACAGCGCCTCTTCCTGAAATCGGATCGGTCCACCCGCTTTCTGCGACTGCGTCCGGCGACGCAGCTTTTGGCCCTGGCCGGGGTGGCAACGGTCTTTGGCTGGTCCATCGTGGCCAGCTCGATCCTGGTGATCGACAACTTCGGCGCCAATGCGTCGCGCGACGGTGCGCGCGGCCCGCAGGCCACGCTCGAGGCCCGGCTGAGCGATCTTTCCGTCGAACGCGACAGCCGCGCGGCCGAGGCCGTGGCGGCGCAGAACCGCTTTTCGGTGGCGCTGGATCAGGTGTCGCGCATGCAGTCGCAGCTTCTGGAATCCGAGGCCCGCCGGCGCGAGCTGGAAACCAGCATCGGCGCCGTTCAGACCAGCCTGCAAGAGGCCGTCAGCAGCCATCATGCCGCCGAAGGCGCGTCCATGACGGCCGAAGATGCCGCCGGCTCGGCCGCGCGCACCGCCGAATTGCAGGCCGCGCTCGACATCCTGTCGCGCGAGCTGAAATCGGCATCCGACGAACGCGGCCGCGCCGTGCAGGACGCCGAGGATGCCCGCCGCGTGGCCGAGGCCGTCACCCTTGAGCGCGACCAGATCGTTGCCCGCAATGACGAGATCCTGTCCCAGCTCGAAGACGCGGTGACCGTCTCGATCAAGCCGCTGGACGACATGTTCCGCAGCGTCGGCATGAACCCCGACGACATCCTGCGCACCGTGCGCCGCGGCTATTCCGGCGCGGGCGGCCCGTTGAATCCGATCGGCTATTCCTCAAGCGGCAATGCCGAGATCAGCCAGCGCGAGGCCAAGGCGAACGAGATCCTGATCACGCTGGACCAGATGAACAGCTATCGCATCGCGGTCGAAAAGATGCCCCTGGCCATGCCGGTCAAATCGGCCTTTCGCTATACCTCGGGCTATGGCCGCCGCTGGGGCCGCGCGCATGAGGGCATCGACATGGCCGGCCCGACCGGCACCCCGATTTTCGCCACCGGCGACGGCGTCGTGATCTTTGCCGGCTGGCAGCGCGGCTATGGCAACCTGATCAAGATCCAGCACGAGCTTGGCACCGAGACCCGCTTTGGTCACTTGTCTAAGATTCGCGTGAAGGTCGGCCAAAAGGTATCGCGTGGCGCCCGTATCGGTGATATGGGCAATACCGGCAGGTCGACCGGCTCGCATCTTCACTATGAAGTACGCGTGAACGGTCGTGCCGTTGATCCCATGAGCTTCATCAAGGCAGCCCAAAATGTTTTCTAAGACCCGAGTGACCGAACCTGGCCCCCGTACCCAAGCCGCGCCCGAGCAAACCGAGCCGCCCCGCAGCCTTGACCAGAATTACGACATTCCGGCATCGGCCCCCGCGGCCGCCCCGCGCCCGCGCACTGCCCCTTCGGTTCTGTCCTCGGACCTGACGGTCAAGGGCAATATCCAGACCCAGGGCGATATCCAGATCGAAGGCAATGTCGAAGGCGACATCCGCGCCCATCAGCTGACGGTCGGCGACAGCGCCACCATCCGTGGTGAGATCGTGGCCGAGGAAATCGTCGTGAACGGTCGCGTGATCGGCCGCGTGCGCGGTCTGAAAGTGCGCCTTTCGGCCACCGCCCGCGTCGAAGGCGACATCATCCACAAGACCATCGCCATCGAATCGGGCGCCCATTTCGAGGGCTCGGTCCAGCGCCAGGAGGATCCGCTGGCCAATGGCGTGACGCCGAAGCTGGCCCCGCCGGCCGCGCGTCCGGCCAAGGCGAACGCCGAAAACGAATAACGCGGTTTTTCCGCATACAGGCAAAACGACCATCGGGGCGGCCATCGGCCGCCCTTTTGCATGGTTGCCCGCGATGGATTGCGGTCGCAAGCCGCGCAGTCCGACCCGTCGGGATCTTGGGGAAAGCAGATCGTGACAGCGGATATTGACCGGCTTCAGGGGCGTTGGTCGCAGGTGGCGTTCGAGGAGAACGGCATCACGGACGCGCCGGACGGTCATGGCGCATCCATGGCCGTGTTGACCCTGTCGGGGCACAGTTTCCATGTCGGAATCCCGGGTCAGGACACGCTTGTCCAAGGCAGCTTTGCAATCGACGCATCCCGCGACCCCAAAAGGATCGACTGGGTGGATGCCATCGGCGATGACGCCGGCAGGATCATCCCCGCCCTCTATCATTTGGATGGTGACCGTTTCAGATTTGCGGCAGCAGATCCCGGCATGCCAAGACCGAAGGACTTTGCCGGCGGGCCGGGCATCACCATCCGCGCCTTTGTCCGGCTGATGCCGATGACCTGATCCGGCCGGGGCCGCCGATGCGGCCAAAGGCCCGGTGATGGCCGCTCGGGTCTAATCCGGGTCGGGCATCAGCCGGCGATACATGTGCCAGCTGGCATGGCCCAGCACCGGGAGCGTGATGAACAGGCCCAGAAACATCGGCAGGATGCCGATGAACAACAGCCCCGCGATGATCGCGGCCCAGACCGCCATGACCAGCGGATTGGCCGCCACCGCCTGAAAGCTCGCGATGCTGGCCGTAATCAGGTCCACCTCACGATCCATGATCAGCGGCAACCCGACCACGGTGATCGAAAACAGCACCGCCGCGAAACCCGCACCGATGACGGTGCCGATGGCCAGCATGGTCAGCCCGCGCCCCTGCAACAGGATCTCGGGCGAGGTGCTGATATTGGTCAGCGACGACACCCCCATGAACAGCGCGAATGTCGTATGCGCGACAAAGACCCAGAACATGAACATCAACAGGATCACCATCGCCATGGACGGGATCTGGCGGTCCTTCTGGGCGATAACCACGGCCAGCACCTCGCGCCAGACCAGCGGCTGGTCGGCCTCGATGCGGCGGCTGACCTCGTAAAGACCGACGGCGGCAAAGGGCGCGATCAGCGGGAATCCGACCACAAAGGGCATCAGCCACCATTCCTGTCCCGAGGCCATGGCGACCGCCGCAAGCACCAGCCCGCCCAGCACATAAAAGGCGGAAAACAGCAATCCAAAGGCCGGCGCCCGACGAAAATCGCGCCACCCCTCGCGCAGGGCGGCGGGGATCGCATCCAGCCCGATGACGGCGGGAAACGGGATCTCGTCCGGGCCGGGATCGGGCGCGGGATCGGGCATCGGCGGCCGCTCGGGGTCCGGGATGGGGGTCGGAATCGGCCTCGGGCCGGTCTCTTCTGCGATCATCAGCTCCTCCCTTGGTTGCCCCAAGGTTAGCAGCCACATCCAAAAGGAAAAGACCTATTGCGGGCGCGTCACCGCCGCCAGATCGGCAAAGATCGTCCCGACCTCGGGCCAGATGGTCGAAGGCGACACAATGCCCCAGAACGGCGCCATGGCCAGATCCGCCTGAAGGTTGAAACGGCGGAAATGGACCGGCGCCTGCGCCAGATCCAGCACCCCGTCTTGCGGGATTTCGACCAGCATATGCACCCCTTTCGAGACGCCGATATCGGGCCAGTCGGGTTTGCGGTAAAGATCGGTCAGCCCAAGCATTCCGGCATAGCTGGTGGTCGAAACCGAGACGAAGGCATAGCGATAGGGGAAAGGTTCTGCCGGGTCCGCCTCGGGCAGCATGTCCCACAGGTTCAGGGGCCAGTCCACGGCATCCCGCAGCTCAAGCTCGGTGCTGCCGGTGACAAAGGAAAGCGTGTCAAAGGGGCATTCCGCATCGCAGGTCACCCCGACATGATTCCCCTCTTGCAAATGCAAAAGCCGGCCGGGCGGCAGGATCAGGCGATCGGGACGAATCTCATCGGCGGCATAGCGGTCCAGATCGCGCCACAAGGCGATGCGGTCCAGCACCGGCTGGACACAGGACGCCGCCAGCGCCAGCGCCACCGAAATCGCCATGCCCCAGCGCCGGCCGCGAAAGATCAGCCGGTAAAGCAGGACCGCCAAGAGCGCGGTCAAAAGCAACGGCAGCATATAAAGGATCAGGAAAAGGACCGGAAGCATCATGCCGCCGCCCGGACAGGTCCGGGCCAAAAGACCCAAGCGGGAACCGGCCCCGGAACCAGCCCGAAAACCGATCCCGCCGCGCCTGTCCTCACGCCGTGAACCGGGCCTTGAGCGCCGTGTTCACCGAGGGCGTGACGAATTTCGACACATCCCCCCCCAGCCGGGCGATTTCCTTGACCAGCTTGGACGCGATGGCCTGTCGCCGGGCATCGGCCATCAGAAACACGGTCTCGATGCTGGCATCCAGCGCCCGGTTCATGCCCACCATCTGGAATTCATATTCGAAATCCGCGACCGCGCGCAGCCCGCGCACGATCACCCCGGCACCGACATCGCGGGCACAGTCGATCAGCAGATTCTCGAAAGGATGGACCAGAATTTCACCGCCGGTCCGGGCGGCGATGGCATCGCATTCCTCGCGGACCATGGCCACGCGCTCTTCAAGATCAAAGAGCGGCCCCTTGTCGCGGTTGATCGCAACCCCGATCACCAGCCGGTCCACCAACGCCATCGCGCGGGTGATGATGTCGACATGACCCAGCGTGATCGGGTCGAACGTCCCGGGATATAGACCGATCCGCATGGCGCATCCTCCTTGGTCGCGGGACGGAAACGAATAATGTTTCGCGCCGGAATGCAAGAGCCGACAGCGACGCGCCCGCGCCGATGCGGGCCTAATTGCCCATGATCATCCCGGTCAGCGCCTCTTTTTCGGCATGCAATTCCTTGAGCCGCGCCGAAACCGCATCCCCGATCGAGATCAGGCCGATCATCTCGCCCGCGTCATCGACGACCGGCAGGTGGCGGAACCGGCCTTCGGTCATGCGCTCAAGAATGGCCAGCGCATCCTCGCCGGTGGTGCAGGTGACCAGCTTTCGGGTCATCAGGTCGCTGACCGGCCGGTCCAGCACCGCCGCCCCGCTTTTGCTGAGCTCACGCACGATGTCGCGTTCGGACAGGATGCCCAGCGGCGTCCTGCCATCATCGGACACGACGATCGCGCCGATCCGCTTTTCCGAAAGCAGCCGCGCGGCATCGGCCACGGTCGCGGCGGGCCTGATGGTGATAATGTCGCCGCTGGCCTTCATCGAGAGTATCTGATTGACGAGCATTGTTATTCCTCCTCAGTCCGGAATTGCGGAACGGCCTCTGGCTGTCAGCGTCACCTCAACCCGCGCTTGCGTCAAGTGGCCTGTTGTCACAACCTGCGGTCAGGGCGCGACACGTGCCTGCAAGCGCGCAACTTCGGCCCGGATCCCCTGTGCCAACGCATCGCTCAGCCGGTTCATCCGCTGCGACCGGCGGTCGTCGGCATGGCGGATCAGCCAGAAACTGCGGGTCAGCGACACCTGATCGGTCAGCACCCGCCGCACCCCGGGACAAAAGGGGATCGCGAAATCATGCACGATCCCCAGCCCCGCCCCCGCCCGGATCGCCTGCATCTGGACCGAGACCGAATTCGACGTGAGCTGCGCCCATTCCGCGCCCGTTTCCGCGAGATAATCCAGCTCGCGGTCAAAGATCATGTCGGCGATATAGCCGATCAGCCGATGCCCGCGCAGATCGTCCAGATCGCGGATCGGGGGATGGGCGCGCAGGTAATCCTCATGCGCGGCAAGATGCAGGCGGTAATCGGTCAGCCGCTGCACCACCTGCCGCCCGGCCTGGGGTTGCGAGACGGCGATGGCGATATCGGCCTCGCGCCGCGACAGGTTGAAGACGCGGGGCAATGCCACGATCTGGATTTCCAGCGCCGGATGGCTTTCGCAGATGCGCGCGCAGACCTGCGGCAAAAGATAGTTCGCGCAGCCATCGGGCGCGCCGATCCGCCATTGCCCGCTCAGGTCGCCGGGACCGGACAGCGCGTCCTCGGCCCCCGACAGCGCCTGTTCGGCGGCCTCGGCATGGGGCAAGAGCCGCTCGCCCTCGGGGGCAAGGGCATAGCCCTGCGGGGTTTTCAGAAACAGCTTGGCCCCCAGCGCCGCCTCAAGCCGCGCCACCCGCCGCCCCACGGTCGAGGCGTCGATGCCCAGCCGCCGGCCCGCGCCCGACAGGCTGTCGGCGCGCGCCACCGCAAGAAAGATGCGCATATCGTCCCAATCCATCGCCGCTGTCCTTTCGTGCCGGCCGCTGTCGCTGGCCCCGGCCTTGGCCCAATCGCCAATCCGGTCGCCAGTCCCGTCGCCGGTCCCTTCGCCGAACTTTGCAAAAACGCAAAACCCTTTTGCCAGACTTCCCCTTTGCCCGGCAAGGATGCAGCTGTACATTCCGCCCAAGATGAATTTCCACCCATGGGAGGATGAGATGCAGGAACTGAACCACTGGATCGACGGCAAGGAAGTCAAAGGTACTTCGGGCCGCTTCAGCGATGTCTATAACCCCGCCACCGGCGAAGTGATCGCGCGGGTGCCGCTGGCCACCCCGGCCGAGCTGGACGCCGCCATCCAGAGCGCCGCGAAAGCCCAGATCGCCTGGGCCGCCACCAATCCCCAGCGCCGCGCGCGGGTGATGATGAAATTCGGCGACCTGATCAACCAGAACATGGACATGCTGGCCGAACTGGTCTCGCGCGAGCATGGCAAGACCCTGCCCGATGCGAAAGGCGATGTGCAGCGCGGCCTTGAGGTGATCGAGGTCTGCATGGGCGCGCCCGCCATGCTCAAGGGCGAATATACCGACAATGCCGGCCCCGGCATCGACCTTTATGCCATGCGCCAGCCGCTCGGCGTGGTCGCGGGCATCACCCCCTTCAACTTCCCGGCGATGATCCCCCTGTGGAAGATGGGCCCGGCGCTGGCCTCGGGCAACGCCATGATCCTGAAACCCTCGGAACGCGTGCCCTCGACCTCGATCGCGCTGGCGAAGCTCGCGCAAGAGGCGGGCCTGCCCGATGGCGTGTTGCAGGTGGTCAATGGCGACAAGGAAATCGTCGACGCGATTCTGGATCACCCGACGGTTCAGGCCGTGGGCTTTGTCGGCTCGACCCCCATCGCGCAATATATCTATGGCCGCGCCGCCAATAACGGCAAGCGCGCGCAGTGCTTCGGCGGCGCCAAGAACCACATGCTGATCATGCCCGACGCCGATATGGACAAGGCGGCGGATGCGCTGATCGGGGCCGGTTTCGGCGCGGCGGGTGAACGCTGCATGGCGATTTCGGTCGCGGTTCCGGTGGGTGAAGCCACCGCCGACGCGCTGATCGAGCGTCTTGTGCCGCGCATCGAAAAGCTGAAGGTCGGCCCCTATACTGGCGGCAATGACGTGGATTTCGGCCCCGTCATCACCAAGGCCTCGCAGGACCGCATCAACCGGCTGATCGCCTCGGGCGTGGATCAGGGCGCGGAGCTGGTCGTCGATGGCCGCGGGCTGAAAATTCAGGGCTACGAGAACGGCTTTTTCTGCGGCCCGTCGCTGTTTGACCGCGTCACCCGCGACATGGACATCTACAAGGAAGAGATCTTTGGCCCGGTCCTGACCACCGTGCGCGCCCAAAGCTATGAGGATGCGCTGGGGCTGGTCATGGACAACGACTATGGCAACGGCACCGCGATCTTTACCGCCGATGGCGACACCGCGCGCGATTTCGCCAGCCGGGTGAATGTGGGCATGGTCGGCATCAACTTCCCGATCCCGGTGCCGCTGAGCTATTACAGCTTTGGCGGCTGGAAAAAGTCGGCATTCGGCGACCTGAACCAATATGGCCCGGACGCCTTCCGCTTTTACACCAAGACCAAGACCGTCACCTCGCGCTGGTTCTCGGGGATCAAGGATGGCGCGGCGCTGAACTTCAAGGCGCTGGACTGATCGTTGCGGGCGGGGGCGGAACATGCCCTCGCCCGTTTCCAATCGGGGCGTGCAAAATTCACGCAACATTTCCGCGTCAGAAGCTGCACGAAAGACATGAAGGGAAGATCATGGATTTCGCACTGAACGAGGAACAGCTGGCCATTTTCGACATGGCCCGCGATTTCGGCGCCGAACATATCGCCCCCCATGCCCGCGCCTGGGAAGAGGCCGGCACCATCCCGCGCGACCTTTGGCGCCGCTGCGCCGAGCTGGGTCTTGGCGGGGTCTATGTCGACGAGGATTTCGGCGGCACCGGGCTTTCGCGGCTGGACGCCACGCTGGTCTTCGAGGCGCTGGCCATGGCCTGTCCCTCGGTCGGGTCGTTCCTGTCGATCCACAATATGTGCGGCGGCATGATCGACAAATTCGGCACCCCCGCCAACAGGGCGCGCTGGTTGCCGGATCTGTGCCGCATGGACAAGGTGTTTTCCTATTGCCTGACCGAGCCGGGATCGGGGTCCGACGCCGCCGCCCTGCGCACCCGCGCCGAACGCGTCGATGGCGGCTGGCGGCTGAACGGGACCAAGGCCTTTATCTCGGGGGGCAGCTATTCGGACGCCTATCTGGTCATGGTGCGGACCGGGGGCGACGGTGCGCGCGGCATTTCGACCCTGGTGGTCGAGACGGGCACGCCCGGCCTGTCCTTTGGCGCGCTGGAACACAAGATGGGCTGGAAGGCACAGCCGACCGCGCAGGTCCAGTTCGACGATTGCCTGATCCCGGACGAAAACCTGATCGGCGAGGAAGGGCGCGGCTTTACCTATGCCATGGCCGGCCTTGACGGCGGGCGGCTGAACATCAGCGCGGGCGCCCTTGGCGGCGCGCAGGCGGCGCTGGACGCGACCCTGCGCTATATGGGCGAACGCCGCGCCTTCGGTCAGACGCTCGATCAGTTTCAGGCGCTGCAATTCCGGCTGGCCGAGGCGGAAACCGCGCTGCAATCGGCGCGCATCTTCCTGCGTCAGGCGGCATGGAAGCTGGACCGGGGCGACCGCGACGCCGCCAAATTCTGCGCCATGGCCAAGCTTTATGTGACGGATCGCGCCTTTGAGGTTGCAAACCAATGCCTGCAACTGCATGGCGGCTATGGCTATCTTGCCGATTACGGGATCGAAAAGATCGTGCGCGATCTGCGCGTGCATCAGATCCTTGAAGGAACCAACGAAATCATGCGGCTGATCATCAGCCGCGCATTGCTGGCGGAGCGTGACTGATGGCCGATCTGGAAACCCGCAAGGACCGCCGCGCCGGTCGCATCACCTTTACCCGCCCGCAGGCGCTGAATGCGCTGAGCCATGAGATGGCCTTGCAGATCGACGCCGCCCTTCGCGCCTGGCGCGACGATCCCGAGGTGGCGGTGATCGTCATCGACGCCCAGGGGGATCGCGCCTTTTGCGCCGGCGGCGACATTGCCGCGCTTTATCACGCAGCAAGGGCGGGCGATCATGAGGTCGGGCGCGCGTTCTTTCGCGACGAATACCGCATGAACGCCCGCATCGCCGAATATCCCAAACCCATCGTCGCCTTCATGCAGGGCTTTGTCATGGGCGGCGGCGTCGGTGTCGGCGGCAATGCCAGCCATCGCATCGTCGGCGACACCACCCAGGTGGCCATGCCCGAAACCGGCATCGGCATGATCCCCGATGTCGGCGGCAGCTGGATCCTCGCCCATGCCCCCGACGAGGCGGGCGAATATCTGGGCCTGACCGGCGCGCGCATGGGACCGGGCGATGCGATCTGGGCGGGCTTTGCCGACAGCTATGTCCCGGAACCGGAATGGCCGGCGCTGATCGAGCGGCTGGCCGAAACCGGCGACCCGGATGTGATCACGGATCACCCCGTCCCGCCATCCGCATTGGCGGGTCGCGACCTTTCGGCCTTTGCCGGCGATAGCGTGGCCGACATCATCGCCGCGCTTGAGGCGGCGGGCGATGACGAGACGCTGAAGCCGCTGCGCCGTGCCTCGCCCCTGTCGATGGCGGCCACGCTGGCGCTGGTCAGGGCCGCGCGGGGCGATCGCAGCATTCGCCAAAGTCTGGCCCGCGAGATGCGCTTTACCGCCCGCACCACCGCCGAGGGCGACTTTCTCGAGGGCGTGCGCGCCCAGATCATCGACAAGGACCGCAGCCCGAAATGGGCCGCGGATGCGAGCCCCGCGCATGTCGCGCATATGCTGTCATCGCTGGGGCCGAATGAAATCACCTGGGAGGATGCATGATGCGGATCGGTTTCATCGGATTGGGAAACATGGGCGGGCCGATGGCCGCCAATCTGGCGCGGGCCGGACATGAGGTCGCGGGCTTTGATCTGAGCGCGCCGATGCCCGACGGCGTCACTCGCGCAGACAGCGCCCATGCCGCCGCAACCGGCGCCGATGTGGTCATCACCATGCTGCCCAATGGCGCCATCCTGCGCGCCGTCGCCGATGAGGTGATCCCGGCCATGGCCCCGGGCGCGGTGCTTTGCGACTGTTCGACCGTCGATGTCGACAGCGCCCGCGCCGTGGCCGATCAGGCCGGCGCGGCAGGGCTGGGCGCGTTGGACGCGCCGGTCTCGGGCGGGATCGGCGGGGCTGCGGCGGGGACGCTGACCTTTATGGTCGGCGGCACGGATGCGGCATTCGCCAAGGTCGCGCCGCTTTTCGAGATCATGGGCCAGAAGGCCGTCCATTGCGGCGCATCGGGTGCTGGACAGGCCGCCAAGATCTGCAACAACATGATCCTTGGCGTCACCATGATCGCCACCTGCGAGGCCTTCGCGCTGGCCGACAAGCTGGGGCTCGACCGGCAAAAGATGTTCGATGTGGTCTCGACCAGTTCGGGCTACAGCTGGTCGATGAACGCCTATTGCCCGGCGCCGGGCGTGGGGCCGCAATCGCCGGCCGATAACGGCTATAAGCCCGGTTTCGCCGCCGAGCTGATGCTCAAGGATCTGCGGCTGAGCCAGCAGGCAGCGGAATCGGCCGATGCCGACACCCCGATGGGCCAGCTTGCCGCCGCGCTTTACGGCCATTTCGTCGAGGATGAGGATGGCCGGGGCCGCGATTTCTCGGCCATGCTGCCAAGGTTTTCGGCACGCCATCGCGACAGCTGATTTCTTGACATCCCGAGGGAGCCTTTTCCCTTTTGCGGCGTTGTCCTGTATTAATCAAGCTATGCCGGGCCGGAACCCATGCTGAGCAAGTGTCACAATCTGATCCTGATCCTCTGGGCGGTCATCGCCCTGGGGACCGTGGCGCTGGCCGAGCAACCGGGCAAGGAAAGCCCCTCTCCGACGCTTGGCGCGGCCATGGCCAGCACCGGCGGAGAGGGCAAGGCCGCCATCCCGCAGGTCGGCCATACGGTCAAGGCAGACACCCTGCACCGCGTCACCCGCCCCGGGCTTTACGGCATGAGCCAGGCACCGGCAGGCAGCGCCTATGGCATCGTCAACGACCGCCTGATCCGCTTTGACCCCGCGACCGGGCGCGTGCTGTCGATCATCCGGCAGGTGGATCGCATTCTGGATTAGGATGCCCGGACCGGGACGGGACGGATTTGAACGGGACGGATTTGGAATTGCCTGACCTGGATTAGCCCGATTTGGACTGGCCCGATTTGGATTGGCCGCGTCGGGAATGGCCATGTCAGGAATGGCCGGACCAGAACCGACCTAACCCCGAGGGGCCAAAAGCGCGCGCGCGGCGGCCTTGGCGGCGGGGGTGATTTCCTCGCCCGCCAGCATCCGGGCGATTTCCTCGGTGCGCTCTGCCTTGTCGAGCGCCGCCACATGCGAGGTGGTCATGCCGGCGGTCACGGATTTCGCCACCCGGAAATGATTGTTCCCCAGAGCCGCGACCTGCGGACTGTGGGTGACGACCAGAACCTGCGCCCCATCCGCCAGCTGCGCCAGCCGGCGCCCCACCGCATCGGCGGTGGCCCCGCCGACACCCCGGTCGATTTCATCGAAAATCAGCACCAGCGCGTCATTCCCCCGCGCCAGACAGACCTTCAGCGCCAGCAGAAAACGCGACAGCTCGCCCCCCGAGGCGATGCGGTCCAGCGGCCCGGCGGGTGCGCCCGGATTGGTCGCCACGGTAAAGACCACGGCATCCCGCCCCTCGGGGCCGGGATCGGCCTCGGCGAGACGGGTCTCAAAGACCGCGCGCTCCATCTTGAGGGGGGCGAGTTCGGCCGCCATCGCGGCATCGAGCCGCTTGGCCGCCGCTGCCCGCTGCGCGGTCAGGGCCGCCGCCGCCGCGTCGTAGCCCGCATCCGCCGCCGCCACCTCGGCGGCAAGCCGCGTCAGCTGTCCCTCGCCGGCATCGATGCGGCCCAGCCGGGCGCGCAATTCATCGGCCAGACCGGCCAGCTCGTCGGCCAGAACGTCATGCTTGCGCGCCAAGGCCCGCAGGGCGAAAAGCCGCTCTTCGGTGGTTTCAAGCTCGCCGGGGTCGAAATCCATCGCCTGCAAGGCGCCCTCAACGCCCGAAACCGCCTCGCCCAGTTCGATCAGCGCCCGTTGCAGCGCCGTCGACGGCGCCTCAAGGCGGCCTTCGGCGCGTTCCGCCGCCCCGTCGAGCCAGCGCAGCGCATCCAGCATCGCGCCCTCGGCCCCCTCGGCGCCAAGCGCTTGCAGGGCGCGGGCGACATCCTCGCGGATGCGTTCGGCCCCCTGCATGGCGCGGCGGCGGGTGTCCAACTCACCCTCTTCGCCGGGTTGCGGGTCAAGCTTGTCCAGCTCGGCCACGGCATGGCGCAGGAATTCCTCTTCGCTTTTGGCAGCCGCCAGTACCGCCTCGGCGGCCTCGAGCGCGGCGCGCGCCTCGCGCCGCGCGGCCCATGCGGCCCGCGCCGGCCCCGGATCCAGCGCCGCAAAGGCATCCAGCAAAAGCCGATGCCCGCGCGGGTTCAAAAGTCCGCGATCATCATGTTGCCCATGCAATTCGACCAGCGTTTCCGACAACAGGCGCAGCACCTCGCCCGAGGCGCGGCGGTCGTTGATCCAGCCGGTCTTGCGCCCGTCCCCGCCATTGACGCGGCGGATGATCAGCTCGTCCGAGACCGGAAAACCCGCCTCGTCCAGAACCGTGCGCGCGGGATGGCCGGGCGGCAGATCGAAAACGGCGGTTACCTCGCCCTGGCTTGCGCCGCTGCGCACCAGATCGGCCCGCCCGCGCCAGCCCAGCACAAAGCCAAGGCAGTCGAGCAGGATCGACTTGCCGGCGCCGGTTTCGCCGGTCAGCACGTTCAGGCCCGGCTGGAACGCAAGCTCCAGCCGGTCGATCAACAGCATGTCACGAATGTCGAGATGCCGGAGCATCGCCCCTTACAGCCACTTGCCCTGAACGACCTGACGGTAAACCCCGGTCAGCCAGCTGTTGCCGCGCGCCTCGGGTTGCAGGCCATGGCCGCGCAGCTGCGCATAGGCATCCTGATAGAAGGGCGAGGACCGGAAGTTATGGCCCAGAATCGCACCCGCCGTCTGGGCCTGATCGTTCAGACCAAGCGCCAGATAAGCCTCGACCAGCCGCATCAGCGCCTCGGGCGTGTGCGACGTGGTCTGATAATCCTCGACCACGACGCGGAAGCGGTTGATGGCGGCGGTGTAATGCCCGCGCTTGAGATAATAGCGCCCGATCTCCATTTCCTTGGCCGCGAGATGGTCGAAGGCCAGATCGAATTTCAGGATCGACGAGCGCGCATATTCGGTATTGGGATATTCCTCGATCACCTCGCGCAGCGATTGCAGCGCCTGGAAGGTCAGGCCCTGGTCGCGGCCCACCTCGTCGATCTGATCGTAATAGGATAGCGCCAGCAGGTATTTCGCATAGGCCGCATCCTGATCGCCCGGATAGGTGTCGATGAACCGTTGGGCGGCGCCGCGCGCCTCTTCATAGTCGCGGGCGCGGTGATAGGAATAGGCCTGCATGATCAGCGCGCGCTTGGCCCAGTCGGAATAGGGATAAAGCCGCTCGACCTCGGTGAAGTATTTCACCGCATCCTTGGGCTTGCTCGAATTCTCGAGCTCGTATTCGCCGCGCTTGTAGATTTCTTCGGCGGTGAAATTCTCTAACGATTCGGGCACATCGCCGCCCCGACCACCACAGCCAGCAAGAAGGCCGACCGACAGCACAGCCGCGACCAAGTAACCCGATCTGATACCCGTCATTCCACCCTGCCCGTCAGAATCCTACGCCACCCCGCAGGGATATGAGCCTGCGCAGCCCGGTCGTCCTAGCACAGAAAATCTGGCTGCGCAAAATGCCAAAAGCGGAAAAATCACCGTCTGGCCATCACCCTTAGGCGACGGCCAGTTCCGGCATATGCGGCATCATCCGCGCGGCCGAGCCAACCACGCCCGCGCCCGGCAGCCGGCTTTCCATCGCCGGGGTCAGAACCACCCATTCCCAGGCATCGGGCTGGGCGAACAGGGCGCGCAAAAGCTTGTTGGTCATCGCGTGGCCGGCACGGTGGCCGGTATAGCGGGCCAGAAGCGGCGCCCCGGCCAGACCCAGATCGCCCACGGCGTCCAGCATCTTGTGGCGCACGGCCTCGTCCTGATGGCGCAGGCCGCCGGGCGACAGCACCTTGTCGCCATCGATCACAACCGCGTTCAGATAGGTGCCGCCAAGCGCCAGACCGTTTTCCTGCATCTTCACCACATCCGCCTGACGGCAGAAGGTGCGGCTGTCCATCAGCTCATAGACAAAGGTGCCATTGGCCATATCCAGCCGCTTTTCCTGATGACCGATCGCGGCATCGGCAAAGTCGATGTCGAAATGGATCTCGAGGTGATCGGCGGGCGACAGCCGGGCAAAGCCCTCGCCATGGCGGACCTCGACCGGGCGCAACAGGCGAATCGCGCGCAGCGGTGCGTCGATCTGTTTGCGCAGGCCGGCCTCGAGGATGCCTTGCACGAAGGGCGCGGACGAGCCGTCCAGAATCGGGATCTCGGGGCCGTTCACCTCGACCACGGCATTGTTGATGCCGGTGCCGACCAGCGCCGCCATCACATGCTCGACCGTCGAGACGGTGACCCCCTCGCCATTGTCCAGAAGCGTGCAAAGCTGCGAAGGTGACACCATGTCCCAGCGGGCGGGAATCCGCACGCCGCCCAGATCGGTGCGCACGAAGACGATGCCATGATCGACCGGCGCCGGCAGAATCGCCAGCCGCACCGCCGCACCCGAGTGCAATCCCACACCGCGGAACCGGGCTTTCTGTGCAATTGTCGTCTGCATGGCCTGCCTGCCGTTTCTGAATTCACTGTTATGCTCGGGAATCCATGTCCCCGGCTCATGTTCAGTTAGGCACAGGTGCCCCGGCACTCAACTAACGAATTGTGACGGCATGTAACAATCTCCCGCCGGGCCGGGCGGAGCCATGCCGATGCCGGTCAAAGACCTGAATACCAACGGAAAAAGGGGCCGATGGATCGGCCCCTTTGGTTGCATCTGCAAAAAACTTGTGAACGGCTCAGTTGGCCTGACGGCGCAGGAAAGCCGGGATTTCGACATTGTCATCGGCCCGGTCAGGGCTGGCCAGATCGTCGAAACCGGCATCGAAACCGCTGCGCGAGCGGGCGGCGACGCGTTCGTTCACGCGCTCGGCGATGGTCGCCGGGCTGGGCTTTTCGGCCTGTTCGCCATGACCCGAGATGCGTTCCAGCATGCGCGACAGACCACCCATGCGGCTGGGATTGCGCGTGGCGTCGGCGGCGGGCTGCTGCGGTTGCGGGGGCTGGGCCTGGCTGCGCTGTTGGGCGGCGGCCTGACGTTCGGGGGCGCGCTGGACTGCGGCGGCAAGGCGCTGCATCACCGCATCCGAAGGCGTGCCGGCGGGCTGTTGCTGCGGCGCGCGGCGGGTCGGCGCGACAAAGCCGCCGGCATCGCCGTTCAGCGCATCCGCCTGTGCGGCCGGCGCGGGGCGCGCCTCGGGCTGGCGGGTTTCGGGCTGATAGGCCGGGCGCGGCATGTCGTCTTCGTCATAGCGCGGCGCGGGCGTCTCATAGCGGGCGGTGGGCTGGGGCGCGCGCGCGACCGGCGTCTCGTCCATTTCGGCCACGGGCGCGGTGCGGCGCGGCGGCACCGGCAGATCGTCCTCGGCCGGCTTTTGGGCCACGACCGGGTTCTGGGTCAGCGGCTCTTTCATGCCACGGCGCGGGGCGGGAAGCTCTGCGGCCGAGGCATCGATGCCGGTCGCCACGACCGAAACGCGGATGGCGCCGTCCAGCGACGGATCCAGCGTCGAGCCGACGATGATATTCGCCTCGGGATCGACCTTTTCGCGGATCTTCTCGGCCGCCTCGTCCATCTCGAACAGGGTCAGGTCGTAGCCGCCGGTGATGTTGATCAGCACGCCCTTGGCGCCATTCAGGCTGATTTCGTCCAAGAGCGGGTTGGCGATGGCCTTTCCGGCGGCCTGCACGGCGCGGTTCTCGCCCGAGGCTTCGCCGGTGCCCATCATCGCCTTGCCCATCTCGTCCAGCACCGCGCGCACGTCGGCGAAGTCGAGGTT
>RRZU010475935.1_pt1 | contig 16849 bp, 14 predicted proteins | sample 2165561 | NCBI WGS metagenome assembly RRZU01 (sample SAMN10456909, study PRJNA506462) | wastewater metagenome | isolation source: wastewater sludge | place: USA: Moscow, Idaho | reverse complement strand
ACGTCGATCCCGCCGTCACCTTCTGGGCGACGCCGCCGATCCATGGCTGCCTGACGCCCGAGGTGATCCACCCCGCCGCATTCACCTATAAGCTGCCGGGCAATGTCAGCTTCGCCGAGGGCGCGATGGTCGAGCCCTTTGCCATCGGCATGCAGGCCGCGCTGCGCGCGCGTATCCAGCCGGGCGATGTGGCCGTGGTCACCGGGGCCGGTCCCATTGGCATGATGGTGGCGCTGGCGGCGCTGGCGGGGGGCTGTGCGCGGGTGATCGTGGCCGATCTGGCGCAGCCCAAGCTGGACATCATCGGGGCCTATGACGGCATCGAGACCGTCAATATCCGCAACCGCCCGCTGGCCGAGGCGGTGGCCGAGGCGACCGATGGCTGGGGCGCGGATGTGGTCTTTGAATGCTCGGGGGCGGCGCCCGCGATCCTTGGCATGGCGGCCCATGCCCGGCCCGGCGGCGCGATCGTGCTGGTCGGCATGCCGGTCGATCCGGTGCCGGTCGATATCGTCGCCCTTCAGGCCAAGGAATTGCGGGTCGAGACGGTATTCCGCTATGCCAATGTCTATGATCGGGCGATTGCGCTGATCGCGTCGGGCAAGGTGGACCTGAAGCCGCTGATTTCGGCCTCGATCCCCTTTGCCGACAGCATCGCCGGCTTTGACCGCGCGGTCGAGGCGCGCGATACCGATGTCAAATTACAGATCGTGATGCCGGCATAAGGGGACGGGGATGTATCTGGGACTGGATCTGGGAACATCCGGCATCAAGGCGATGCTGGTGGATGATGATTTTGCGACCATCGGCGTGGCACATGCGCCCCTGACCGTCAGCCGGCCGCATCCCGGCTGGTCCGAACAGGATCCCGCCGACTGGATCGCGGGGGCCGAAAAGGTCATCGGCGATCTGGCCCGCCAGCACCCGGACGCGATGGCGCGGCTGCGGGCCATCGGGCTTTCGGGGCATATGCACGGGGCCACGCTGCTGGATCGCGCGGATCAGGTGCTGCGGCCCTGTATCCTGTGGAATGACGGGCGTTCGGGGCCGCAATGCGCGGAGCTGGCGGCGCGGGCCGATTTCCACGGCATCGCCGGCAATCTGGTCATGGCGGGCTTTACTGCGCCCAAGCTGCTTTGGGTGGCCGAGAACGAGCCCGAGATCTTTGAGCGCACGGCCAAGGTGCTGTTGCCCAAGGATTACCTGCGGCTTTGGCTGACGGGCGAGCATGTCGGCGAAATGTCGGATGCGGCGGGCACATTATGGCTCGATGTCGCGCGGCGCGACTGGTCGGACGAATTGCTGGCCGCGACGGGCCTTGACCGCGCGCAGATGCCAGCGCTGGTCGAGGGCAGCGATGTGTCGGGCACGCTGCGCGCCGATCTGGCCGAACGCTGGGGCGTGGCGCGCGTGCCGGTCGCGGGGGGCGGGGGCGACAATGCCGCGACCGCCTGCGGCATGGGGGTGATGGTGCCGGGCACGGGGTTTTTGTCGCTGGGCACCTCGGGGGTGCTGTTCGCGGCGACGGAAACCTATGCGCCCAATACCGGCGATGCGGTCCATACCTTTTGCCATGCGGTGCCCGCGACATGGCATCAGATGGGGGTGATCCTGTCGGCCACCGACAGCATGACCTGGCTTTCGGAAATCACCGGGCGCACGGTGCCCGAACTGGCGGCCATGGTGCCGGAAAATGTCGCCGCGCCGTCGCCGGTCGGCTTTCTGCCCTATCTGTCCGGCGAGCGGACGCCGCTGAACGATCCCGATGCGACGGGCGCCTTTTGGGGGCTGCGCCGGGCCACCGGGCTTGCCGATCTGTCGCAATCGGTGATGGAGGGCGTGGCCTTTGCCTTTGCCGATTGCGTCCATGCGCTGCGCAAGGCCGGAACCCCGATCGAGGCGGCCTATGCCGTCGGCGGGGGCGCGCGTTCGCGCGCATGGCTGCGGATCATGGCATCGGCCACCGGGCTTACGCTGCTGGAACCCGAGGATGGCGATTTCGGCGCGGCCTTTGGCGCGGCAAAGCTGGCGGCGGCCTGTGCGACGGGCGATACATCCGCACGCATATTCGCCCCGCCCGCGGTTCGCGCCGAGATTGCGCCCGATGCCGCATTGGCCGCTGCCTATGCGAAAAAGTATGAGGCCTATCGCGCCGCATATCCACAGCTGAAAGCTCTGCCGGATTCCCGGGCTTAGGCCACAAAACCGCGTCAAAACCACGATTTTTTCACTATGGCCGGGCCGGCGTCGCTGCAATGCGGCGCCGGCTTTCTGCTGCGCGGCGGCGGGCGCTTTGCGGCTGGGGCGCGCGCTTCTACTATTTTCACGCGGGGCCGGTTAAAAAAGTATCGTTAATTCTTGCGCGCTGATGTGGAGCGCGTATCACCCCCGCGCCTATGGTTGTCGTCACCGTCACGCGCCCCCAACCCGAGGAGAGGGGGGCGACCGCCACACCCGGCGGCGCACGGTGCCAAGGAGGATGGAAATGCAGCCCGATCTGGAACTGGTCCATATCCGCAAAGGCGAATCCTTCGCCGCGTGGATGCATGGCTATCCGTTCCGCACCGTGCGCTGGCACTATCATCCCGAATACGAAATCCATCTGGTGACCGCGACCACCGGCACCTTTTATATCGGTGACCATGTCGGCAGCTTTGGCCCCGGCCAGCTGATCATGACGGGGCCGAACCTGCCGCAGAACTGGATCAGCGATCTCGCCCCCGGCGAGGCGGTGCCGCTGCGCTCGCTGGTGATCCAGTTCCCCGAGGATTTCATCGAGGATTCGGTCGCCGCCATGCCGGAAATGGAGGCGCTGCGCCCGCTTTTGGAACGCTCGCGCCGGGGCCTGCTTTTCGACGAGGATACCAGCGCCCGCATCCGCCCGCGCATGAAGCGCCTGATCGAGGCGCAGGGCCTGCGCCGCCTGGCGCTGTTTTGGGACATTCTGGACCAGCTGGCGCGCGCGCCCGAACCCGAGGTGCTGGCCAGCCTCAGCTTCGAGCTGGATCTGGGCCAGACCAGCGACAGCGGCATCAATCGGGCGCTGTCGCATCTGCGCGAACATCTGACCGAACAGGTCGATGAGGGCGATCTGGCCGAGATGGTCGGGCAAAGCCAAAGCGCGTTCTCGCGCGCCTTCAAGCGCCATACAGGCACCACGCTGGTGCGCTATCGCAACCAGTTGCGGGTCGATCTGGCCTGTCACATGCTCTTGACCGATCCCGACATCCGGGTGGCCGAAATCTGTTACGATGTCGGGTTTTCGAACCTGTCGAACTTTAACCGGCATTTCCTCAAGCTCAAGGGAATGTCGCCGTCGCAATTCCGCACCACCTTCGCGGCCAACAAGGCGCTGGTCATGGCGGAATAGGGCCGACCGCAAGCACGGCTTTCACCAATTCGGGCGACGAAGCCGCCGCCCGGAAACGGGCAGGGCATTCCTGCCGCATCCAACTGGGAGGCTATCTCTGATGAAAACGACCCTTCTGACCGCCTCGGCCGTCCTTGCGCTGCTGGCGGCGCCGGCTCTGGCGCAGGACAAGCTGAAAATCGGCATGACGTTTCAGGAAATGAACAACCCCTATTTCGTCTCGATGCAAGAGGCGCTGAACGAGGCCGCCGCCGATCTGGGCGCCGAGGTGGTGGTCACCGATGCCGGCCATGACGTCGCCAAACAGATCAGTGACGTCGAGGACATGCTGCAACAGAATATCGATATCCTGCTGCTGAACCCGACCGACAGCGCCGGGATCGAGGCCGCCGTTCACGCCGCGAAAGCCGCCGGTGTCATCGTCGTCGCAGTGGACGCCAATGCGAACGGCCCCGTCGACACCTTTGTCGGCTCGAAGAACCGCGATGCGGGCTATCTGTCGTGCAAATATCTGGGCGATGCGCTGGGCGGCAAGGGCGAGGTCGCGATCCTCGACGGCATCCCGGTCGTGCCAATCCTGCAACGCGTCGAGGGTTGCAAGGCGGCTCTGGCCGAATTCCCGGAAATCCAGCTGGTCGATACCCAGAACGGCCGTCAGGACCGTTCGGTCGCGTTGGGTGTGGTCGAGAACATGATCCAGTCCAAGCCCAACCTGGCCGGCATCTTCTCGGTCAACGATGGTGGCGCCATGGGTGCGCTGGCTGCGATTCAGGGCTCGGGCAAGGATATCAAGCTGGTATCGGTGGACGGCGCCCCCGAGGCGGTCAAGGCCATCGCCGAGGGCGGCCCCTTCATCGAGACCACGGCCCAGTTCCCGCGCGATCAGGTCCGCGTCGGTCTGGCCATGGCGCTGGCACAGAAATGGGGCGCGCGCGTCGTGCCGAAGGAAGTGCCGATCGACGTGATGGTCGTCGACGCCAAGAACGCGGCTGAATTCAGCTGGTAAGGTTCCTTCCCGCCTCCCGTCCCCGCGCGCCGCGTGGGGGCGGGCCTTTTCCCGCCACACAAGATGAGGGGCATCATGCTGGAACTGACAGGTATCAGGAAAAGCTTTGGCAGGATCGAGGTCCTGCATGGCGTCGATCTTGAGGTTCGCGCCGGCGAGGTGCACGCCCTTCTGGGCGAGAACGGCGCCGGGAAATCCACGCTGATGAAGATCCTGTGCGGCATCATCCAACCCTCGGAAGGGGTGATCCGCATCGAGGGCACGGAACGCCATTTCGCCGATTACGACGAGGCGATTGCCGCCGGCGTCGGCATCGTGTTTCAGGAATTCAGCCTGATCCCGTATCTGAACGCCGTCGAAAACATGTTTCTGGCGCGCGAATTGCGCGGGCCGCTGGGCCTGCTGGATCGCCGGGCGATGCGGGTGCGGGCGCGCGACATCATGCGCCAGCTGGCGGTCGATGTGGACATGGACGTGCCCGTGAACCGCCTTTCGGTGGCCGAACAGCAATTCGTCGAGATCGCCAAGGCGCTGTCGCTGAACGCCCGTATCCTTGTTCTGGACGAACCCACCGCGACCTTGACGCCTTCCGAGGTCGAGCACCTGTTCACGGTCATGCGCGAATTGCGCCGGCAGGGTGTCGCCATCGTCTTTATTTCGCATCACCTCGAAGAGATATTCGAGATCTGCGACCGCATTACCGTGCTGCGCGATGGCGAATTCGTCGCCTCTTGTGCGGTGTCGGATGTGGACAATGACCGGCTGGTCGAAATGATGGTCGGCCGCCGCATCGAAAACAGCTTTCCGCCCAAACCCGCCGCCGATCCGGCCGCCCCCGCCGCCCCCTCGATCATCGAGGTCGAGAAGGTGCAGCTTAAAAAGGGCGGTCCGGTATCCGCCTTTACCCTGCGCAAGGGCGAGATTCTGGGCTTTGCCGGGCTGGTCGGCTCGGGGCGCACCGAAACCGTGCTGGCCATGCTGGGCGCCTGGCCGGCCGCGCAATGCCGGCTCAGGATGGACGGCGTCGAGAAACGCTTTGCCGATCCGGCCGACGGGCTGATGCAGGGGATCGGGCTTTTGCCCGAAAGCCGCAAGGAACAGGGGCTGATCACCAGCTTTTCGATCCTTCAGAACATCTCGCTGAACAATTACGGCAAATATCGCCAGGGACATTGGTTCATCGATCTGAAAAAGGAACGCGCCTGCACCGAAACCGCCATGGCGCAGGTCCGCGTCAAGGCGCAGGGGCCGAATGCGCGTGTCGACACGCTGTCGGGCGGCAACCAGCAAAAGGTGGTCATCGCCCGCTGGCTGAACCACGACATGCGGGTGCTGATCTTTGACGAACCGACGCGCGGCATCGATGTCGGCGCAAAGGCCGAAATCTATGCGCTGATGCGCGAATTCACCGCCGCCGGCGGGTCGATCATCATGGTGTCCTCGGAACTGCCCGAGGTGATCGGCATGTCGGACCGGGTCTGCGTCTTCCGCTCGGGCGGGATCGTGGCCACGGTCGAGGGCGCGGCCATCAATTCCGAAAACATCATGACCCATGCCACGACCGGGAGAGTTGAACATGTCGCATGACACAAACACCGGCGCGGCCGGAAAATCGGGCGCGGGGCTTGGCCGCATCCTGCATTCGCCCCTTGCGCTGCCGCTGATCGGGCTGATCGTCGTGTCGGTCCTGATGGGCTTTGCCAGCGACAATTTCTTCAGCCTCAGCAATATCATGAACGTGCTGCGGCAGATTTCGGTCGTGGGCATTCTGGCGGTCGGCATGACCTTCGTGATCCTGACCGGGGGGATCGACCTGTCGGTGGGCGCGGTGATGGCGCTGGTCGGCACGCTGGGCACCGGCATGATGGTGAACATGGGTTTGCCGGCGCCGCTCGCGCTGGTGATCGGGATTTTCATCGGGCTGGGCATCGGGCTTGCCAATGGCGTGCTGGTCGCATGGGGCAAGATGCCGGCGATCATCGTCACGCTGGCCACCATGGGCATGGCGCGCGGTCTGGGCCTGATCTATTCGGGCGGCTATCCGATCAGCGGCATTCCGGGCTGGATCTCGTGGTTCGGTGTCGGGCGCGTGGGCTTTGTGCCGGTGCCGGTCATCATCATGGTCGTGATCTATGCCGCGGCTTGGGTTCTTTTGCAGCGCACGCCCTTTGGCCGCCATGTCTATGCCCTTGGCGGCAACGAGACGGCGGCGCGGCTGTCGGGCGTCAAGACCCAGCGGGTCAAGCTGGCCGTTTATGGCATTTCCGGGCTGACCGCCGCGCTGGCCGCCGTCATTCTGACCGGCCGGCTGATGAGCGGCCAACCCAATGCCGGCGTGGGCTTTGAACTGGACGCCATCGCCGCGGTCGTCCTTGGCGGCACCGCGATTTCCGGCGGGCGCGGGCTGATCCTGGGCACGCTGATCGGGGCGGTGCTGCTGGGCATTCTGAACAACGGTCTGAACCTGATGGGCATCAACCCCTATCTTCAGGACGTCATCAAGGGCGCCATCATCCTGCTTGCCATCTATATCGGCCGCGAATGGCGCTGAGCCGGCCGTCACCCCATTTTTCAGGAGAAGAGCATGTCTGAATCGCTTCAAGGCAAGATCGCCGTCATCACCGGGGCCGCATCGGGGATCGGCCTTGCCACCACCCGGGCGCTGCTGGATCAGGGCGCGACGGTCGTCATGGTCGACTGGAACGAGGCCGCGCTGAACGCGCTGGTCGCGGATCTGGGTCCCCGCGCCATCGCCCAGGTCACGAACCTTCTGGATGCCGAAAGCTGCGCGGCCATGGTGCCGGAAATCCTGGCCAAGGTCGATCACATCGACATTCTCTACTGCAATGCCGGCACCTATATCGGCGGCGACCTGACCGAGACGACGAATGACGCCATCGACCGGATGCTGAACCTCAACGTCAATGCGGTGATGAAGAACGTCCGCGACGTCGTCCCGCATATGAGCGCGCGCAAGACCGGCGACATCATCGTCACCTGTTCCATCGCCGGCCATTTCCCCACCTATTGGGAACCGGTCTATTCCGGTTCGAAATGGGCGATCACCAGTTTCGTGCAGGGCATGCGCCGGCAGATGATCCCGCATGGCGTGCGCGTCGCGCAGGTCTCGCCGGGGCCGGTCGTCTCGGCGCTGCTGGCCGACTGGCCCGAGGAAAACCTGCGCAAGGCCAAGGAATCGGGCAGCCTGATGGACCCCGAAGAGGTCGCGGATGCGGTCGTCTATATGCTGACCCGCAAGCGCACGGTGACGATCCGCGATATGCTGGTCCTGCCCACCAATTTCGACCGCGTCTAAGGGCGCGGTCCAGGGACGAAAGGACGCGGCATGGCCCAATATCTGATCGGCGTGGATGTCGGCACCGGTTCGGCCCGGGCCGGGGTCTTTGACACGGAAGGCCGGCTTCTGGCGACGGCCAAGCGCCCGGTCGGGATGCATCGCGAGGATGGCGGCATCGCCGAGCAATCCAGCGCCGAGATCTGGGCCGGGGTCTGTGCTTGCGTGCGCGAGGCGGTGACGCTTGCGGGGATCGACCCCGCAGACGTCACCGGCATCGGCTTCGATGCCACCTGCTCGCTGGTGGTGCGTGGCGCGGGTGACGAAACGCTGCCGGTGGGCGATCCCGCCCATCCTGAACGCGACATCATCGTCTGGATGGATCATCGCGCCGTCGCGCAGGCCGAGCGTATCAACGCCCAGGGGCATCCGGTCCTGCGCTATGTCGGCGGCCGCATTTCGCCCGAGATGGAGACGCCAAAGCTTCTGTGGCTTGCCGAGAACCGGCCCGGCATCTATGCGCAGGCCGTGCATTTCTTTGACCTGACGGATTTCCTGACATGGAAGGCCAGCGGCGCGCTGGACCGCTCGGCCTGCACGGTGACCTGCAAATGGACCTATCTCGCGCATGAAGGGCGTTGGGATGCGGGCTATTTCCGCCAGATCGGACTGGGCGACCTTGCCGATCAGGATTTCGTCCGCATCGGCCAGAGCGTCGTCGATCCGGGCACCGCGCTGGGGCGGGGGCTGACCGCCGATGCCGCGACCGAGATGGGCCTGCGCCCCGGTGTCGCGGTGGCGGCGGGGCTGATCGACGCCCATGCCGGCGGGGTGGGCACGGTCGCCGCCGGGGGCGATGCGACGGCCTGTCTTGGCTATGTCTTTGGCACCTCGTCCTGCACCATGACCACGACGCGCGATCCGGCTTTCGTCCCCGGCGTCTGGGGACCCTATTATTCCGCCATGGTGCCCGGCGCCTGGCTGAATGAGGGCGGCCAGTCCGCCGCCGGCGCCGCCATCGACCAGCTGATCCAGCTGCATCCCGCCACAGCCGAGGCCGGGGCGCTTGCTCAGGCGGCGGGAAAGTCGCTGCCGCAATGGCTGGCCGACCGGGCCTTGCAGCTTGCGGATTCGGCCAGCGCCGCCACCCGGCTGGCGGACGACCTGCATGTGGTGCCGGAATTTCTGGGCAACCGCGCGCCCTTTGCCGATCCCCATGCCCGTGCCGTCATCATGGGGCAGGGGATGGAAAGCGGCCCGGATTCGCTGGTCGCGCTTTATGTCGCTGGGATCTGCGGGCTGGGTTACGGGCTGCGCCAGATCATCGAGACCCAGGCCGAACATGGCGCGCCCATCGCCACGATCAGCGTCTCGGGCGGGGCGGGCGCGCATCCGCTGACCCGCCAGTTGCTGGCCGATGCGGCGGGCCGCCCGGTTGAGATCACCGAATGCGCCGAGCCGGTGCTGCTGGGCTCGGCCATGCTGGGCGCGGTGGCGGCGGGGGTCTATCCCGACCTGCGGACCGCCATGCCCGCCATGTCGCGCATCGCTACAAGCTGCGCACCGGACGCGGCCAGCCGTCGGGTTCATGACCTGCGCTATGCCGCATTCCTGCGCCTGCAACAGGCGGCGCGCGAAATCCGTCAATCCATGGCCGGGCTTGCCGGCTGATCCATATCACGAGGGAATCATGCAGTTTTCCGGCAAATCCGTCATCATCACCGGCGCGGGCAAGGGCATTGGCCGCGCCTGTGCCCGCGTCATGGCCGCGCGCGGCGCCGAGGTCATAGCACTCAGCCGCACCGCGGCGGATCTTGACAGCCTGCGGGCGGAAATCGGCGGGCGCAGCATCACCGTCGATCTGGCCGATCCCGCCGCCACCCGCGCCGCGATGGCCAAGGCCGGGACCTGCGATTATCTGATCAACAGCGCCGGTATCAACGTGCTGGAAAGCGTGCTCGACATGACCGAGGCCGGCTATGAGGCGGTGCTTGGCATCAACCTGCGCGCGGCGCTGATCACCTGTCAGGAATTTGCCCGCGCCCGCGTGGCGGCGGGGGGCGGCGGCGCCATCGTCAACATCACCTCGATTGCCGGGCATCGCGGCTTTCAGGATCATCTCTGCTATGCCGCGTCCAAGGCCGGGCTGGACGGCGCGACGCGGGTGCTGGCCAAGGAACTTGGCCCCCATGGCATCCGCGTGAACGCCGTCGCGCCCACGATCACCCTGACCGAACTGGCGGCCGAGGCATGGTCGGACCCGGAAAAAAGCGCGCCGATGATGGTGCGCCACCCCCTGAACCGCTTTGCCGAGGCCGATGAGGTCGCCCAAAGCATCGCCCTGCTTCTGTCGGATGACAGCGCGATGATTTCGGGGGCGATCCTGCCCGTGGATGGGGGCTTTCTGGCGGTCTGAACGCCGCCGGAAAGCATATCGGGCGGGCCTATTCGGTGATGCGCGGCACGATCATGCGCGGCACGGGCGCATGGCGCAGCACCTTGCCCGAATTCGAGCCGACAAAGACCCGCAACAGCCCGCCCAGCCGGCTTGATCCGATGACCAGCATCTCGTCGGATTGCCAGGTCAGATCGGCGACCGCCTCTTTCCAGGTGCGGCCGTCGCCCAGCCCGGATTGCGGCGGCAGCGGGCCGTCCCACGCGGCGCGGATCTGGTCATGCACCGCCAGCGCCTGGGCGCGGAACTTGTTCGAGACCATGTTCTCGACATCATAGCCCGCGCCGCTGGGATACATCTGGCGGTCGCGCACGATAAAGGTCGCCAGCCGCAGTGGGACGTGAAACCCCTCGGCGATCCGGCCCGCCTCATGCGCCAGCGCAAGCGAATGCCCGGATGCCGAGATGGCACAGGTGATGCGCGACAGGCCGGCATCGGGGGCCACATATCCGCGCGGCGCAAGCGCCACCGGCACCTGCGCGCTGCGCAGGATTTCGCTGGCGACGGTGCCTTCCTGAAAGCGCGCCATCGGCGCCTTGCGCGACGAGCCCAGCACGATCGCATCCGCCGCCATGTCGCGGGCCAGCGCCAGCAGGCCGGCGCTGGCCGTCGCTGCGTGGTGATGCAGGAATTCGGCCGTGATCCCGGCGGGCATTTCGGCCCGCGCCTGTTGCAATGTCTTTTCGGCATGCCGTTCCAGGAACTGGGCATATTCCACATCGACCATGGCGGGCGACGGGTGGTCCCATGTTTCCGGCAGGATCACCGCCACGATCACCCGGCCGCCCGCCGAACGCGCCAGCATCGCGGCCAGGCGCAGCGCCTCGCACCCGCCCTTGTCCGCCGAATATCCGACCAGAAAGCGTTTCATTCGGCGGCATCCGGGTTGGCGGCCGATCCCGGCTCAAGGATCGAGTTCCGCGAGGAGTAAAATATATACATGATCCCCGCCAGGATCGCCCAGATCGCCGTCAGCTTGAAGACGATCAGCGACAGGCTTGAGATCAGGTAAAGGCACGAGATGATGCTGAGAATCGGCAGCACCGGAAAGAACGGCACCTTGAAGCCGCGCGGCGCGTCCGGGCGGCGATAGCGCAGGATGATCACCCCCGCCGAAACCACCGTGAACGCGACCAGCGTCCCCATGCTGGTCAAATCCCACAGCACCGCCGAGGGCAGAAAGGCCGCGATGGCCGCCACCACGCAGCCGACGATGATCGTGTTCGCCGTCGGCGTCAGCGTATGGGGGTTCACCCGGCTGAAGATCGGCGGCAGCATGCCGTCGCGCGACATTGCAAACAGAACCCGCGTCTGGCCGTAAAGCACGACCAGCGTCACCGAAAAGACCGAAATCACCGCCCCCGCCGACAGGATCGCCGAGGGGATGGTCGAGCCGGTGACGTTTTGCAAGATGACCGAAAGCCCGGCCTCTTGTCCTTCGAACGCGTCCTGCGGCTGGGCGCCAAGGGCGGCCAGCGTGACCAGCAGATAAAAACTCACCACGATGATCAGCGCCAGGATGATCGCCAGCGGCAGGTTGCGGCGCGGGTTCTCGACCTCTTCGCCGGCGGTCGAAACCGCGTCGAGACCGACGAAGGTGAAAAAGATCGACCCGGCGGCGGCGCTGACGCCGGCAAAGCCATGGGGCGCGAAGGGGGTGAAATTCTCGGCCCGGAACGCGGTCAGGGCGATGGCGATAAAGAGCGCCAGCACTGCCAGCTTGATGATCACCATGATCGCATTCGCGCGCGCCGATTCCCGCGAGCCGCGCACCAGCAGCACACAGCACATGCCGACCAGAATTGCCGCCGGCAGGTTGATATACCCCTCACCCCCGAGCTTCAGCGAATAGCCCTCGGCCACCAGCGGCGCGTGCAAAAGCGCGCGCGGCAGTTCATAGCCGGTGGTGATCAAAAGCAGGTTGTGGAGATATTCGCTCCAGCCCACGGCGACGGCCCCGGCCGAGACGCCGTATTCCATCACCAGACAGGCGGCGACAAAAAAGGCAAGCCCTTCGCCCAGCGTGGCATAGGCATAGGAATAGCTGGACCCTGAAACCGGGATCATCGAGCTCATTTCCGCATAGCACAGCGCGGTCAGCCCGGCGGCGAAACCCGCGATCAGGAACGCGAACAGGACCGCCGGCCCCGCGACCGGCACCTGTTCGGCCAGCACAAAGAAAATCCCGGTGCCGATGGTGGCGCCGACGCCGAACATGGTCAGCTGAAACAGCGTGATCGAACGTCTCAGTTCCCCGCCCTGGCCATGGGCCTGGGACTGGGCGAGGAACATTTCAATTGGCTTTCTGCGCAAAAGACGCTGGCCCAGATTTGGCGCGCGGTCTGGCATTTCAACCTCTCTCCCTTGGTATTTCCGGCGGTGCCGGCCTGCTTGTCGATTTCGGTAAGGCGGGTTTGGCGGCGGCTGGTCGACCTGTTGCCGGCACCATTCGCATTCAGCCCAGGTGATAGGCGGCGCTTGCGGTGTCGAACCCGGTGATGCGCAACCCTTGGGCAAAACTTTCGCTCAGCGCGTGGCGCAGATCCATCCGCGCCCGCAGCGCCGCATCGGGATCGCTGCGCAACAGCGCGTCGATGTCGCGCGGGATCGCGACCGTCCGGGCCGGCGGAATGGCCGCAGTCCCGGACCCGGCCGCCGATGCCGCCGCTGGCACGGCCGCGCGGGCGGCCACCTCGGGGCGGTCCAGATGCCAATCCAGCATGATCCGGTCCGAGGGCAGCCCGGCATTGATGCCCGTCATCACCCCGTAATAGTCGTTCAGATAGGTGTCCGAGGTCCCCCCCAGCGCCGCCACGTTCAACCCGGCATTGACCGCGCGGATCGGATCATAGGTCCAGCGCACATGGGTGATCCCACGCGCAAGGCACCAGTCGCGCTGAAACCATTTCAGCCCCACCCCCAGCCGCAGCCCGCGCGCCTGTGGCAGGACCGCAAGACGGTGCGAATGCTGGATGCCGGGCAGGGCGCTGGGAAAGGCCAGCAGGAAGCCCAGCATCTCGTCGCCCCGAAACGCGCCGGCGATCAACCCGCCCTCGTGCTGCAAGGCCAGCATCAGGTCCGAATTCTCGGGCATGTCGTCCTGACCCCAGACCGCGCGTTGCAGATCCTCGGCGCGCTTCATTTCCCCGATCGAGGCAAGCTCGCGAAAGGTGATCGCGCTCATGGGCGGAATACCTCGGTCTGGCTGGTGACGCGGTCCAGAACCGCAGGGTTCAGCGTGACGCCAAGCCCCGGCCCGTGGCGCGGCACCGCCATCAGCCCGGCCTCGGCCTCAAGCGGTTCGTTGACGATATCCTGCGCGAAATAGCGGCTTGAGGATGAGGTGTCGCCCGGCTTGGTAAAGTTGGGCAGCGTCGCCAGATGGATGTTCTGCGCCCGCCCAATCCCGGATTCCAGCATGCCGCCGCACCAGACCGGCACGTCGAATGCGGCGCAAAGATCGTGGATCGCGCGCGCCGCGCCAAAGCCGCCCACGCGGCCGACCTTGATGTTGATGACCCGCGCCGCCTCTGCCACCAGCGCATGACGCGCATCGGTGGCGGAACGGATGCTTTCGTCCAGACAGATCGCGGTCAAAAGATGCGCCTGCACTTTCGCGTGGTCCAGAATATCGTCAAAGGCCAGAGGCTGTTCGATATAGTCCAGCGCGAATTCGTCCATCGCCTTGAGCCGCGGCAGATCGGCCATCCGGTAATCGGTATTGGCGTCAACGGTCAGCTTGACTTTGGGAAACTCGGCCCGGACGGCGGCCAGCAGGTCCAGATCATGCCCGCGCTTGATCTTGAGCTTGATGCGCCGGTAACCGCCCTCGACCGCGCTGCGCACCCGGTCCAGTGTGGTCGGGATATCGGCGATGCCAAGGCTGACGCCGACCTCGACCGCGTCGCGCACGCCGCCAAGCGCCGCCGACAAAGGCAGGCCAAGCGCCTTGGTCCAGAGGTCCCAGACCGCCATTTCGACCATCGCCTTGCTCATCCGGTGGCCGCGCCACGGATCGAGAAACGTGCCCAGTTCCGCCGGGCTGGCGAAACGGCGGCCGACGATCTGTGGCAACAGCGCCTCGCGCAGGAAAGGCAGGGCGCCGGCCTGCGTCTCTTCGAGATAGTCGGGCAGCGTGTCCATGACGCCCTCGCCATAGCCTTCCAGCCCCTCGGCCCTCAGGGTCAAAAGCGGAAACACCTTTTCCGTCATTGTCCCGGTCGAAATGACAAAAGGCGTCAGCAACGGCAGGCGGACGATGCGCAGCTCGGCCGATTCGATGCGCAGTCCGGGAAAGATGGGCGTCATGGGAACCTCGTGAAGTTTGGCCGTAATTGCGGCAAGGCGCGCCCCGCCGCAAGCCGGTCAGGCCGCAGTCGAGCTTGCCGCCTCTGCGCGCAGGATCATCCCGAACAGGTCGCGCGGATCGTCGGGATCGGCGATCATGTCCAGATCCTGATAAAGGCCGGTCCCCTTGAGCCGCGAATGGACATAGCGCAGGGCCGAGAAATCCTCGATGGCAAAGCCCACGCTGTCAAACAGCGTGATCTGGCGCGCGTCGTGGCGCCCCTCGGCCTGACCGGTGATGACCTGCCAGAGCTCGGTCACCGGGTGATCGGGGTCCAGCTGCTGGATTTCGCCCTCGATTCGGGTCTGGGGCGGGTATTCGACAAAGATCGACGACCGCAGCAGGATATCGCGATGCAGTTCCGTCTTGCCGGGGCAATCGCCGCCGACGCCGTTGATATGCACGCCGCTGCCGACCATGTTGTCGGTCAGGATGGTGGCATATTGCTTGTCGGCGGTGCAGGTGGTGATGATCTGCGCGCCCATGATCGCCTCTTCGGCGGATTTGCAGGGCACGACGGTCAGCCCCTGACCGGCCAGATTGCGCGCGGCCTTTTCGGTGGCCGCTGGGTCGATGTCGTAAAGCCGCACCTCACGCAACCCGCAGATCGCCTTGAAAGCCAGCGCTTGGAATTCGGCCTGCGCGCCATTGCCGATCATCGCCATGGTGGTGGCCCCCTTGGGTGCCAGCCATTTCGCGGCCATCGCACTGGTCGCGGCGGTGCGCAGCGCGGTCAGGATGGTCATTTCCGACAGCATCAGCGGATAGCCCGTCGCCACATCGGCCAAAAGGCCAAAGGCGGTGACGGTCTGCAAACCCCGCTTCAGGTTCGAGGGATGGCCGTTGACGTATTTGAACCCATAGGTTTCCCCGTCCGAGGTCGGCATCAGCTCGATCACGCCCACGTCGGAATGGCTGGCCACGCGTGGGGTCTTGTCGAAGAGCGGCCAGCGGGCGAAATCGGCCTCGATCTCGGCGGCAAGCTCGGTGAGCACCTTTTCGATGCCGATATGCAGCACCAGCCGCATCATGTTCTCGACGCTGACAAAGGGCACGAAGGCGGTTTTTGACGGTTTCAGCATGGGAATACTCAATGATAGCTGCGGGTGGGGCGGTCAAAGACCTTCTTGCCCATGAGTGAGCCGACCAGATCGACCATCAGCTTGGCGGTCCGCCCACGGTCGTCCAGAAACGGGTTCAGCTCGACCAGATCGAGCGAAGTCATCAGCCCGCTTTCATGCAAAAGCTCACAAACGAGATGCGCCTCGCGGAAGGTAGCGCCGCCGGGGACCGTGGTGCCGACGGCGGGCGCGATCGACGGGTCCAGGAAATCTACGTCCAGACTGACATGCAAAAGGCCATTCGCGGCCCGCACCCGGTCCAGAAATTCGCGCAAGGGGGCGACGATCCCGCGCTCGTCCAGCACGCGCATGTCGTTCATCGCGATGTCATACCGCAACAGGGCTGCGTGTTCGGCCGGATCGACGCTGCGGATGCCGAACATGCAAATACGTTCGGCCGGGATCGGCGCCGGAAAGGGCGGCAGGGCGTCAAAGCCGCTGCGCCCGGCGGCATAGGCCATGGGCGTGCCGTGCAGATTGCCCGACACCGTGGTCAGCGGCGTGTGAAAATCGCTATGCGCGTCCAGCCAAAGCACGAATTGCGGACGGCCAAGCGCCTCGGCATGGGCCGTCACCCCCGATAACGTCCCCAGCGCCAGCGAATGATCCCCACCCAGAAAGATGGGCAGACCGGCCCCCATGGCGGTGGTTGCGGCGGCGGCCAGCGCCTCGGTCCAGGCGACCACCTCGGGCAGGTGGTGAACTGCGGGATTGTCGCAGGTCTCGCCGCGCCCCGGCGCCGGGATCAGATCGCCCCGATCCTCGACGGAATGGCCAAGCTCGGCCAGCGTCCGGGCAAGGCCCGCGACACGATAGGCGGCCGGCCCCATCAGACAGCCGAGGCGGCGCTGCCCCTCATCCACCGGGGCGCCGATCAGAATGCAATGGGTCATCAGCTCTCTTTCGGTGATTCGCGGGTCAGCGGCCAGGGGGCGGGGATCAGGTGCGGATCCCCTTGAAGCGATCCTGCCAGTCTTCGCGCTGTTCGTCGGTGATCTTGGCAAACAGAACCTCGGGCACGGTAAAGGCGTGGCCGGCGGGCAGGGCCTGCATGGCGGCGCGCACATCGTTGGGCCAGTTGCGGTCATCCGATTGCATCGCGGCCAGCATCGCATCCGCCGCAAAGGGGATGAAGGGCGAGGACAGTACCGCGTAAAGCCGGATCAGGTTCAGCCCCAGCCGGACCTGCATCGCGGCCTTTTCCGGGTCGGTCTTGAAGGTGGACCAGGGCGCCGCCGATTGCAGATATTCGTT
>RRZU012738320.1_pt1 | contig 16859 bp, 20 predicted proteins | sample 2165561 | NCBI WGS metagenome assembly RRZU01 (sample SAMN10456909, study PRJNA506462) | wastewater metagenome | isolation source: wastewater sludge | place: USA: Moscow, Idaho | reverse complement strand
TACTCTTTCATAAACAAAGAATTAAAAATAAAAATGCCTGGAAGAAGTTTCAGAGCATTCTATGATAAACCATCCCACTACTTATCTAAAGTAACACACCTTGATGGAGCTCCTATAGGGGATAGAGAATTCATTCTTAAGATTGTTATCATAAAAATGATCATAGGCTTAGCATTCTTGGATGGTAGAAAACTTAAAACATACGTGACTACAGTTAAAGGATTTTTAAATCAAGATAATAGTAAACCCATAGAAGAAGCTTCGAATAGATTACATGGTTTCAATATTGGTAGAAAAATGGTTTATGTTCAAAGAATGTCGGAATTAAATGCAATGATACTAGAGTATCTTATGTTGAAGAACGATGCGTTTGATACAGTTCTTAAGAATGTAGTAAGATCTATAACTTACTGCAAAGATAATGAAATAAAAACATTCTTAAAAGTAACTAACGTTATAATGAATAATCTTACTGTAGAAATGTTTGCTAATAGAAAGTTCCAAAAATCAAAAGAAGAAGAGCTAAATCAAATCATAGCTATAACTGAGAAAGAAAATCCTCATGTGGTGATTCTTATAAAAGGTGTAGCTCAATACATAGAATTCTATTACAAGAATAGATCGAATAGATTGTGTGCACATGATACAAACACAGCCATGAAGCAAGCATTAGCTGCAATGTGTAAATTCGATCCAGATTTATTTACATTGAAGGTGGTCGACTAATGTCAAACTTACTACAAATGTGTTTAATGATAATGGACGCAGCATCTAAAAACGACAAACTTCTACTAGATAATAAGTACATAATATTGGCGTCTAAACATGACCCTACAAAGACTCCGATATTCATAACAGCTAAATCTCTAACTGACGCCATGCTCATTTATAGAGGTCAGTTTACTGAAGAAACTTTAAATTTGTTAATCTTCAGAAGCATAAGATCCACATTCAATAGAGAAAACGAATTAACATTATCTACAAAAAGAGACATGATGTGGGCATCTATAATGGCTGATAATTTAGCAATAGACAGAGACATTCTTATACAAACATACAACTAAAACCATAGGAGGAAATTAATGAAAAAGATTTTATTATTCGTGATACTAACATTAACAATGTTTGCTAGAACTGAAGTAGTAGCTTATGATACTCAAGGTGAAGAGATCTATATGATTCTGGATAAAGTAAAGAAAACCAATGAAGTACGTGTAACCATTATAGATGGTGTAGAATCTTTAACTACGGAATATGTTGAAACTTATAATCCGTATTTTATAAAAATGTGGTATAATGATGATCCTATAACTATAGAAGTTTATGATGATGGTAAACTACATACCACTATCACAAACGACTTCATATCTAATTATATTAAAGACGATAATCTGATAATAGATATAAAGGACAGCATCATATTACCATTTCTAATAGATACTAAAAAATATCCTAGAATGGAAGCAAGATTCAATATTCTAGGAGAAACAGTATTCACTATAGTGAATCAGAAAGGTGAAAAACTATGAAAGACAAATTAGAACCTAGAGGAATATATCTATTAATATTTTCTATCATAATAGGGTGCATTTTTAATGTACCCTTCATGAATACATCTGTATTCGGTCATGGTCAATGGTCTTACTTTAATGCTAGTGTATTAGCTGGTATAATATCTTTGATTTTTGTACTGATATTACCTTTCAATCTTTCATTCAAAATAATGTATCACGTATGTATGTATCTTTGTGGTTTAGGTGTATTTCTTTTGATACGTATGTTTGATGCCGGTATTTTTGGAAATTTCAAAATAATATTCTTTTATACACCAGTAATAATTCTTACAGGATCATTATCATTATCATATGTTATTAGATGGGGAGGAGATTAACCATGGTAAAAATAAGCGAAGTTATAAAATCTTTAGAAGAAATAAAAAATAAATATGGTGATATAGGTCTAGGCAACGTACACTTCGGTGATAGTAAAACTACAATATCGTATCCAGATAAAATAGTACTAACGAGTACAAAGAGAGATGGGATATGGATGGATAATTGTGTTGATCCGACGGATGTGGATAGTTTTTACTTCACAGATGAGTGGGTAGATTCTAAAAAAGCAATATGTGTTAAGTTAAATAAAGATGCTGAACTATTTAAAATTATGGAGGAGAAATAAAAATGCATGTAGAAATTAATAATGATCAAACATTCAGAATCAATGTCGTTGAATTTACAGTAGGACCAGATAATAAAGTTATCACTATGAATACACTCTTAGCTGGCGATTCTATGGACTTTATATATGATAGATTGGTGAAATGTGTAGATGGTAAGTTATATGCGTTACAAGAAGTACTAAATGATTATCACGAAGCGATGATACTTTTACCTAAATTAGGAAATGATATGCCTGGATTTGTTGAGGATGTTATATCTAAGCAAAGAATCATCATAGAAAAATATAAAGATTCGCGTGAAACAACATTTAAATTCATGGATAAAGAAGCTGTAGAAAGATTAGGCGATAATATTAAATGTGCCAAAATGACAAAGGCTGATGCTTACTTTTATAAAACTTTAAAAAGACTCATGAATATGGAGAGTGCAACATTCGGAACAGCATACGCCGAATATCTATTGAGCTTAGAAAAAGATATAGCTACAGCTAAACCATATAATGAGTTTGAATTAGATTTACTATATGAAGGATTAGTAAATAGAACTATAAACTTACCTGAAAAGTATTTCGGAGAATTAACTGAGACAGAAATAGCTGAATTTTCTAAATCTGAAAAGAAACTTAGATTTAGCCAATTATATTGTGCTCTAATTCGCAAGATAACTGAAGCATATAAAGGTTCAACGACACCTATATCGGATGCTGTAGTTAAAAATACACATATTTGCAAAATCTATTTTGCATTAAAACAGATGTTGAAGGATAACTACATTGCTAGAGATGTTAGACCAAAATACGCTGACGGTAAACCTTCACATACAACATACTTCAATAATGCTGTATTCGAATATGACTTAGCTGCTGGAGAACTTCCTATTATTTCTTATAGAAATCAAAGTTGGAAAAGTGCTATAAAAGAAGTGTTGTGGATATATCAGGACCAATCTAATGATTTATCTTTATTGAAAGACAAACATAATATTCACTGGTGGGATAGTTGGGAATCTAAAGATATCCCGGGTACTATAGGCCAAAGATACGGAGCTACTATTAAGAAGTATGATATGGTAAATAAACTAATAAAATCTCTTAAAGAGAATCCAATGGATAGAAGACAGATAATGGATATGCTTCAGTTCTCTGATCTTCAAGAAACTGATGGACTATTCCCATGTGCATATAGTACAACTTGGAATGTTCGTGGAGATTATTTAGATATGATTCTTAATCAACGAAGTTGTGACTTCCTTGTAGCATGGTCTATAAACCAATTCCAATATGCTGCTCTTCAAATTATGATAGCAAAAGCTTGTGGACTTAAACCAGGAAATTTCACACATGTAGTAGGTAATATACATATCTATGATAGACATTTCGCAGCTGCTAAAGAATTATTGTCTAGAAAACCAGATGAAAGTAATGTACCTAAATTAATCTTTGATCCTGTAGAAGAAGATTTCTATACATTCGGATTAAGCGACTTTAAGTTAATCGATTATATTCCAGATGAAAAACAACTTAAGTTTGAGTTAGCCATTTAGGCTAACTCTTTTAACTTTATTAAATAAAGGAGGATGTAGTATGACAAAAGATCCTAGAATGATGTAACTTACTTTAGGTTTAAATTATGTGAAACTAAATGTGTTTTCGATTTAAAAGATAGAAGATATTTAAAGAATGTGGATAAAAAGAAGTTCAGAGACTTCAAAATGAAGTTAACAATAGTAGAAGGAGTTTCGCAAGGTAGTAATGTTGTATCTAAAAATGGTTTAGTTGTTAATAGAACCTTAGTAGACGAAGCTTTGAAGTCTCTTAAAGGAATATCGAAAAAGTATAAATAGGAGTGAAGTTGATGTATTTGGTAGGTAAGATAATATTATATAGCAGTCTACTGTTCTATGCATGTGGACATAAATAGGAGGAATTAAAATGAAATTTAGAGATGAGTGTGATTTTTTAAGTAATATGTATACCTGTGAAATTCAAGATCCAAGATTCAGCGATCTTGTATATGATAATGTCGAGGCTGCTTTTCAAGCTAGTAAAACATTAGATTACGACTATAGAAAAACATTTGTAAACTGTAATGGAAAGAAAGCTAAACAACAAGGAGCCGTTCTGAAACTTAGAGATGATTGGGAAACAGTTAAATACGACATACTCTTTAAACTGTTATTAATTAAATTTAGTAAACCTGAATTATCTAAGAAGTTAAAAAGTATAAAGGAGCCTATCGTAGAACACAATACATGGCATGATAATGAGTATGGTGTATGTACTTGTAAGTTATGTGGAGAAGGTAAAAATAAACTTGGAGAACTCCTGATGAAAGTTAGAGATAGATTACGTTATTCAAAGATGTATGAAGGTGAAGAAAATGCTGTAGAAATGATGAATATCATAACAAAACATGTATTGAATAATAAAATACATAAAGTAGAGTTTGATATTTTTCCGACATTCGATAGTTCTAGGAGATATGATCTAGGTAAAGAATTATTCTTTTGGTTAGTTAATATTCCAGACAATGAGCGATCTTGGGATTATCCATATATAGAAAATTGCACGTATTCTTTAGAATTTTGTGAAGAAGATGAAAGTACTGTATTCGCTGTAGGTCAGCATGAATTTAGATGTCTGGTTGAGTCGGATGTATATCCTGGTTTATGTGAATTCATGGTGGAAATAAATGATAGAATGCGTTTAGAGGATCGTATACTAACTATGTGCGGTATCGATACAAATGCAGTACCAGGTAAGATCAGATATACTGATGAAGATCTAAAAACTAGATATATAGATTATGCAAAAATAACTGTACATGCTTTAACAGAGGAAGCTATTGACGATTTAGAAAAAGATTTAAAAAATAAATTTAAATAAGGAGATTCAAAATGAAATGTAATGATATAAATGATTTTAAAGAATTCATGTCTATCGCTATAGCTAATAAGCATGGAGTCGATCTTAGAGTATCATCTATCATATCTGATGATGCTGGTATAGATAATTATATTATATCTATAATTTACTCTGATTTAAAGAAAATATATGACAATGTGCTATCCAAAGTCAGACTTACACCCGGATCAAATCCAGCATATGAAAAATATAAAGATACATTAATATTGTTTGTAGATAGGCTTAAAGATGGAACTATTAGCCCTCAATACATTATACATGAAGTATCTATAAACTATGGACTATCAGCTGTACAACGAGATGCATGTGGAATAGATGCTGATAAAGATGTGGAAAAAGTAGAATGCAAATTCTGTGGTATAGATATTCCTAAGAAATCAGCTGATACTTTTGGAGGACCATCGAATTACATTTGTCCATCTTGTGAGGATATAGCTAAGAAAGAAGTCATAAAAGATAATATAAGAAAAGCAATGACTGACGCGTATTCATTAGAGTGGTGGAAAGATAATCCGTCAATAAAGAAGATAGTAGAATTTTATACAAATAGAGCTAAGGTCGATGCTGATGAAATATAATATTGTATTTTTAGATTTTGATGGTGTACTTAATGGTTCGGAATGGTTTTCAGAAATAACAGTTAAAGACGAACAGCCGGGAATTTATAAACGAACTACAGAATCATCTATATCGGAATACTTTTCTAAGGAATGGATTGAGAAGAATGATGACTATAAAATAAAGATAACATCATTCGGTAGAAATATATCTAAATACAATATGAACAACCTTATAAATGCTTTATCGCAGATAGATGATGTTGCTGTTGTTTTGAGTACTAGTTGGCGAAATGGATTGAGTTTAGAAAGTTGGCGAGTTCTTTTCTCAAAGATACCAAATTGGAATTTTACTATCTTTGGGGTGACACCAGAAAATACTCCCGAAGAATTAATATCGGGTGTAAGTATATTTGATATAATGAATAATACTTCAAATACTAGAGGAAAAGAAATACAATCATGGTTAACTGAATTCAAAGACTATTATAAGAATTACATTATTCTCGACGATGATTCAGATATGCTTCCCGAACAGATGAATAACTTCTTAAGAACAAACTATAAAACTGGATTAACTGAAGAAGATGTGAATAAAGTGATAAGTCATTTCAAAAACAAAGGAGAATAAAAATGGTTATATGTATACCAGAAGAATACAGAATGAATGACATAGAAGAAAGAAAACCCAGAGTATTCATAGAATTATACCTGATTCAAAAATATAATGATACATACAATACTGATTCTAGGAATCCGGATAGAATCAGTGCAAGTGTATTCGAAGATAGGATAATTGTTGGGTTTAAGGATATCAAGGTGCTCCCAACAAACACAACTCTGGTAGATGAAAGATTAAAAGGTATATTAAAAGATTATTTTAAATTCACAGTAACGCACAATGTAGTACAGTGTAAATATTGCGATGAATATATGGTTAAATTAAAAGAAAAAGAATCCATATGTCCAGATTGTTTAAAAAGAAAAAACCAAATGATAATAGACATGAAAATACGTGAAGATATATTGAAGGAGGAAAAGTAAAATGTTATATGTAGTTGATTTAGATGGAACGGTATGTGATATTCAACACAGGCTACATCATATTAAAAAGGAAACACCTGACTGGGATTCATTTAATAAAGAATGTGTTAATGATAAACCTATAGAAGGTGTATGTGAAATCGTGAGAGATCTCATATATGCTAGAAATAATATACTATTCCTTACAGGAAGATCTAAAGTTGTGTTAAATGAAACAAATGCTTGGATAGAAAAACACATAACAAATAAAGGTCACAATCTTATGATGAGAGATATCGGGGATCATAGACCGGACCATATAGTTAAGAAGGAACTTTTATATAAATGGTTAGAGTATATGAAGGTCGATAAGAAAGATATTACAGCTATCTTTGAAGATAGAAAAGCGGTTGTGGATATGTGGCGTGAAGAAGGATTCGTATGTCTACAAGTTGCACCTGGTGATTTCTAAGGAGGTCATAATGGATACATTATTCCTAAATATAGACGGTGTTCTGAATAATTCAATCTGGTTTAAGAGTAAAACTAAAAATGAAAAATCTTTAGCTTTTGAAGAAAAGTATAAATTAATAGTAGACATTTATGCGTGCGGTGGTCTTGGTGAAGTATCTATAAGCACCTTACTCATAGGTGAAAAACTATGTATAGATAATTGTAAAGCTTTACCGGATCTTCTAGATTCTATAGGTAATCCTGATATAGTTTTAACTCATACATCTAGATACGGTGTAGATATTTTATCAAAATCAGCACTTAAAGCTTCTTTAGAAAAGGAAGGCATGATAAGTTACTGGAATATGATATTCTCTACAATACCAGGATGGAATAGTGATAAGCATAGAGTTAAAGATATGTTACCTATGAAAGGTTACCCGTTCGAGATATCATTGTGACACCCTACACCAGAAACATATCGTCATCCTGAGTATTTAGATAGAGGTATTGGTCTAGAACCACATAAGTCAACTAGAGCAGATATAATACATGCTTATATTTTAGAAAATAATTATAGAGCACAACATGATCCTGAACAAAAATACATTAAGGATTATATGATACTAGATTCAGAGTATGAAGTGAGACCACTAGGTTATCACAGATTCATACATGTTAATCCTAAGTTCGGATTAAATAATAAGATCATAAGGAAAGCTATTTCGTTGAATAAAAATGAACCACCAATGATAGATAGTTTGATAACAAGTTCTATCATATCACAAAAGAAAACAGAATTCAATAAATATATGATAGAGGATCTACGTATGTTGGAGACATCTATATATGATAGAGTATTATTAAGGAGACCTGAATGACAAAATATAATTTATGTATACTTCTACCAACAGTAAGTTCTGTTCGCTGTAGAAACACATTAGATCAACTCAAACAATTTCTGATAACTAATAAATATCAAATAGGAATTCATATATATTCTCAGGGATTTGAAGTTAAACTTGAAGAAGAATACGATATAACTACAATAAGTTCAGATACCAACGTAGGTACAATGAATGCTAATAGTGTAGTCAGAACGACAGCACCGGATGCAGAATACTACATGTACATCGATGATGATTTTATATTCCATCCTGGGTTCGAATCAGACTTAACAGATATTTTATCTAGATTAGATGCATTTAAAATTAAAGCAACTTCTTTAATATCTTCTGTAACTGGCGGCAAGAGTTATAAGTTCGATACAACTAAGACTTTCTTCAGAGAAGCCAGAATTAACGAGATACCATTCTTAAGGAAAGAGTCTGGTATAATCTTACATAATTCAGTTTTCACGAAAGAACATATCTTAACAGCATACGGTGAAGATAACGCTAAGTTAACTCATGCGTATTTAGATGGTCATGATGTATACCTAGCATTTGTAAGAATAACACATATGGATAACCAGAATGAAGATGATAGTTGGAATACTCTAAGTTCAGAAATCTTTGAAGATGATAACAAAAATCTTAGAAGAAACTTTTATGGAAAACAATTCTTCATGAAGTACGGCTACATGGATAGTAATCAAAGACTAACACCGACAGCTATAGAGATACATAAGTATAATAAAATGAGATTAGAAATTAAGAATGGGAGGACATAATGTATAAACCAGCTAATGTATCATCTGTATTTTTCAATAGATACAATTTGAATAATACGTTTAAATTACTACTAGATACTACGTCATTATTAAATAATTTTAAGTCTAAAAATATATCTACTAAAGAAAGATATTTATATTTAGATATGTTTCTAAATCTTCATAAAAATAATATTATTAAACATGTATTCTTAGGTAGAGATATCACATCAGAAGTAGAAGAGTTTCAGGAATTAAGCGATAGACAGCTGTTAGATATCAGACAACATATCACTAAAGACATAATAAATTTTATAGGTATAGATTTATTAAATATTATAATGAACTCACCTGAATATAATACAGATCATATAATAGAACAAGATATCTATAAAAAATACATAAAGAATGTCATAGATTATTCTAGAGAAATAGTCTTAAGCATCAATCTTATATTAGAATCCGATATAAAATCATATATGGATTCTTTATGTATTATAAAGGATATCGAAGATCATTGTGAAAAATGTATAACAAACTTAAAGCTCATCGATGATAGGCTAAACACCATTGTTAGAGGATATTATCTTAGAATAAATTAATAGGAGGAAATAAATAATGAGAATCTGTATTGTGGGTTTAGGGAATGTGGGTATGGCATATGCTAAAGTTTTACGTCATACTATAAATGACAAAGGATTAGATGTAGTGTTGCATGGATTAGATACCGATAAGGCAAAGGTAGGAACAATGAGATTAACTCATGATCATATGCTCGATCATATTACAACAGAACCTAAGACTTTACCTAGTATGGATTACATTCTGGTTTGTACAAATATGCCTATGGAATCTACATTGGTTGAATCGAATAAAATAGTAGATATCATTCATGATATACCTGCTAAAGAAAATGGTGTAATAGTTATCAAGAGTACAATGGGTATAGGTTCAACCAGAGTCTTATCTGAACTCGTAGATAGAGATGTATTTTATATTCCAGAAACATTAAGAGAAGGAATATATGCTGAGAATGACATGACCCATAATCAGTTCTATATTGGTGTCAAAGACAAAAATAATCCACAATTAGATAAAATAATACCTTTTCTCGATGTAGTAAAGAATGTTTATGAAGGATTAACTATAACTGATTATCAAGGATATAAATGCGGATGTTCATTTGAAGTCGGTACATATACTGAAATAGAACTTTTAAAGTTAACTAGAAATGCGTACATAGCTAATAAAATAACATTTAACAATGTTGTAAATGAAATAGCTAGAAATCATAATATAGATACTTCTTTAACTAAAAACATGTTATTAAATGATCCTTATCTAAATACAGAAAGATACAATGATGTATCCTTCGGTTTTGGAGGGCATTGTCTTCCAAAAGATACAAACCACTTATCTGAAATGATTGATGGTAGAGAGAATCCCATCAACATATTTAAAAGTTTAATAAATATCAATAGGTCACTCATAGATATGCATGCTAGAATGATAACTTCAGTTTACTGCAGTCATAAGAAAACATTCCCTGAGGCTCGTATAGTTTTCTTTAAGTTAGGATTCAAGAAAGATCACGAGTCTATAGATAACAGTAGAATATTTCATGTGATGAATACCACACATGATTATCCTATAGATACAAATATCTGTTATATTCATGATTATGATCTCGGAATTTCTAACGAAAGAATAACTTTAAAAGATATAAAAGAAAACGACATCATAGTCTCAGAATTCATGTACAAAGAATTAGAAGGACTGAGTAATATGATTTACACAGCTGAAAAAATATACGTAGGAGGTAAAGAAAATGTGTGATGGTAATGGAGCTTGTACAGTTTGTGGTTGTAAAACTAATGCTGAAAAGGAGACTGAAGATAAAGATGATGAAAAAGGAAAATGCGTGAATTAGGATTAAAACGTAGAAGACAAATAAGACTGATCGTCACTATATTCATGATAGTTTGCGTATTCGTATATCTCACATTAGCTGAGCATAATAAAACTAATGATATATCAGGTTTATACAGTCTACTACACATGTGTAACGTGTTCTGCTTTGGATTCATGAAAATGTTTTATGATGAAAGAGATAGAGCAGATTACTTAGAAGAAAAATACAATGAATTATTCCATAAGGATTTAGAAGGGGAGTTGAATGACTTATGAGATTTTTAGATGATCATGATGTGTTGAACTCATATCATGATATGAACGAACATACTATAAATTTCAAAGAGATAAATGAACAGTACATCGTGTTTGACTTCAAATTAAAACATAATATAAAAAGAGCAGCTGTAATTCATCTGAATTATAAACTTAAGAACGGCGGATGGTTAAAGGATGAATTTGAGCACGATGAGTTCATGACGGGTGTAATACAGTTACCTATACACACTGATTTTGTAAGTTATAAGGACATAGATCCAGACAATATATTTGCCGCTGTAGAATTTGATGATATTAAACTCATTCAAAGATACATGATATATAACCGTACTGGGAATAAAAAGGAACCATTCAGTTTAATGATGACAACAGAATCTAAAATACTAGCTGAAGGTATGACGTTTAATGAGGTTAACTACACTGGATATATAATACGTGCACAAAAACACATAAATGAATACATAATAGAAATGAATAATATTAAAGTAAAGAAGGAGAATAAAAATGTTCGAAAGAATTGATGATTTAAATAATATACCACATATGACTGAAACTGAGTTTGAAAGCATTCTAGAAGAGGTGACAGAATATGTAGAAGAGTTAGAATCAGAAATAGATGAAGATGATGAATCTGATATTGATATAGGAAGTATAAATAGAATAAAGGAAGCTATGAATGCTTTGGATGACGAATACAGATTCGACGCATCGTCGCAAGATACTAAAAATGCAATAACTAATCTTATTGAAGCTTTAGCTGGCGATAATGATTAGAATTTATAGAAGTACCCCTTAGGGGGTATTTCTTTTTTTGTCAAAATAAAACATAAAAAGGAGAATACAATGATATTGAAGAATCTAAATCTTATAGTAGCAGTAAATGATAAATATGTGATAGGCGATAAAGGAGAGATTCCTTGGTATATACCAGCCGAGTTAAATCACTTTAAAGAGATGACTATGCCTGGAATACTTATAGCTGGTTATAAAACTTATAAATCTATAGAGGATAAACTTCCATTTAGAAGGAGACATGTTGTAGTAATGAGTAGAAATAAGAGTGATACAGATGCTCCAAAAGCATTACATGTGTATAATTTAGATGGAATTATAAAAGTTATAACTACACACAAACCTACCACATTTTGGGTTATAGGCGGCGCCGAAATATATAGAGAATTAGAACCGTATTGTAGAAGAGTTATATTGAGTCATGTAGATGATGCTTCAGACGGCGACACAAAAGTAGAAGACATCTTTAAAAAGTATGAAGATAGAGAACCTGTAAAAACAACAGTTTACGAAGGCTTCATAGTAAAAGAATACATTAATAACCTCTAGAAGAACATTAAAATATTAACGATACTTAAACAAGAAGGAGGTATTATAGATGCTTTTTAACACCACCGCAAAAAGAATGTCTAGATTTTCTATAGGAGCTAAGAAATTTAATAACTCTAAGAAATATCTTAAAGAAGTAAATAAATCAGCACGTGCGTTATATAAAGATATACGTAATGAAGCTACAGGAGGTCAATGGGATACAGTTGCTGCGTATGCTAGAAGTATGCGTCAAGAGATGAAGACTCAAAAGAAAGGATTCTTCACTTTAGCAATAAGACAATCTCTTAAAGATTCTCATACTATAAATGTAATAAGTAACTATGGTAAATCTGTAAAGAAAGCTCTTCGTACTGGAAAGTTATATCGTAGAGAGTCGGATATGTTTGAGGATATGCTTAATAGATCGGCATTTGACTCTACATCTTCATATGATATAGGTACAGTTAAAGCTTCGAATGCAGGGGTAGACGCAACATATGACTCAGCAAGAGCGACTATAAATAGTATTAACAGTGGAACTTCAGCTCAACTTAATATGGGCAAAGTTGCAATAGCTGAAGGTAGAGCTTCATCACAAAGACTGAACTCTCTGATAACAGCATCATCTACTGCTCAGACTGAAAAGCTAGATCAGATATACAGATTCCAAAATGATGTACTAAGAAACCAGATAGATGAACAGATAAAGCTTGGTAGAGAACGTAATGCGATCTTAACCGAGATACGTGACTTGAATAAGAAGATGATCATAAATAATGATAACTATCAACAAGCTGCAATCGAAAATAATAAGTCTTTCCTAGAGTTAGCTTTTGAAGGTAAATGGAAAGATGCATTCGGTAAGTCTGTTGAAGAGATGATGAGAAGTAATCAGAATCTACAAAACCTGAATAACGTTAGAAGAAGTGGAATATCTATGCTAGGAATCATGGCATCGAATCCCTTGATGTTTATGAAGAGTATGATAACAGAATCAGATACGTTTAAGAAGATGATGGGTTCTGGTATGAATCCGAAACAGTTAGCAGGAAGAGCTATAAATAGAATGGGTGGTTCTGAGAATGGATTATTACGTTTCTTAGGAAACTCGATGATAGGTAGTGAGAATGAAACACTGTCTACGGTATCTGTAAGAACGCATGTTAATAGAGGAGCAATGCAATGGAATGGTGATGATCATCAAGCCTTAGTAGAAGTTATCCCAACTTATCTTAGAAAGATACTTTCATCTCTAGAAGGTGGACAACCAGAACTCATATATAACTATGCCACAAATAAGTTCCGTACTAAAGCAGATATGCAGAAACAAGCTAGAGAACTAATGAATGAATCTGTTGCTGGAGGAAGAGTAGGAACTTCAGCTAGAAAGATGACTGAGTGGTTTAAAAAGAAAACAAATAGTCAGGATTCTCCAGACTTCGTAGTTCTATTTGATGCATTCATAAACGATATCGCTAGAGGTGGTATCGGAGCCATCATGGATATTAAATCAATCTTGGAATGGAGTTACGAGACTTACGTAAAGAGATACCCAAACACTGCTTTCAAAAAGAATAAAGAAGATCTTGCGCAAGGAGAAAACTTAGCAGATGTAAATAAAGCTCTAAGAGAAAACTACGATATGATGAGAGTTGCAGCTAGATCACTTATTGATTCCGATTCAGATTTTGCTTTAGAAGTAGCAGCTTTAGAGAACACTATAGGTTCATGGAGAAAAAGACAGTTAGCGGCTATGAAAGAAATAGTCGAAGATTCTACAGGTTCAGGTTTCTCTGTGTTTGCAAATGGTGCAGATCGTTTCGAAATAAAAGGGGCTAGCCATGGAGGAGGAAATGGAGGACCGCCACCTTCTTTCAATGAAAGAGATCTAGACTTAGAAAGTAGAGATCTTTTCAAAAGACAAAACTCTACGATGAATATACAATCTGCAAGAGCTATAGTAGCTAACTTATATAATAGTGATGCTGATACAGATAAATTTTTTAATAGACTTTCTACTATAAGTTACGAAGATTTTAAAATGACTGGAATAGCATTAAATGTAACATCATTCAAGGCATGGGCTAGTAAGAAATACAATAATCTTTCTGAAGAGGATAAGAACGCTTTAGGTACTTTATTCAAGTCTGGTAAGTGGGATGATATACGTGCTAAGCTTGGAATCGGAGAATTCGATGCATATCTTATGCAAATAAGAGATGAGAATATTTTTGACGTTAATAAAGCTACCGATGGTGAGAAAAGAAAAGCTAAGATACACGATGATAGAACTGCGAAGTTCAAACGTTTTAATAACGCGTATGAAGGAATGCATTCTTCTTTCGGAAGTATAGCTGATGATCCTAAGAAAAGATCAGCTATGGCTAGTATCATAACAAAGGTTGGAGCAGCTGCAGGTTTAACGGCTTTTGCTGGTGGACATGGTATGATACCTTTCCTTAGTGCTTTAGGTCCACATGGTGTAACTATAGCAGCTTTAACTGCCACAGCACTTGGTATAGCTAAGAATAAAGATTCTCTTCAAGACTTACTAACATCAGGAATGACGGATGCTCAAAAAGCTGATTCTAAGTTTGTAGCTAAACATATGTTTTCTAAGTTAGCTACAGGACTAGGTGTTGCTGGTGTTTCAGGTTTAGGAGCTTCTCTTTTAGGATTACCACCAGTGATGATTCCTATGGTTATGGGAGCAGCTGGTATAGCAGCTGGAATGGTATCAGAAAAAACTGGATTCAAGAAGTTCTTCTTTGGAGAAGGAACAGAAGATAAGACTTTCTTCGAGCTATTCCGAAACAAGATGTTAGGAGATCCTAATGACGAAAGTGATGATGGTCTTTTTGGTAGAGCTATAAATCCTATGATAGATGGTGTAAAAAAGATATTCACTAAGATGAATGAAGGTATAAAGAAAAACATCTTTGGACCTATTCTTGGAGGAATGAAAAAGTTAGTAAGAAAGTTCGATGATTCTGCTACAGGTCAGCAATTCAATGATTTATTAGGATTCTCTTTATCTGAATTCGGTGGAATCATGAAGAAGAATGTATGGGAGCCTTTAACTGGTAAACTCTTTGGAGGACTAAAATCTCTTTTAGGTTTTGGTAGAAAACACAGAGATAAAGCTCAAGAAGAAATGTTGAATCCTTATGAACAACATGCAGATATAGCTGCACAAGCTAGAGCTGAAAATGCTACTGCAGGTTCAGGTTCTAGTGTGGCTAGAAGTAATAGAGGTTCCAGGGTTAAGAGATCTGACTTCTCTATAGGAGGTTTGAGTTCTTTTGGAGGATCTTCTTTCACAGATTTATCCGAAATAAGAACATCACATGCTATCAGTACTAGGGATTTAACGAATCTTATCGGACATGATAAGTCTAATCCAGAAAAGCATTACTATTCACAGAAAGATCCTTTATACAAGGATATAAAAATAAACTTAGCAGCCGGTATAGAAGATGATGGTTGCGGAGTTATGGCTGCAGCTATGGTTGTTTCTAGAATGGGTAGAATTCGTAATGATGAACCTGGAGAACCTAAGAATGAAGCTACTCCTAAGTGGATAGAAACTAGACTTATTCCGTTAGCTAAGAAGTGGACCTTACCTAAAGTAGGAACTCACATGAACTTCTTCTCAGATGTAGCTAAAAGATTCGCACTCGAATCCCAAGTAAGAGAAGGTAAAGTAGGTTACTCTATGAAGGAGTTAACTAAGCTTACCGCTGGTGGTAAGGGCGCAGTTGTATGTCTTATGAAACATAAAATGTTCGTGAATCATTACATTGTTATAACTGGTACGAATGGTGATAGAGTATTCTATGATGATCCTGCTAGAAGACGTAACTTAAATATGTCATATGATGAGCTTATAGAAGGAGCTCAACAATTTATAGGATTCTCTAAAAGTAAAGGTATCTTCGGTATCATAGGTAAGATGTTTAGAGGGTTAATAAAAGTTCTAGATGGTTCTGCTATGAAAGAAAGAAAAGCTAAACAATGGGGAATCTCTAGAGATTATATAGATAGGATGACTAAGAAAGAATGGGATGCGGTTAAGAACAAGAGATCTATCTCTGATGAACTTTACCACGATCTACGTACTAGAACTCAGAAGTTTAAAGATAGTGAAGGTGGGCTACACGACACTTGGGATAAACTATTAAATAAAGCTCAAGAGAAAGTAGGAAATGCTTCTGAAGCGGTGAACGAAAAGCTAGATGAAGAAAAGATACTTACTAAGTCTGAAAGAAGAAAACAAAAAAGAGCTCAAAAGAAAGCTGAAAGAAAAGCTAAGAAGGCGGAAAAAGCTGGAGTTATAAATGAAGCTGGTTCTGGTACTAGAAAAGCTAAAAAAGGTTTAGCTGACTTGAATAGACAAGATACTATTCCGGGAAAGAATACTTATCCTAAGGGAGATAGAATACCTAGTCTTCTTTCTAGAAAATTGGTATTCAAGAATGATGATGAGTGGAAATCACTTATGTTCTTAGCAACTCTAAACAACACGAATGTATTAGGTACAATGCTTGCTGCTATTC
>RRZU011559134.1_pt1 | contig 16859 bp, 17 predicted proteins | sample 2165561 | NCBI WGS metagenome assembly RRZU01 (sample SAMN10456909, study PRJNA506462) | wastewater metagenome | isolation source: wastewater sludge | place: USA: Moscow, Idaho | reverse complement strand
GCTCAAAAAACTGGGCGAAGCCTTTGCCCAGACGTTGGCCGCTTCGCTCAAAGCGCAGGGGCTGACGGCTGATAACAGCCAGGTCACGCCTTACGCCAGCCCGCGCCGTTTGGCCGTGCACATCACCCATGTGGCCGCCAAAGCCGCCGACAAAGCCGTGGAACAAAAGCTGATGCCGGCCAATGTTGCACTTGACGCCGAAGGCAAGGCCACCCCTGTACTGCTGAAAAAGCTCCAGGCCGTGGGCGCAGACCCTTCTGTCGTGCCGCAACTAAAACGCGCCCTGGACGGCAAAACCGAAATGCTGTTTCTGGACACGCTCATCACCGGCACTACGCTGGATGCGGGCTTGCAAAAAGCCCTGCACGAAGCCATTGCCAAGCTGCCTATTCCCAAAGTCATGACGTACCAGCTGCACACAGGCTGCGAACTGCCGGGCTGGAGCAGCGTGCAGTTTGTGCGCCCCGTGCATGGCTTGGTCGCTTTGCGCGGAGAACACGTGGTGCCTGTTACAGCCTTGGGCCTGCAAGCAGGCCGCACCACACGCGGCCACCGTTTTGAGGCCGCGTGCGACCGCATTGAACTGGCCAATGCGGACGACTATGCGGGGGATTTGCGCGAAACAGGCGCCGTGATTGCCAGCTTTGACGAGCGACGCAACGAAATTGCCCGCCAACTGCAAGCCGCCGCGCAGCAGGTGGGCGGCGGCGTTCGCCCCATTGAAGATGAGGCCTTGCTGGATGAAGTCACTGCCTTGGTGGAGCGCCCCCATGTGCTGATTTGCCAGTTTGAGAAAGAGTTTCTGGAAGTGCCGCAGGAATGCCTGATTTTGACCATGAAGGCCAACCAGAAATACTTCCCTCTGCTGGATGCGCAAGGCAAACTGACCCACCAGTTTCTGGTCGTCAGCAACATCCAGCCGCAAGACCCCAGCGCTGTCATCGACGGCAACGAGCGCGTGGTACGCCCCCGCCTGGCGGATGCCAAATTCTTTTTCGACCAGGATCGCAAAAAAACACTCGAAAGCCGCATCGGCGGCCTGGCCAAGGTGGTGTATCACAACCAATTGGGCACGCAGGCCGAGCGCAGCGAGCGCGTGCGGCAAATCGCCCATGCCATTGTGAACCAGCTGCGCATGGCGACCAGCCCCTACAGCGCCGAAGACAAAGAGCGTTTTGACGTCCTGGACAGCAAGGTGCAAGAAGCCGCGCGACTGGCAAAAACCGATTTGCTCACCGATATGGTGGGCGAATTTCCCGAGCTGCAAGGCATCATGGGCGGCTACTATGCCCGCTCCGAGGGCTTGCGCGACGGCGTAGCTTTGGCCATCGAAGACCATTACAAGCCCCGCTTTGCGGGCGATGAATTGCCACGCAACCACACGGGCAGCGTGCTGGCTTTGGCCGACAAGCTGGAAACGCTGGTGGGCATGTTCGGCATTGGCAACCTGCCCACGGGTGATAAAGACCCGTTCGCACTGCGCCGCCATGCGCTGGGCGTGATCCGCCTGTTAGTCGAAAAACAACTGCCACTGAACCTGCCGGAGCTGCTGCAAGCGGCAGCGCAAAGTTTTGACACGTTGCTGCCGGATGCGGCCAAGAGCAATGCGCAACTGCAAGACTTTGTTTATGAGCGGCTCTCGGGCTATTTGCGCGAACGTGGCGCCAGCGTGCAAGAGGCAGAGGCCCTGATCGCTGTGCGCCCCGCCTGGGGAGAAATACCCAAGGCGCTGGAAGCCGTGCGCACCTTTGCCCAACTGCCTGAAGCCCCCGCGCTGGCCGCTGCCAACAAGCGTATTGGCAATATCCTGAAAAAAGCCGGTGAAGCCGGACAACAGGTAGATGCCCACGTCAGCGAAGTCTTGCTGCAAGAGCAGGCCGAAAAAGACCTGTACGCGGCCATGCAAACCCTTGTGCCGCAGGCCAATGGACAGTTTGATGTGGGCAACTACACTGCCAGCCTGCAAACTCTGGCGGCTTTGCGCGCGCCGGTCGATGCCTTTTTTGATGGTGTCATGGTCAATGCCGAGCAAATGGATCTGCGCATGAACCGCCTGGGTCTGCTCAAAGCCCTGCATATGGCCATGAACCGCGTGGCCGATCTGGCACGACTGGCAGCTTGACAGGGGAGGCTTGAACAGGCTCTTGCACAATACGCAGCCGCGCGAGATGCGACACGAAATGCGGCAATTGACGCTCGACTGGGACAGCCCTGCACCCAGTGCAAATACGCCCAGTGCGCCTGATGTGCCAAATGCCTCTGATGCACTAGGGCAAGTTCTGGTGCCAGCACCGGTTTTGCCGCCAGCGTCTGTTGGTACCACTGAAAACGTCGCTGAAGGGGCCGAATCGGAATCTGCACATGTCCCTCATACGGGTCATCCGGATGAAAACAGGATCACGGTGCTGCCAGCATGGCAGCACCCACAGGCCAACCGCTACATTGTGCTGAACAGCCACGCCCTGGGATATTGGCTGCAACGGCGCAGGCGGCGCACCGTAGGCATGAAGATTGCCGCGCAGGGGTTGGAGGTGCACGCGCCTGCCTGGGTCAACATCGCCGAGATCGAGCGCATTTTGCAAACCAAATCCGGCTGGATTGTCGGCAAGCTGCAAGAGCAGGCGGCTATGCAGCACAGCCAGCAACTCACCCAACCGCAATGGCAAGACGGGCAATATTTACCCTGGCGGGGCGGGTTGCTGCAAGTGCGTTTGAACGGGCAGCAGACTACACAAGCCGCACCGTCACTTTCAGTAAAACGCCTGCAAAAGCTGGCAACTGTTGCCAAGCTGCTTTCTGTGCAACCCAATGGAAGCGATCATTCTGAAGCCCCTGTTACTACGCACATACTGCATCTGGATTTGCCGATGAACAGTGCTGCGGCTGCCATTCGCGATGGCACGGCGTACTGGATGCAGCAACAGGCATATGCCATTTTTACCGAGCGCTTGGCGCATTACGCTCCTTTGCTTGATGTACGCTGGAGTGCGCTTAAATTAAGCCAGGCAGACACGCGCTGGGGCAGCGCCAGCAGCAGCGGCATCATCCGGCTGCATTGGCGGTTGGTACAAATGCCTGCCAACGTACTGGATTATGTGGTGGTGCACGAGCTGGCGCATTTGCGCGAGATGAACCATGGCCCAAGGTTCTGGGCGCTGGTTGAGCAGATCTTGCCCGACTACCAGCAAAGCCGCTATCAGCTCAAACGTACGGTGCTGGCGCCTTGGTAGGCATTGTGAGGGGTGAGTGAATAGCACCCACCCATGAAAACAAGGGGCTCAAAAGCCCCTTGTTCTGTTTTTTTGGATGGATAGTTTGCCGCTCGCTGGCCAAGCGGCAATCAGCCAGTGTGATCAGTTGGAAAACTTGACACGGCTGGTTTTGGCCTTGGTGACTTTCTGGGTTGCTTTGCCAGGCTGTTTGTACAGCACCACGCGCTGAATACCCGAAATGCCCAGTTCTTGCGCGGCCGCACGGCTCAAGTCGATGACTCGGCCCTTGACATAGGGGCCGCGGTCGTTGATACGCACCGTAACGGTTTTGCCGGTAGCCGTATTTTTGACCAACACCATCGTGCCGAAGGGCAGGGTGCGGTGGGCTGCGGTGAGCGCGTTCATGTTGTAGCGTTCGCCATTGGCCGTCAGGCGGTTGTGAAAGCCCGGCCCATACCAGGAAGCAACGCCTTGCTGGAACGAAGCCTGGTCAGCACCATCATTTGCCATATGCAAAGCCGTGGGCTTGCCCAACGTGACGTGTTCCACGCTGCTGCCAGACGTTTTGCCTTTGTGCGAAAAATCCACGCCGCTAGAAATAGGCGCCACAGCCTCGCTGCGCTGTTTTGCATGGGCCGTGTTGGCAATCGTGCAACCACAAGCAGCCAGCGACAGGCACAGCCCCAAGAGGCGCTGTTTGCTCATAGTTGATTTTGAAATAACGTTTTGGTTCTTCATGGCGCGAGAGAATAACCCGATGCTGTAGCAAGGGACAAGTGTTTTGCTTGTTTTACGCAACAAAAAAGCATGGCAAACTGTTTCTGGATGAAACGTTGTTGTTTTTGATCGAATTTGCCATGCTTGCGCTTGACATATTTTGACTAGGGGATTTTTTTCGAGCAGGCAAGCTGCTTGATGTCAATATCCACCAGGCTGGATTTCATTCCGGTGCTGTATGTGAGGGTTGAGCAGTGAACAATGCAGGAGCTTCATGTATGGAGACTCCTGAAGCGCCGGTCTTTGTGCAATACGCCGCCCTTGAATCGGCTCAGCCAGCCGCCCTCTGCCTTCATAATCAGAGTGCTCCAATTTGTCAGCCATATTCTTATGTCCAATCATTTCCCGCAAACTGCCGCCGTGTCTCAAGCGCATGAGATTGCCCAACTCATCATGGAAGGGTTTGATCGGCACTACCAGCTCTTCCGCGCCGAATCGACCAAGGCCAAGCACCGCTTCGAGGCACAAGATTGGCACGGCCAGCAGCAAGGGCAGCGCGAGCGCATCGCGTTTTACGATTTGCGCGTGCAAGAGTGCGAACACAAACTGGCGCAGCAATTTCAGATCGGCAGCGTGCCGATGGAGGTTTGGCGCCAGGCCAAGCTGTTTTATATCGGCATGCTGGTGGATCATCTCCAGCCCGAGCTGGCCGAAACGTTCTTCAACTCGGTGATGACTTCCATCCTGTTGCGGCACTATTACTACAACGATTTCATTTTCTTGAGCCCGGCCATCAGTACCGAATACATCGAGATTCGCAACGATGTGCAAACCTCGTACCGCGCCTATTACCCCAGCTCCGAGAATCTGCAGGAAACCTTCCGCACCATCGTGCAAGACTACGGTCTGCGCGTGCCGTTTGCGGATCTTGCGCGCGACATCGATCAGGTCGTGCGGCTGTTATGGCAGCAAATGGACGAAAGCCGGCTGCGAGCGAACTTTTAGGTGCAGGTACTTTCCAGTCTGTTCTTTCGCAACAAAGCGGCCTACATCGTGGGCAAAATCATCAACAGCTTTCGCGAAACGCCCTTTGCGTTGCCTTTGCTATTTAATGATGAGGGCAAACTCTATATCGACACCGTTTTGCAAGGCGAAGACGATCTGCTGTCGCTCTTCAGCTTTGCGCGGGCGTATTTCCTGGTGGATATGGAGATCCCTTCCGCCTATGTGCATTTTTTGCGCAGTCTGATGCCGCGCAAGCCATGTTCCGAGCTTTACAACGCACTGGGCTTGGGCAAGCAGGGCAAAACCTTGTTTTTTCGCGATTTTTTGTTCCACCTGCGTCACAGCACCGACAAACTGCGCATTGCGCCCGGCATCAAAGGCATGGTCATGCTGGTATTTGATCTGCCTTCTTTGCCTTACGTGTTCAAGATCATCAAAGACTTTTACCCGCCGCAAAAAGAAACCACGCGCGAGCAGATTCGCGAAAAATACCAGCTGGTGCGTCAGCACGACCGGGTAGGGCGCATGGCCGACACCATGGAATACCGCGAAGTGGCGTTTCCGCTCGATCGCTTCGAGCCTGAATTGCTGGCGGAGCTGCAAAAGTACGCCTCGAGCCAGATCGAATTTTCTGATCGCAACGGAGACGGCGTGCAAGAAGTGGTCATCAAGCACCTCTACATCGAAAAGCGCATGATCCCGCTGAACATGTATCTGCAAGAAGCCTTCGACATGGGGCTGGACAATTCGCGCGCACGCCAGCAAATCGAGCATGCCGTGATCGAATATGGCAACGCCATCAAAGACATGGTGGCAGCCAACATCTTTCCGGGCGACATGCTGTGGAAAAACTTTGGCATCACCCGTTTGGGCAAGGTCGTTTTTTACGATTACGACGAAATCGAATACATCACCGACTGCAACTTCCGCAAAGTGCCGCCGCCGCGCAATGAAGAAGACGAGCTCAGCGGCGAAATCTGGTACAGCGTCGGCCCGCGCGATGTCTTTCCCGAAACATTCGGCCCGTTCTTGCTGAACCACGACTATGTGCGCGAAGTATTCATGCGCCACCACGCCGACCTGCTGCAACCCGAATTCTGGCTCACGCACAAGGCGCGTATCGAGCGGGGCGAGGTGCTCGACGTCTTTCCCTACGAGCAAAGCAAGCGCTTTGAAAATAGCACCTGTTTTGCCCATGCCGCTTCGGCAAACGCAGCAACGTCCGGCGGTTCGCTCTTTCACGATGAAATTTGATGAGGTGTACCGTCGTGCCACATTCTCAAACTCACCAAACTCCCTCAATTCCTCAAACGCCACCCACTCCTGCACCAGCCATGCTGCCCGACACCGCCGCCTGCCCCTGCGGGCGCTGCGAGCCAACGGCCAAGCGCCAGCCACGCCCGCTGGCGTTTGGCGATTGTTGCGCCCCCTTGCTGCGGGGCACACAAACTGCGGCAGATGCGCAAGCCCTCATGCGCTCGCGCTACACCGCCTATGTGCTGGGCGATTTGGCGTATTTGCGCAGCAGCTGGCACCCCACAACCTGTCCGCCAGATCTGAGCCTGGATGAGGCAGTGCAATGGCTGGGTTTGAAGATTGAACGCTACCACCCTATCAGTGCCACCGAGGCCGAAGTGGTGTTTGTTGCACGCTACCGCAGCCATGGCCGCACATACCGCCTGCACGAACACAGCCGCTTCGTCTGCGAGCAAGGGCGTTGGCTTTATTTGGATGCTTTGAATAATGGCGAATGAATTGATATTTCACATTTATTGATTGAAGGGTTACGGCTCCATGATTTTGTCAGTAACTTTTATCTGGTTTATTTTGTTTATTTTTCCTGTGATTGCTTTGATTGCCAGCATTTTCGTGCTCATGGCTTTGTTTGCTGATTTTTTCAAGAAGACAGGAGTGATGTGGAAGATAAAGAAAGAAATAATGAAAATGTTTAATTAATTGTGTTGATTGCTATTTAAAAAATATCTGTTTGAATTGATTTTGTATGCGTCAAGCCATTTTGTTTGATTGCGATGGCGTGCTTGTCAATAGCGAGCCGCTCACCATGCGGGTGTTGCGCGATTTGCTGGCCGAGTGGGGCTGGGATATGTCGCTCAAAGAATGCATGCAACGCTTTGTGGGCAAGGCCACGCGGGATGAGGCCGCTCTGATTGAAGCCCGCACCGGCCAGCCGTTTACGCAGGCTTGGCTCGACTATTTCTGGGCCGAGCGTGACAAAATGCTGCACCGCCATCTGCAAAGTGTGCCGGGCGCACCTGCGGCGGTGGCGCATGCACATCGCCTCATGGCAGGGCGCATTGCCTGCGTATCGGGCGCAGACCGCGCCAAAATCACCATGCAACTGCAAAAAACCGAGCTGTTGCACTGGTTTGATGATCGATTATTCAGCGGGCACGAAATGCCCCGCAACAAACCCGCCCCCAATGTGTACTAGGCTGCCATGCAGGCTCTGCAAGTGCAACCGCAAGCCTGCCTGGTGATTGAAGACACCACCACTGGTGTGCGCGCAGGCGTGGAGGCCGGCGCCCAAGTCGTGGGGCTATGCCTGCCGGACAATCCCGTGGTGACTGCGGCAGACCTGCTGCATGCAGGCGCACGCCATATCGTGAGCAGCATGCACGAGGTGCTGCCGATCATTTCGACTTTTCACCGTGGCTGAATGCAGTTTTTCAATCCATTTTTTCGTGAAAAATCGCGAATAGCATGAAAGAGCCATCTAAATCATCTTTTGATGACGATGCAAAAATCCTAGACAACTGTTCGGGGCGGACTATAGCCAATGGTTTAAACCGTCAACCTTTCAGCCCATTCTGACTTTCTCCCACCAGCGGAGGAAGGGGGGAGTTATCCACGGTAGTTAGCCGTGGTTGAGCCAATTTTTCCATCAATTTTTATAAATTTTCATCATCTTTTATCACCAGAGGGTAACAGGTGAAGCAGTGGGTGGCCAAAAAATAAGGCATTCGCGCATTCAATAACATCGTCCGATCCGTTCGATGGGCAGTGAGACCGACCATGGAAAAAAGATGGATTGCCAGCCGTTTGATGTGGTTGCCATACACAAAGGCCGATTTAAAAACACGGTTTCGGAAGCGGCCTTTGAAAAGGGTTAATTAGAGGGCTAACGGGCAGGGGGTTATAGCGTCGTCCCGAAAGTGTCGGCATGGGTGCTGGTGTTGGTCGTGGTATTCGCATTCACATGCTGATTGACGATTTGCCGCAGTTTGTTTTTTTCATCGTCCGTCAGGTCTTTGAAACATTCGAATGCCATATCAATAGGAATCGGAATGCCACCTGTTCGAGGTGCAACGGCCAGTATGCGTGCAGTTTTGTCGGTAAGGCGCGAGACCCAGGCGTCGGTTTTATTGAATGTGACATGCACTTTGCCAGGATTGCTATCGGCGCTGGCGGGTATTTTCATGGAGTTGGCATCGGGCATTTCCACTTCTGTTTCTACCAGTCGCCAAGGTTGCGCGTCGCTGCGGTTGATGGCGGCAAGCAGGGCGTGATGACGTGCGGCCAGTCGCAACCCACTCAGGCCAGCAAAACAGGCAAAAGCAGCTACGGCTGCGATCAGTGCGGCGAACAGGCTGCGATTCAGGGTTTTTTCGGCAGCAATATCCAGCGTAACCAAATCGGGGTCGGCGTCAGAAGCAATAGCTTCCACCGTTAAATCGCTGAAGGAAAAGTCGAAAAACATGAATTCTTTTTTCCAGGTTTTTCCGCCATCACGGATGGTACCTTCGCAACTCGAAAGAATCAGCAATCTGGTTCTGCACTCTCCTTCAACGTGTGCGTTTTCCAGAATATGGTGGGGCTGACTGCCCAGGCGGTGATCGGCATAAATGCTGCGCGCCATGTTGTTTACCACCCAGAACATTCCAAGAGCCAGCAGCAGAGAGCCGATGCCTATGAGTAACAGCGTGGCAGGAGAGTGATCGCCAATCTTCTTGAATTGCAAAGACTTGCCTGGCAAAGACAGGGTGGGTGACATCATGGATTTTCCCTTTAAATGGGCTTGTGCTTCTTGAAACTGACGAATTGAGCAGACATTTCTAGGTGCGGTTGGCAATTAACTGGTTTGCGCGTCTTTCTGCCCCAAAAACAACTTTTTCGGCGTTAAAAATACGTACAAGGCATCCAACTTTGCCGTGCTTTTTACGTTGAATCCACCGCTTTGAAAACAAAAAATCGCCTGAAAAATATCAATAGCCCATGGCAAGTCGGTTTTTTGAGAGGCGCTGACTTGTCATTTTTTCTTGTCAATGATTGACTTCCAACTCCGCCAATTGCTCGGCCTCGCGGGCATGGCGCAAGGCTTTGAGTACCTCGCCCAAATCGCCTTCCATCACTTGCCCCAGTTTGTAGAGCGTCAGGTTGATGCGGTGATCGGTTAGCCGTCCCTGCGGGAAATTGTAGGTGCGAATGCGGTCGCTGCGGTCGCCGCTGCCTACCAGCCCTTTGCGTGTGGCAGCCTCTTTGGCGGCGCGCTCGCTGCGTTCTTTTTCCTGAATGCGTGCCTGCAGCACCTGCAAGGCTTTGGCCTTGTTGCTGTGCTGGCTGCGGCCGTCCTGGCATTCGGCCACAATGCCCGTGGGCAAGTGCACCACGCGCACGGCACTGTCGGTTTTGTTGATGTGCTGGCCGCCCGCGCCGCTGGCGCGAAAGGTGTCGATGCGCAAATCGGCCGGGTTGAGCGTAACGGCCTGTGCCGGGTCTGGCTCGGGCATGACGGCGACCGTGCAGGCGCTGGTGTGTACGCGGCCTTGCGATTCGGTGACGGGCACGCGCTGCACGCGGTGTCCGCCCGATTCAAACATCAGCGTGCCATACACGCCCGTTTGGGTGTCGGCGCTGTCTGCGCCTTCCATGCGCAACACAATCTCTTTGTAGCCACCCAGTTCGGCCGCGCTCTCACTCATGGTTTCTACGCGCCAGCCTTGCGATTCGGCATAGCGGGTGTACATGCGTGCCAAGTCGCCCGCAAACAGGGCCGATTCGTCACCGCCCGTGCCCGCGCGAATTTCCACATAGGCGGGGCGTGCCGCATCGGGGTCTTTGGGTAACAACAGGCGCTGCAGCTCGTCTTCCAGTTGTAGCAGTTCGGTCTCGCTGCTGCCAATTTCTTCCTGCGCCAGCTCGGCCATTTCGGGGTCGGCCAGCATGTCGCGGGCTTCGGCCAAATGGCTTTCTACCTGCTGGTAGCGCAACCAGCGCCCGGCAATTTGCGTGACCTCATTGTGCTCGCGTGACAAGGCCAGGAATTTTTCCATGTTCTGCATGATGTCTTCGCGGCTGAGCAAAAAGTCCAGCTCGCTCAAACGCTCGGCATAACGGGCAAGCTGGGTGCGGAGAAAAGACTTCATTGAAAACAGAAAATAACGATTTGGATACCTGGTTTTTATTCAGGATAACCGTATTCGTTTTCGCCTTCATCCCCTGCCTTGATAAGCCAGTAGAGCAAAACAAAGACGCCGATGCCCGTCAAGACGATCAATTGCCACCATCCGCTACGGCCAGTATCGTGCAAACGTCGGGTTGCGACGGCAATGCTGGGCAGGAATACTGCCAATTGAAGAATTCCAGCCATACTGTCTGACCCGGACTCGCTCACGCCTATCAGCCCCATCAACAGCCCAAGTAAAAATGCCGAGCCGTAAATGAACAAAATAAAATACCAGTACTCTGCCCGTGATGCACGGCCTGAAAAAACCACGTATTTTTTAAAGCAACGCACGATCGCTTCTTTGAAGGTTACAGGCTCAGGCTGCGCCACTTCTTCTTCGTATTCTTCCTCATCAGGCCACGCAGATTGCAGCGGAACAAAGTTATCAAACTTCGCCGTTGAATCGGCTTGGGCTGATTGCGGTGCTGGATCAGGCAGACCGAATTGCACCTGTGCTGGTGCTGATTCTGGCGCTTGGCCGGCAAGCAAGGGGGGCGTGCTGGGCAACTTTTGCCACAGGCCCTTGATGCGGCTGGCTGGTACCCATTTGGCCATGCCTTCTTTCCAGACCAGCGAGTCAGGAAACAGCTTGCCTTGCTCGACCAGAGTGATCAACTCCGAACTTGAGCAGGGCCCGAATTTGTTTTGCCCAATGGCATACCACCAGCTTTTTTTTGCGCTTGTCATCAGGTTCTCCAATAGGAAGGCATTACAGGTTAAAAAATGAATCGGCTTGCGACCAAGTCTCTTTGGCGTACTTTTGCACGCGTATAGCGCAACTAGGTACGAAATGTTACCGCAAATTTCAAAAGCCAATTGTGTTGCAACAAATGGTAATTTATGAGCGATTATGCAAAAAAAGTCTTTGTACCAAATCGCTGGTGGGTTGGCCTGCGTCTGCGCTGCTGTCGAGATGGTGCAGTTCGCGCAGTGCACCATGCAGCATTTTGTTGCCCAGGCGGCGGGTCAGTTCGTCAAGCACCTCATCTACAGATGCACCACGGCCCAGTTGCTTGCGCGCGCGCGCCAGTTCCTGGCTGCGCCATTCGTCTGTTTGCCGGTGCAACTGGCGAATCAGCGGCACCATGCCGGTGGTGGGGTTGCGCTGTTGCAGCCAGTGCATGAAGCGATGCACGCCGGTGTCGATGATGGCTTCAGCCTGCGCCACGGCCGCCTGCCGATTGGCGTGGCTGCTTTGCACCCATGCCGCCAGATCATCGATGGTGTAGAGGTGCACGCCGGGCAGGTTTTGGGCTTCCGGCTCGATGTCGCGCGGCACGGCCATGTCCACCAGCAACAGGGGGCGTTGTGCGCGTTTGTGTACGGCGCGTTCTACGGCGCCCAGGCCGATCAGGGGCAGGGTGCTGGCGGTGCAGCTGATGATGGCGTCGAATTCGTGCAGGCGTTGGGGCAGTTCGGCCAGCAGCATGCTGTGGCCATTGACCCGTGCAGCCAATGCCGCGCTGCGTTCGCAGCGGCGGTTGGCGATGGTGATTTGCGCGGGCGATTGCGCGGCAAAATGGGTGCAGGCAAGGGCGATCATTTCGCCAGCGCCCACAAATAGGATGCGCGCCTGCCGCAAATCGCCCAAGTGTTGGGCTGCTAGTTTGACAATGGCCGCCGCCATGCTGATGTTGTGGCTGCCAATGGCGGTGCTGCTACGCACCTGTTTGGCGACGGCAAAGCTGCGCTGAAACAATTGGTTGAGTGTGCTGCCCAGGCTGCCTGCGCTGTGTGCGACGCGCGCGGCACTTTTCATCTGGCCCAGAATTTGCGGCTCGCCCAGCACCATCGAATCCAGCCCGCTGGCCACGCGAAAGGCGTGGCGGGCGCTGGCATCGGCCTGCAAGGTGTAGGTGTGCGCGCGCAGGGTAGTGGTTGGCACATTGCCCCTTTGCGCCAGCCATTGCAGGGTGTTGTCGATGGCCATCTGGTTGCTGGCGCAGTAGATTTCGGTGCGGGTGCAGGTGGAGAGAATGGCCGCCTCGGGCGCTGTGGCAGCGGGGTTGCTTTGCCCCAGTTGGCGATGCAGCCCGTGCAAGGCCGATTCGATTTGATCGGGCATGAACGCAAAGCGGCTGCGCAAATCAAGCGAAGCCGTGCGGTGATTCAAGCCCAAGGTCCATACTGCCATAGCGCGGGATTATAAAATCCAGCCGCAATGCTTGCCTTGCAGCAGGGCATTGGCATTTTGTTTGCCCATTCATTGCGAATTGGCTATTGCGCATTGACCTTCATCTTCATCGGCATGTGGCTTTTTACCATCCTCAACCATCTGTTCAATTTTGTGCTGCCTGCATGCTGGATAGCCACTGTGCTGCTGGCCGTGCATCGGCTTGTGCGCAAGCGCACAGAGCAGCCTCTGCCTTGGCTGCGGCACTGGCTGGTGCTGTTTGGCAGTGGTGTCGCGGTATTGCTGGTGGGGCTGATTGTTTTTCAGCGTGACGGAAAGATGATGAGCTATGTGACGCTGGTGCTGGTGATGGGGATTGTGCAGGCGTGGCTGGCGCGCCGCCGTGCGGGTAGCAGCCTGCCCGCTGAAGCGACCGAAATGCCCCAGCCGCCGAAAGACTGATAGCGGAAAAGGCGGGATGCGCTATCGCTGCGCCCCAAATGAAATCCCAAATAGCAATGCGCCCACGCGTATGGCATGGGCGCAAGTATCTGACATCCCCGCTTTACTGAATGCGAGCGCTTTTTTCCAGATTGTTCAGATAGTTCTCAAACTCTGCCGCCTGCCCGTTTTGCATTTGCAGCTTGATTTGGTCTTTGATGGATTCAAAAGACGGGGGCTGGGACTTGCGGGTGTCATCCAGCCGGATGATGTGGTAGCCGAACTGGGTTCTGACGGGGGCGGCCGTGGTTTGGCCTTTTTTGAGCTTTTTGAGCGCCGCGGCAAACTGCGGCACATAGGTATCGGCTGGTGCCCAGCCCAATTCGCCGCCTTGCTGGGCAGAGCCTTTGTCTTGCGAGTGTTTGCGCGCCAGGGCATCAAAGGCTTTACCGGCGGTCAGCTCGGCCTGCACGGCGCGGGCTTCGTCGGCTGTTTTCACGAGGATGTGGCGGGCGTTGTATTCGATGGCATTGCTTTGTTCGGCCGGGATGCTGGCAAGAATGCGGTCGTATTCGGCTTTGGCGGCTGCATCGCTGATGGGGTGATCTTTCTTGTATTGCTCAAACAGCATGGACGCCAGCAGGGCACCGCGGGCGCTGGCCATTTTTTCGGCGTATTCGCTCGTCAGGTGCAGCTTTTGGCGTTCGGCCTGCTGCACGATGATCGCTTCCTTGATCAAATGCGTGCGGACCTGAGCCTCCAGATTGGGGGGCAGGGGCTGGTTATTACGCGCTGCCTCTGCGGCAAATTGCGCCATCATGGCGTTCAGCCGTGCCTTGGGAATGGGTTTGCCATTGACGACGGCCACGTTTTGAGCCACAGCCACGGAAGGGCCGCACAAGGCCAGCAGGGTTGAAAGAGACAGTGCGCGCAGCGCCGGAGTCAGAACAGGTTTCATGGTGAGTTTTTCTTGAATAAAGAATAGTTGTTATAGGGCTGCTGCCAGGTTGCGGCGGCCGCTTTATGAACAAATTTCAATGGCTAGCGCATGCAGCCCCTGGCTCATGAAAGGATGCAGGGCATCATACACAAGGCGGTGGCAAGCCACGCGCGATTGTTGGGCAAAGGCCGGGGCGGCAATGCGTACCCGAAAATGCGTGCCGTAGCCCAAACCGTTGGCCCCTGCATGACCAATATGCTGATTGCTTTCGTCGATGACTTGCAGGGTAGAAGGTTGCAACTTGGTCTGCAAGGCCGCCTCCAGTTGCGCAGCGGTTACGGGTAGTGGGGTGGAGGGATGGTTCATGGCGTGCGAATGAATGCGTGCTGGATGCGTAGATGCGCGGCGGCAAACGCTGATCAGGTGTGTTTGTCGGGTGTTTCATCTTTGAGATGACGCGCAATATAAACGCCTTGACCAACCAAAAACGCCAGCGGAAACACATATCCCCAGAGTTTGAAGCTCATCCATTGATCGGTGCTGAACAGCACCACCATCAGGGCATTGATGCCCGCCATGAACAGGCTGTAGCCCACCCAGGCGATGGTCAATTTGTGCCAAACGCCCGTGGGCAATTTGAGTTGCCCACCCAGCAGAATGTGCAGCAGGTTCTTTTTCATGCCCCACAGCGCCACCGCCAATGTCAGCGCCATGGCGATGTAAAGCACGGTGGGCTTCCATTTGATGAAGCGCTCGTCGCGCAGCAGCAGGGTCATGGTGCCAAAAAGCAGAATCAGCACCAGTGTGACCTTGTGCATCAATGCCAATTTGCGATCCATGGCATAGATCACGGCCATTTGCACCATGGTGGCGGCCATTAAAACGCCGGTGGCAACGTAAATGCCTTGCAGCTTGTAGGCCAGAAAAAAAAGGACCAGCGGGACGAATTCGAGCAGTTGTTTCATGGGTGAAAAAGGAAAAGATGGCGTGCGGATTATGACCAGCACGCAATAACTTGTGGGGATACCGGTGTGTTTATTGCTTGTTGGGCAGGGTTATTCATATGTCACTGTCGGGGCGCTGCAAGCTGCGCGCCAGGCGCTGGGCAGACAAGGCACCGTGCATCGTACACGCATTCCATTGATCGGCTGCATGGCCGTGGGCGTGCACGGCGGCGCAACAGGCACGCCAGGCGGTGTGCCAGGCGGCATCGGGCAGGGCTGTTTGCGCGAAGGGGCGCGCCTGCGCCCAGTAAGCGCCAATGCAACCCGCCAACACATCGCCCGTGCCTGCAGTGGCAAGTCGGGCATTGCCTGAATAGTTGATGGTTGCTGTTGTGCCCGTTTGACCCGCGTAGGCAGCGGGCATGACGCACACGCTGCCAGAACCTTTCAACACCACGATGCACTGAAACGCCTCTGCCAAGGCGTGGGCGGCATCCAGCCGATCGCGCTGGACGGCAGCAGCCGTGCGCCGCAGCAGGCGTGCCGCTTCCAATGGGTGCGGGGTGAGCACTGTCAGCGCCTTGCGGGCGGCGCGCTGGCGCAGCAGGGCCTGCAAAGGCTCGGACGCCGCAATGGCGTTGAGGGCATCGGCATCCAGCACCAGATAGGGCGCTTGCTGCAACACATCGGGCAGCCACTGGGCAATGGCAGATCCGCAGCCGCAGCCGCATACCGTCACGGCCCGGTGGCAAGGCAAGGCAGCCAGTGCTTGTTGATCGGTCACATGACGCAGCATGAGCCCGGCATCGTGCACAACGGGGGCCGGGGCGTGCAGCAGACCCACGTACACCCTGCCTGCACCACTATGCAAAGCGGCCTCACCCGCCAGAATGGCTGCGCCTTGCATGCCGGTATCTCCCCCGATCACGCACACATCGCCAAAGCGGCCTTTGTGGCTGGCATATGGAAGTTGCGGAAGCTGTGATGACGGCGATACGGGTACATCTTGCTGCGCACGTGTTGGGCTGAGCGCATGCAGGTTTGCACCTTGCAGTCGGGCATCTGCCGTGTGGGCGGTGGTTGGCACACCCAGGTCATGCCACCAGATCTGGCCGGCGGCATCGCGGCCATGCGCCGTAAACAGCCCCGGCTTGAGCGTCAGCAAGGTGACGGTGTGATCGGCGCAAACGCTGGGGATATCGTTGGGCATATCGCCGGATGCATCGTCTGCCCATGTGCCGGTATCGGCCAGCAGACCGCTGGGAATATCTACCGCCAGCACTGGGGCGGGGCTGTGGCGCATGGCGGCCAGACAAGCTTGCATGGCCGCATCGGGCGCGCGATGGGCGCCGATGCCTAACAAGGCATCGATGCACAAATCGTCTGCATGCAGAGCAGGCGGCTTGTCTACAAAACAAACGCCTGCCGCAACAGCCTCTTGCCAGGCAGCTTGCGCATCGACGGGCATGGCCTGTTGCGGTGCCAGCGTGCTGACTTTGACCTGTTTACCCCATCGCTGCAAGCAGGCAGCCGCCTGCAAGCCATCCCCCCCGTTGTTGCCATAGCCGCAGGCAATCCAAATCGTGCGGGCGTGCGGCGCAACAGCCAACGCCACGCGGGCAACGGCCAATCCTGCGCGCTGCATCAGGGTGTGCGGCGGCAAAGCCTGTGCGGCCTGCTGCTCCAGCTGCCGGGTGGCCTGCACCTTATGCAGCGGCAAAAAGGCATGCGCATCGGCGCATGTGGCTACCAAACGGGGAGGAGAAGATGACAATGCCTGCATATGACAGGGAGTCTGACAGAAATCCAGGAAAAAACAAAACCTGTGCAAAGTCTGTTTGAAGAACGGTTGGGTATGCCGCCATTCCCCAAATTCTCTTGAAGAGATGTGTGTGGGGCTGTCAAAAACCGTTGTCGTGCTACAATTCACAGGTTTTGCAGAGTTCTGCCTTGGCAGAAGGCTTGCAAAAAGTCGCAAATCCGTTTTTCCGGGTGTTGCTTGAGTTGATGTGCTGCGCATACG
>RRZU011170400.1_pt1 | contig 16866 bp, 12 predicted proteins | sample 2165561 | NCBI WGS metagenome assembly RRZU01 (sample SAMN10456909, study PRJNA506462) | wastewater metagenome | isolation source: wastewater sludge | place: USA: Moscow, Idaho | reverse complement strand
GTTGATGAAGAGAGTATTTCTATTTATAAAGAGCGAGGAATTTCTTGGATAGCGACTGATGAAGCTATTCTTTTTCGCTCATTAGAAGATGATAAACGAGCAAATCTTTATAAGCCTTATGATTATAATGGTGTTAGTATTGGCTTTAGAGATCATGCCCTAAGTGATCTTATTGGATTTAATTATAGATTTAAATCAGGAAAAGAAGCAAGTGATCATTTTATGGAAGTAATTGAACCTATTTCTAAAAATGAAGATTCAACTCTTTTTGTTATTTTAGATGGAGAAAATGCATGGGAGTTTTTTCATAATAATGCCTATGATTTTTTTAATGCTCTTTATAGTCGTTTTGAATCAACAACTTGGTGCAAAACAGTTACTATGGACGAAGCAAGTAAGATAGAAAATAGGGGAACTCTTGAAAAACTAGCTCCTGGAAGTTGGATTCATGGAAATTTTGATACATGGTCTGGGAATAGTGAAAAAAATCGTGCGTGGGAACTTATATATCAAACAAAACGGGATTATGAACATCATAAAGAAAATATATCTGAAGATATTAAAAAACAGATTGAATCACACTTTTTAGTGGCCCAATGTAGTGACTGGTTTTGGTGGTATGGAGATGATCATATAACAGAATTTGGATTGGAATTTGATACATTATTTAGAGAACATCTAATACTTATTTACAAACTTCTAAATGCTCATCCACCAGCTGATTTATTTGTACCTATTATTTCCCATAAAAGCGGGGCTTCTTTTTTAATTATGCCTCAATGCTCTATCACTCCAGATATTGATGGTAAAGTTAGCTCTTTTTTTGAATGGATGGGAGCTGGAAGTATAGATGAAAGTAAACTTTATTCAACCATGGATAGAGTTCGTGGTCCAATTGAAAAAATATATTATGGTCAAGATGAAAATAAGATATATCTAGCTTTTGAAGGAGAGATAAATTTACTTAAAACATCAAATCTTGTACTTGAAATTTATATAGAACAGATGCAAAAAACAATATCTTTTTCAATGAATGATGAATACAATGAAAATGGTGTCAAGTTTGCAATTGATGAACGTATAGAATTAGAACTTTCTAAAATGAATTGCGTAGATTGTAAACAGATTCATCTACGTTTTGAAATTCTTCAAGGAAAAGAAATTATACAAACAATGCCTGGCTATGGTGCACTTGCCATTAATTTAGATGAAAAATACACAGCTAATTGGTTTGTGTAAAAAAAGAAATGGAAAAAGAAATGAAAAATACTACTAAACTACTTTTTGGAATTCATATGCATCAGCCAATCGATAATTTTGATTGGGTAATCAAACATGGTGTAGAGGTTTGTTATGGACCATTTTTTGAAGTTATGAGCAAATATCCACAGTTTAAATTCGCTGTACACTGTAGTGGATGGCTTATGGAAGAGATAAAAAGTAAACATCCAAAAGTTTATAAAAATATAAAATATCTAGCAGACAAAGGAAGTATAGAGTTTTTTAGTGCTGGATACTATGAACCAATATTATCTGTGATCCCTTCAGAGGATAGAGTAGCCCAAATAGATATGCTAAGTAACTCAATAAAAAAGGATTTCAAGCAAATACCAAAAGGTCTATGGTTAACAGAGAGAGTTTGGGAATCAGCTTTAATCCCTGATTTAAATAAATCAGGTATTAAATACACAGTAATGGATGATTATCATTTTCAATGTGCAGGTTTTGATGAAGAGATCTTAGATGGTTATTTTATGAGTGAAGAGGGTGGAAAAGAAATGGGGCTTTTCCCTATTAGTAAAAAACTTCGATACGCAATACCATTTTTAAATGTTTCAAGTGCAATAGATGCAATTAAATCTTTTAGAAGAGAAAAAAACTCAGCAGCTATTATTTTTGATGATGCAGAAAAATTTGGAATGTGGCCAGGAACTTACGAATGGGTTTATGAAAAAAAATGGTTAGAATCTTTTGTACAAGCTGTAATTGCTGATGAAACAATTGAAACTATGCATTTCGATACTTACTTTGAAAATGAAAAACCAAGAGGTATTGCTTATTTGCCTAATGCTTCTTATTATGAAATGGGTGAATGGAGTTTAAGAGCACATGATGCACTTAAACTTGAATTATTAAAAAAAGAGATGGGCGAAGAGCGTTATGAAAAAGAGGGTGTTAAATTTTTAAAAGGTGGAATTTGGAAAAACTTTTTAGTTAAATATGAAGAGAGTAATCGTATTCATAAACGAACACTTGAGCTTTCTAAAGCAAAAAATGAAGTAAATAAGAAAAAATTTGAATTAGCATTACATAAATCACAAGCTAATGATTCTTTATGGCATGGAGTTTTTGGAGGATTATATCTTCCAAATCTTCGTGATAACGTTTATACTTATATTATTCAAGCTGAAAATATTCGTTATGGTAAAAAAACAGTTTTACAAAGTGATATGAATGAACTTGATGGTTATGAAAAAGTAAAAGCAGTTACGCAAAATTTTATCTTTAGATTTGATTCAGGAAATGGTGGACAATTAGTAGAGTTTGATTCAAGAAAACATGAATTCAACTGGCAAAATACACTTATGAGACGTAAAGAAGCTTATCATGAACATTTACTTAATCCAAAAGTAGAAGAAAGCCATAAAGAGACAAAAGATGGTATAGATACAATTCATCATGCAGCAGTAGAAATTTCTGATGAATTACGTAATTCAATTGTTTATGATTGGCATTTAAAAAATTCTTTTGTAGATCATATTAGCGATGCTAATTTTAATTTAGATAACTTTAAATATGCAAACTTTAAAGAGTTTGGCGATTTTGCTAATCAAGCTTTTGAAGTGGAAAAAACAAAAGAGAGTATTGTTTTTGTAAGAGATGGAGGAATTTACTTAGACACTAAGAAAAATACTACATTAGCTAAAACCTATATTTTAAATGAAAATGGTTTTGAATTTGCTATTGATTTAAAAACAGAAGCAAAAGAAAAATTTGAATACATAATGGAACATAATTTTCACTTTGCAGATTATGAAAAAGTTCTTATAAATGGTGTTGTTTTAGGGCAAGAGGGTGTTTTACAAAATACTCAAATTTTAGAGATTGAAGATTTACTACTTAATCAAAAAATTATCATTCAAATTCAAGTTCCTTGTGATATTTATTATTTCCAATTAAAAACACTTTCTCAAAGTGAACATGGTTTTGATTTAAGTACACAAGGTGTAAGTTTTGCCATGAAAACTTTATTTGAAAATTCATTAAACTTAGTGGGTTCTTTGGAGGTTTTTGATGTCTGAGATACGTTATAACCGTTTAAAAGATTCCTATGTTATTATTGCACCTGAGCGATTACACCGTACATCTTGTGATATTCATGAGATAGAACGTAGAACAGAACGAAGAGTTTGTCCATTTTGTGAAGGAAATGAAAGATTTACTCCAAATGAAATCTTTGCTTTGCGTTCAAGTGATAGTTTTGCAAATGAAATAGGATGGAAAACACGTGTTGTACCAAATCTATTTAAAGCTGTACAAATAGAAGCTCCTTATCAACATCATTATGGAATGTTTGAACATTGGGATGGATTTGGTGCCCATGAAATTATAATAGATACAGCAAAGCATTATACTTCAATGACACAATGGAGTGAAGAAAATATAATAGATTGGTTTATAACACTTGGTTTACGAGTAAAGGATTTAAAAAAAGATAAAAGAATTGCTTCACTTTCTTTGTTCAAAAATGAGGGTGTTGAAGCAGGTGCTACTCAACCACATTCACATACTCAAATAATAGGACTTCCTATTGTTGCAAAATCTAAGAAAGAAGAATATGAACGATTATATGAGCATTATAAACATAATCAAAATTCACTTATTCAACTTTTAATTGAAGAAGAAATAAAAGCCGATGAAAGTAGAATTATAGCTTCAAATGGCGAGTTTACAGCTTTTTGTCCATATGCTAGTTCTCATCCTTTTGAAGTTATGATTAGTTCAACAAAAGCTTTAGGAGAGATTGATACTTTGAGTAATAATTCCTTAAAAGAGTTATCTTCTTTACTTCTTTTGGTTTTAAAGAAGCTAAAAAAGCAACTAAAGTATTTGAATTTTAATCTTATTTTATCAACTCCACCTTTACATGAAAATACTTTTAGTGAGGAGTTATTAAACTCTATGTATGAAGCAAATAGGTTTTATATACAAATTATTCCTCGTATTTATAAATATGGTGGTTTTGAACAAGAAACAGATATTTTGATTAATCCTGTTTCTCCTGAATTAGCTGCAAAATTATTAAGGGAGAGTTAATATGAGTAAAGAATCATTACTATTTTGTGCCAGCGAAGTTTATCCTTTTGCGAAAACAGGTGGATTAGCTGATGTTGCCCATTCGCTACCAAGAGCTTTAAGAGATACTTATAATATTAAAGTTGTTATGCCTTTATATTCTTGTATAAATAGGAAAAAATACTCAATAAAATCTTTGAAAAAAAGTTTTTCTATTTCAATGAATAATATTGAATATACAGCAGAATTATTTGGATGCAACTACGGGGGAGTTGAGTATATTTTTATCTACTCTAGCTTACTTTGTGATAGGGAATTTTTATATGGTATTCCAACAGAAGGATATGCTGATAATGCCCTTCGATTCGCTATTTTTTGCCGTGTCATTGTTGAAATATTAAGAGATAATACATATGATATAGTGCATTTAAATGATTGGCAAACAGCATTAGTTCCACTTTTACTTCAAGAAGAGAGTTTAATTAAAGCAAAAACTCTTTTTACTATTAATAATCTTGCATATCAAGGTTTATTTGCCTACGAAGTATTAAAAGAGATAGGAATAGATTCAAAATATTTCACAACAGATGTCTTAGAGTTTTATAATAAAGTTAATTTTATGAAAGCTGCAATTGCTTATAGTGATGCAATTACAACAGTAAGTCAAAGTTATGCAGATGAAATTTTAACTGCTTCTTTTGGTTGTGGTTTAGATGGTTTTTTAAGATATCATAAAAATAAATTAACAGGTATTATTAATGGAATTGATAATGAACATTTTACACCTTCCCATGATAAACTTTTAGAATATCCCTTTGCAAATATAACAGAAAAAAAACTAAATAAAAAAAGCTACCTAAAAGAAAAAAGTTTAAAAGGAATCACTAAACCTCTTTTTATATTTATCGGTCGTTTTACCCAACAAAAAGGGGTTGATTTACTTATAAATTCCCTTGAACAAATTGCTTCTAGTGATTGCAATATTGCAATTTTGGGAGATGGTGAAGAAATATACCAAGAAAAAATCATGAAAATTGTAAATGAATACGATAATATTCACTTTGAATTTAAATACAATGAAGTTTTATCTCACCAAATGTATGCAGCAGCTGATTTCCTTTTGATGCCTTCACTGTTTGAACCATGTGGTTTAAATCAAATGATAGCTATGAGTTATGGCTCAATTCCAATTGTTCATAAAGTAGGTGGACTTAAAGATACAGTTCATGACTATAAATTATTTGATAACAAATCTTCTAAAGGCTATGGTATTTTATTTGAAAAACCATCAAGTGATAGTTTGATTAATAGTTTTGATGAAGCTATAAAACTTTATTCTACAAAAAAAGATTATAACAAAATAGTAAAACATAATATGCTTTGTGATTTTTCATGGAAAAATAGTGCAGAACAGTATGTAAAATTATATAAGCAATTATAAAAGAGAGAAAATGAAAAAATTAAATATTTTATTAGCAGCATCAGAAGTAGTACCTTTTGCAAAAAGTGGTGGATTAGCCGATGTTTCAGGAGCTCTTCCTAAGGCTTTAAAAGATTTAGGTCATGATATAAGAGTTGTAATGCCACGTTATTATGTTGTTGATAAAGAGAAATATAATCTTAAACTTCTTGAGGGAGCTTTAAGTGTTCATATGGGAAGTATGGGTGAAATGTGGGCCGCTGTTTATGAGGGTAAATTACCACAAAGTGATGTACCTATTTATTTTATAGAGTATGATGAATTTTTTGGAAGAAAAGGTTTATATGGTGAAGACTCAGATGGATTTAGTGACAATGACAATCGTTATATCTTTTTTTCAAAAGCAGTAATGCAATTGGCTAAAAAACTTGATTTTAGACCTGACGTAATTCATGCAAATGATTGGCATACAGCACCTATTTCTTTATTACTTAACACTACATATGCTTTTGATCCTATTTTTAAAAATACAGGCTCACTTCTAAGTATTCATAACCTAGAGCATCAAGGTAAGTTTTATAAAGGTGCAATGGATGTTTTAGGTGTTGGTTGGGAACATTTTACAGTAAAAGAATTAGAAGAGTATGATGGTGTAAACTTTTTAAAAGGTGGAATCGTTCATGCAGATGCAATAAATGCTGTTAGTAAAAAATATGCACAAGAAATACGAACTTCTGAGTTTGGTTTTGGTTTACAAAGCCTTATAAATGATTATGAATATAAACTTTTTGGTGTTTTAAATGGTGTTGATTACGATGAATGGAGTCCTTCTATTGATAAATTAATACCTTTTACATTTGATATTGATAATTTAGAAGGTAAAGAAAAATGTAAAGCCGAACTTCAAAAAGAGTTTAATTTACCACAACGTTCAGAAGTTCCTATGATTGGGTTTGTTGGTCGTTTAGCTGAACAAAAAGGAATAGGCCTAATCTCAAGTTGTTTTGAGAGAATCCTTGAAATGGATATTCAAATAGTACTTTTGGGAACAGGAGAAAAATGGGCAGAGAGGTTTTTTAAAGAAAAAGCTGAACAATATCCTCTAAAATTTGCAAGTTATATTGGATATGATAATACAATTGCCCATAAAATTGAAGCAGCAAGTGATATGTTTTTAATGCCTTCACTTTTTGAGCCATGTGGATTAAATCAAATATATAGTTTAAGATATGGAACTATTCCAATAGTAAGAGCAACAGGTGGACTTGATGATACAATAGAAAACTACGATGCTTATCATAAAAGTGGTACTGGATTTAAATTTTATGATGCAAGTCCAATTGCTTTACTTAATACTGTTCAATGGGCAGTTGATGTTTATTATAATGATAAAGAAGGTATGCAAGCATTGAGATCAAATGCTATGAGTAAGCGATATGAGTGGAGTAAGGCAGCTCAAGGTTATGAAGAGATTTATCATCATATAATAAATGGTCGGCTAAATAGCCACCATAACTAGGATCAAATATGCAACACAAAATGTACTATAATTTATCAACTTTAAGCCAAATGGATATTTATCTTTTTAAACAAGGCTCTTACACAAAAATGTATGAGAAATTTGGTGCACACCCTATGACACATAAAGGAAAAAAAGGTGTTCATTTTGCAGTTTGGGCTCCTAATGCAAAATCTGTTTGTGTTCGTGGAGATTTTAATGACTATAAAATCGATGCTCACCCTTTACAACTAAGAAGTGATGACTCTGGAATTTGGGAAGGTTTTATTGAAGATATAGCAATCGGTCTTACATACAAATATCATATCGTTTCTTTATTTCATAATATAGTTCATGAAAAAAGTGATCCTTTTGCTTTTTACAGTGAGGTTGCTCCAAAATCAGCCTCTCGTATTTATGAGTTAGATAATTATAAATGGAATGATAAAAAATGGATGGAAAAACGTTATAAAAATAATGCTTGTGATTCACCAATAAGTGTTTATGAAATGCATGTAGGTTCATGGAGACGAAATCCACTTGAAGATAATCGTTATTTAACATATAAAGAATTAGCTCTTGAATTAGTTCCATATTTAAAAGAGATGAATTATACACATGTTGAGTTTATGCCACTTAGTGAGTATCCATATTTTGGTTCTTGGGGATATCAAGTTGTGGGTTACTTTTCTGCAACTTCTCGTTTTGGAGAACCTGAAGATTTAATGTACTTAATAGAAGAACTTCATAAAAATGATATTGGTGTTATTATGGATTGGGTTCCTTCTCATTTTGCAGTTGATATGCATGGACTTATTAACTTTGATGGAACAGCACTATATGAACATGATGATCCAAGACAAGGTTTTCATCCTGAATGGGGAAGCATAATTTTTAATTATGGAAGAAATGAAGTTAAATCTTTTTTAATTAGTTCTGCTATGTTTTGGTTAGATAAATACCATGTGGATGGAATAAGAGTAGATGCAGTAGCTTCAATGCTTCATCTTGATTATGCAAGAGAAGAGGGTGACTGGATACCAAATAAAGATGGTGGAAATAAAAACCTTGAAGCGGTTGCTTTTTTACAAAAACTTAATGAAAGTGTTTATAAAGAATTTCCTGATATCATGATGATTGCAGAAGAGTCAACAGCATGGCCTATGGTAACAGGACGAACTTCAGATGGTGGATTAGGTTTTGGATTTAAATGGAATATGGGTTGGATGCATGATACTTTAAAATATATGAGTTATGATCCAATTTATAGACAACATCATCATTCACAACTTACTTTTAGTTTATGGTATGCCTTTGATGAGCATTTTATGCTTCCACTTAGTCATGATGAAGTAGTTCATATGAAAGGTTCACTAATAAATAAAATGCCAGGAGATGAAGCACATAAATTTGCAAACCTTAGAGTTATGTATGCATATATGCTGTCACATCCTGGGAAAAAACTTCTTTTTATGGGTGGAGAAATGGCTCAGTATTCGGAGTGGCATTATGAAGGAAGTTTAGATTGGCATATGCTTGAAAATCCTTATCATTCAAAACTTCAAAAAATGCTTTCAGATCTAAATCTTATTTATAAAAACCAAAAAGCTTTACATCAATATGATGAAAAACAAATCGGTTTTGAATGGATAGACAATGGTGATTATCAACACAACTGCATAAGCTATATTCGTAAATCAGATAATGAAGAAGATAATATTTATGTATTATGTAATTTTTCAGATGCACAAAGAAGTCAGTATAAACTAGGTGTACCATATGATGGTGAATATGAAGAAATATTTAATTCGCAATCATCTTATTATGCAGGTTCAAATGATGGAAATTATGGTAAATTAACTGCAAAAAAAGAGCAAATGCATAATAAAGAGTATTCACTTGAATTAACACTGCCTGCTCTTGGAGTTATTTATTTAAAAAGAGTAGCTGAAGCAAAAACTCAGAAAGCAAGTAAGAAGTAAAAATAAGGGGTTTAAAAGGTGCAAATAAGAGTCTATTACGAAGATACAGATTGCGGTAATGTTGTATATTACGCTAATTATTTAAAATTTTGCGAACGTGCGCGTTCAGAAATTTTTTTTCAAAAAGGTTTATCTCCTCATAATGGTGATGAATTTTTTGTGGTTAAAAGTGTGCAAGCTGAGTACTTAAAATCTGCTGTATTTGGGGATTTACTTGAAGTGAAAACAAAACTTATTGAGAAAAAAGCAGCTTCTATTGTAATGGAACAGGATGTTTATCGAAATGATGAATTACTGTTTCAAGGAACTTTCAAATTAGCTTTTTTGAAAAACTATAAACCTTCAAAAATTCCAAAAGAATTATTTGAAATATTTAATTAGGAGTTTTTATGTTTAAATCAAAATTTAAAGTTTTCTTCTTTATTGTCTTTTTTACTTCTACTTTATTTGCAAATGAAGTTAACTTAAATCAAAATCATGTGTATTTTTTCCCAAAACAAGCAGATGAAGCAAAAGATAAGATTGTAGAGTTAATTGCTAATTCAAAAGATACAATAAAAATCTCTATGTATAACTTTTCTTATAAGAAATTTGCAAAAGAGTTAGTAGAAGCCTCTAAAAAAGGTGTAAAAATACAAGTAATATTAGATGAGAAAAAAGTAGAAGAAGATGATGAAATTTATAAATATCTTAAAAAGAATGATATAGAAATAATTATTTCTAAGAAAAAGCTACATACCAAAATTGCTATTTTTGATAATAAAATTGCTCTAATAGGAAGTCTAAATTGGACAAAAGAATCATTTGAAGAGAACTATGAATCTTTGCTAATGTCTAATAACAAAGAAATAATAGCCGATATTGACAACTTTTTTATTAATTTTAATTAAGCTAAATAAGTTGTTTTTCTATTAATTGATAATAGTTATTATAAAAGCATAAATATTTACAAAAAATCAAGTAAAAATAAGCTATTATGCATTATTAGATTATTAAAAAATTATACGAGGGATATTTAATGTTAGAAATTTTTGTTATTGCATATTGTTTATATTTTGCATTTAATACTTATACATCTTTTATGCAAATTGGTTATGTAAAAGATGCAAAAAAATTAAAACCAATTATTTTAGATTCAAGAAAATATGAAGAAGCTGCAAATTACTCTATTGAAAAAGAGAAAATGGCCATAGTTTCATCATTTTATGATTTTATTTTATTTATTTTATGGATTGGTTTTGGTCTGTCTTTTTTAGATTCGATTATTCAAATTGATTCTATGTTATTAAAAGCTGTTGTTTTTGTAAATAGTTTTATTATTATAAATTGGGTTTTAGGACTTCCTTTTGAATTATATTCAACTTTTAAATTAAATAAAAAATATGGTTTTTCAAATATGACTCCTGCTTTATTTATAAAAGACACTATTAAAACTGCTTTATTGTTTCTAATTTTTGGTTCTTTAGTTATTGCTGGAATTAGTTTTATTATAAATAGTTTTGCTATGTGGTGGATTTGGGGATTTGCTTTTATTTTCTCTATCATTATTTTAATAAACATGCTTTATCCTGTAATTAGAGATAAAATGTTTGATAAATTTGAGAAATTAAAAGATGAAGAACTAGAAAAAAAAATCGAAAATCTTTTAGATGAAGTTGGATTCAAAAGTTCAGGTGTATTTTCAGTTGATGCTAGTAAAAGAGATAATAGATTAAACGCATATTTTGGTGGATTGGGTGCTACTAAAAGAGTTGTATTATTTGATACTTTAGTTGAAAAATTATCTCATAATGAACTATTAGCTGTTTTAGGTCACGAATTAGGACACTTTAAAAATGGAGATATTATAAAAAATATTGGAATTATGGGTGTTGTTATGTTCGTATTTTTTGCTATTTTTGGAAATTTACCTGAGGAACTATTTTTAGGCTTAAAATTACATAGTGAACCCTATGCTATTATTGCTGTATTTTTAATTTTTTCTCCAATATTATCATTTTTCTTAATGCCTTTAATTTCTTTAATTTCAAGACATAATGAATATGCAGCAGATGAATTTGGTTCAAATCTAGCTACAAAAGAAGATTTAGTTAGTGCTTTATTAAAACTTGCAAATGAAAATAAATCATTTCCATTATCTCATCCTTTGTATATTTTCTTTTATTATTCTCACCCACCTTTAGTGGAAAGATTTAAAGAGTTAGGTTATGATGTGAACAATTTGGATTTAAATAAATTTAATAATAAGGAATTTGATTATGTTAGGTAACGGGATTATTGAAGTTAATTATTTAACCCTTATAGTAGCAACTATTGCCATATTATCAGGGTTATTGATTATTTTACAGTTTTCTAGACAAAAGTATGAAAATCAGCTAAAAGCTCTTCAAGATGAAGCTTTGTTAAAATTAAAAGCTTTAAATGAAAGAATTGAGTTAAATCATAGTTCTTACGAAGGTCAAATTAATAGTTTAAATACTGAAAATAGAAAATTAGAAGAAGAAAAAGTATTAATAAAAGAAAACTTTGAAGATAAGTTAAAAGTAGTAGAAAAACATTCTTCTGAAATGAATCGTAATACTATAGAAACTTATGAACTAAAGTTATCTAGTTTAACAAAACTATCAGACAATAAAGAGAAACAACTGTTAAGAGAATTTGAAATCAAAGAAGAGAACTTTAATGAAAAAATTACTCTTTTAGAAGATTCAAAAAAACAAATGAAAATAGAGTTTGAAAATCTTGCAAACAAACTTTTTGATGAAAATCAAAAAAAATCTAATATCAATTTAGGTCAAGTTTTAACGTCATTTAAAGATCAACTTGATTCATTTGGAAAAAGAGTAAATGAGATTTACAATGAAGAGACAAAACAAAGATCTTCTTTATTAACAGAAATTAAAAATCTAAAAGACTTAAATAATCAAATAGCAACAGATGCAGTTAATTTAACAAAAGCATTAAAAGGTCAAAATAAAACTCAAGGTGATTGGGGAGAAATGATTCTATCATCTATTCTTGATCAAACGGGTTTAAGAGAAGGAAAAGAATATACGATTCAAGGATCATTTAGTGATACAGAAGGAAAGAGATTAAGACCTGATGTTATTGTTCATTTACCTTCAAAAAAAGATATTGTTATTGATTCAAAAGTATCATTAAACTCATATATTGCTTATTGTAAAACAGAAAACGAAGCCCATAAAGAAACAGCATCTAAAGAGTTAGTTAAATCGATTACTGCTCATATAAAAGCATTAAGTTCAAAAAGATATGAAGAAATTGAAGGAGTTAGAACTTTAGATTTCGTGCTTATGTTTATACCTGTAGAAGGTGCCTTTATACTTGCAACTTCTACTGATGATTCATTATTCAAAATGGCGTTTGAACATAATATTATGTTAGTTTCTCCATCTACTTTATATGTTACATTAAGAACTATAGAGAATATTTGGAGAAATGAACACCAAAATGAAAATGCTCAACTAATATCTAAAAAAGCAGCTGATTTATATGATAAATTTGCAGCTTTTGTATCAGATATTGAAGATATCGGAGTTAATATTAATAGAACTCAAAAATCTTACGATAGTGCTATGAATAAATTATCATTAGGTAATGCAAATTTAATAAAAAGAGCTGAAGAGTTTATTGAATTAGGTGTAAAGCCAAAAAAACAAATCTCGTCTAAACTAGCAACTCAAGAAGAGGAATAAAATATATGGAAATGGCTATTTCCCTAGCAAATAACTTTTTAGTTTTATTAGATGCAATGTCTATTTATATTTTAATTGGATTGTTAATAGCCGGTATATTAAAACAACTTATACCAGATGATTTTGTAGTTAAGCATTTGGGAAAAGGTTCTGTTTCTTCTGTCTTAAAAGCTACAATATTTGGTATTCCCCTTCCTGTTTGTTCATGTTCTGTTATTCCCCTTGCACAAGGTCTTAGAAAAGAGGGTGCAAGTAAAGGTGCTGTTCAAAGTTTTTTGATTTCTAGTCCTATTACAGGAGTTGATTCTATACTAGCTACTTTTTCATTTTTTGGATTATTATTTACAATTTTTAGAGTTATTTCATCTATAATGATTGCAATAATCGTAGGCTTAATTCAAAATTTTGTTGATAAAGATGAATCTTCATTAAAAAAAGAAGATGAAGTAGTTTCTTCATGTGGCTGCACTAGTTCTTGCAGTAGTACTGAAACAAAAATAGAAAAAAAGAAATTCTCTTTTAAGAGTGCTTTTTCATATGCTTATGTTACACTTTTTGTTGATATGGTTAAACCTTTATTTATAGGTTTACTTTTTGGAGCTATATTTACTACTTTTGCTCCCAAAGAATATACTTCATTACTTTTTGAAAATCAAATATTAACATATATTGTAATTATGCTTTTTTCTATGCCATTATATGTATGTGCAACAGCTTCGTTGCCAATTGCTGCTGCTTTAATGATGGAAGGTATGAGTGCAGGTGCTGCATTTATATTTTTAACAGCTGGTCCTGCAACAAGTGCTATTACTATGAGTGTTGTATATAAAACATTGGGTAAGACTTCATTGATTATTTATTTAAGTACTATTGGTGTTTTATCTTTTATTTTTGGATTTGGTTTTGATTTCTTCTTTAGCGATGTAAATATTTTACAATTTGATTTACATAATGAAGAATCTAGTTTGGTTTCTCAAATAGCAAGTTTTGTTATGCTTTTTTTAATTGCTTATTATTTAATGAAACCTTTATTAGTAAAAAAGAGTACAAGTATTGATTCTTGTTGTGACTCAAATTCATCTTGTTGTGAAGAAAAAAAAGAAAATAAAATAGATGGAAATAAATTAAAATTTAAGGTGTAAAATATATGAAGTGGGAAGATAACAGAAGAAGCTCAAATGTAGAAGATAGAAGAGATGAATCTCCTTCAAACTTTGGCTCTAAACAAAATAATTCAATGATGATGTTATTACCAGTTATAAAGATGTTAATTGGTACAAAAATAGGAAGAATTATTTTAGTTGTTGGTGTTATCGCCTATTTTATGGGATTTAATCCTTTGGCTCTTTTAGATATGGGCACAACAACTCAAAATAACACTTCAAGTTCACAAGTAATAAATACACAAAAAGATGATAAAAGTGCACAATTTGTAAGTGCAGTTTTAGCTCAAACAGAAGATATCTGGACAGATGTTTTTAAAAAATATAATGCAAATTATGTTGAACCAAAGTTGGTATTATTTAGAAACTCTGTAAAAAGTGGATGTGGTTTTGCTTCTTCTCAAACAGGTCCCTTTTATTGTCCTGCTGATCAAAAGGTATATTTAGATTTATCCTTTTTTGATGAGTTAGCAAAAAGACATGATGCTCCAGGAGACTTTGCACAGGCTTATGTAATAGCACATGAAATAGGACATCATGTACAAAATATTACAGGAACTATATCAAAAGTAGAAAATGCAAAACAAGGTTTATCAGATGCAAAAGAAAATGCATTACAAGTTAAAGTTGAATTACAAGCAGATTGTTATGCAGGACTTTGGGCATATTATAGTAAAAAAGATTTTAATTCAATAGAAGAGGGTGATATACAAGAAGCTTTAAATGCTGCAAGTGCAATTGGAGATGATACCTTACAAAAAAAAGCACAAGGGTATGTTGTGCCTGATTCTTTTACCCATGGAAGTTCATCTCAAAGAATGGCATGGTTTAAAAAGGGTTTTGAAGGTGGAACTTTAGAATCTTGTAATACTTTTAATTGATCTAATATGGGAGACAAAGTATTACATTATTTAAATGAAAGTCCAACAGTTTTTTTTATATTAAGAAAAATTGATGGCCATTGGGAACTAGAATATGTTACTTCAAATGTAAAAAATTTATATGGTTATAGTGCAGAAGATTTTTTATCAAAAAAAGTAAAACATGAAGATTTTATTTTTCCAGAAGATTTACATCAATACAGACTAGAAGTAAGACAAATTTCTAAAATAATTAAGGATAAATATACTTATAAACCTTATAGAATTTTAAGAGATAATAAAATAGTTTGGATTAATCACATTTTAAAAATAATATATGATAAAAATGGAAAAGTCAGTCATTATTACGGATATTTAAATGATATAACAGAGTCTATAAAAAATAAAAATGATTTAGAACAATATCTAAGTATTATAAATAATAATGTTTTATTAAGTATTACAAATAAAGAAGGGAACATAATTGATGTAAGTGATGCTTTTTGTAAATTAACTAATTTTTCAAAAAATGAATTAATAGGTAAAAAACACAATATCTTCAGGCATCCAAGTATTAAAGATGATTTTTTCAAAGAATTGTGGAGTACAATTTTAAAAGGTTATATTTGGAAAGGTGAACATCTTAATATAAAAAAAGATGGTAGTGAAATTTGGGTAGAAAATACTATTACTCCAAATTTTGATGAAAATAAAAATATTGTAGGTTTTACTTCCCTTTATAATGATATTACTGATAAAAAGAAAATAGCTCAAATATCAATTACAGATTTTTTAACAAGTTTATATAATAGAAGGCACTTTAATGCTATCTTTGAGTTAGAATTAAAAAGAGCAAAAAGAGATAATAAAAACTTTGTTTTAATGATTTTAGATATTGATTTTTTTAAACAGTATAATGATACCTATGGTCATGATAAGGGAGATGAAGTTTTAAAAAATATTTCGCTTGCTTTAAAAGATACTTTAAAAAGAGCAAGTGATTATATCTTTAGATTAGGTGGAGAAGAGTTTGCAATAATAACTTCAGATATTCAATATATTGGGTTAGTAAGATTATGTAATAGATTACTTAAGTCAGTTAGTGATTTAAAAATAGAGCATAGATCAAGTAGTATAAATGATTTTGTAAGTATTTCAATTGGTGCAAAGATTATAAAATCAAATTCAGCTTTTAGTGAGACAAAAATTTTTAAATTAGCTGATAATGCTTTATACGAAGCAAAAGAATTAGGCAGAAATAAAGCTGTAATAAAAGAGTAGATTTTATATCTATTTTTTTATTTTCAGAACTTCTAAAATTCTTAGAATATTTAGATTATTTAAAATATAAATAGCTGTAATCGTACAAATAGTTCCTAAAATAGTGTTATATGTTATTTCTTCATCTAAAAAAATTGCACTTAAGATTAAAGCTGATGAAGGAACTAAAAATATAAAACTACTTACTTCATTTGTTCCCAGTTTTGCAATCCCAACAAAATATACAGATGTTGCAAATGTGGTACTTAAAATACTAATAACAAATATATTTAACCAAAAAATAAAATCGAAACTATAAGTCCTATTAAAAAGAGAATTATCTATAAAAAATTGATAAATAATAAATGTTGAAATCACATATACATAAAAAGTAAAAACTAAGGGATTTGTTTTTACAGCTTTTGAGCTTATGATTGTTAGTATTGGCCAAAGAATAGAGGCTATTAGAAAATATATATTATCTTTTGAAAATATCTCATTTAAATCAAAATTCCAAACATTTAATATAGTTAATACTCCAAATCCTCCAAGAATCAAAGCAAATGAGTGTTTTAAACTAATAGTTTTTCTATTAATTATTGCTAAGATTATAAAAGTATTAATTGGTATTAAAGTAGTTACTAATGCTCCTCCAAATCCTGCCATTCCAT
>RRZU013516274.1_pt1 | contig 16867 bp, 14 predicted proteins | sample 2165561 | NCBI WGS metagenome assembly RRZU01 (sample SAMN10456909, study PRJNA506462) | wastewater metagenome | isolation source: wastewater sludge | place: USA: Moscow, Idaho | reverse complement strand
CTGGAAGGAAACCTGCTCTCGCCCCTGTTGCTGTCCAAGGCGATGAACATGCACGCCGCCGTGGTGCTGCTCTCCGTGACGGTCGGTGGAGGAATCTTCGGAATCGTCGGTGCATTCCTTGCCGTTCCGGCCGCCGCGATGATCACCGAAGTGGTGCGATACCTCGGTGACATGGGCGATCTGGCCACGGGGGAGAAGCAGGTGGAGGACATCGAGTTCGCCACGATCATGACTCGCAAGAAGCAGGAACGAATCGAGGCGGAGAAGGCCAAGAAGGGCAATCTGGCGTCGCGGATCTTCCGCCGCAAGAAGAAGGACACGGCGAAGGATTCGGTCTCCGGCTAGGTGCCTCACGTCGCGCAATGCGCAAATTGCTGCTCAGCATGAGAGAATGTCCGAGTGAGTGACCATGTGATGCCTGCCCCCCTGTCCAATGACACCGTCAGAATCGTTCCGCTCGGCGGACTGGGCGAGGTCGGGCGAAACTGCAATGTTCTGGAGTACCGCGGCAAGCTCGTCGTCGTCGACTGCGGAGTGTTGTTCCCCGAAGAGAGCCAACCGGGTGTGGACCTCATCCTCCCGGACATCGACTACCTGAAGAATCGCGTCAAGGACATCGAGGCGATCGTTCTGACCCACGGTCACGAGGACCACATCGGTGCCGTGCCCTTCCTCCTCAAGCTGCGCAAGGACATCCCCGTCATCGGCTCGCAGCTGACCATCGCCTTCATTGAGGCCAAGCTCCAGGAGCACCGCATCCGGGCGCATTCCCACGTGGTCGTCGAAGGCGACGTGGAGAAGGTCGGGCCCTTCGAGATGGAGTTCATCGCGGTGAACCACTCGATCCCGGACGCGCTGGCCGTTTTCGTCCGCACCCCCGAGGGCAACATCCTCATCACGGGCGACTTCAAGATGGACCAGCTGCCACTGGATGGGCGCCTGACCGATCTGCGTGCCTTTGCCAAGGCGGGCGAAGAGGGCGTTGACCTGTTCATGTGTGATTCCACCAACGCCGAGGTGCCCGGATTCGTGCGCTCGGAATCGGAGATCGGCCCCGTCATCGACGAGGTGTTCGCCAAGGCCACGGGCCAGATCGTGGTGGCCTCCTTCGCTTCGCACGTGCACCGTGTCCAGCAGGTCCTCAACGCCGCCGCCCATCACAAGCGCAAGGTGGCCTTCGTTGGCCGTTCAATGGTGCGCAACATGGGCCTGGCCTCCGAGCTGGGATACCTCGAGGTTCCCGAGGGCGTTCTGCGGGATCTGGGAGACATGCGTGACATCCCGGAGAACAAGCGCGTCTACATGTCCACCGGATCGCAAGGCGAACCGATGGCCGTTCTGGCGCGCATCGCCAACAAGAGCCATCCCAAGATTTCCGCTGGGCCGAATGACACCGTGCTCTTCGCCTCCTCGCTGATCCCGGGCAATGAGAACTCCGTCTTCCGGCTCATCAACGGCCTGATGAAGCTGGGTGCCCACGTGGTTCACCAGGGCAACGCCAAGGTGCACGTCTCGGGCCACGCGGCTCAGGGCGAGTTGTTGTACTGCTACAACATTCTCGAGCCCGCCTACGCGCTGCCCATCCATGGCGAGGTTCGCCACCAGGTGGCCAACGGTGCCATCGCGGTCAAGACGGGCGTGCCGCCGCAGAACGTCATTCTGGCGGAGAACGGTTCCGTCATCGACATGCACGACGGCGAGGTCTCCCTCGTGGGTTCCGTGCCCTTCCACGAGATCTACGTGGACGGGTCCTCCATCGGCGACATCACGGAGAGCGAGCTGAAGGACCGCCGCACACTGGCCGAGGAAGGGTTCATCGCGGTGTTTGCCGCCGTGGATCCGAATGCGGAGCAGATCGTGACCGGTCCGCACATTCAGGCACGCGCAATGGCCGAGGACCAGTCGGTCTTCGACGACATCCTGCCCGAGGTCACCGTTGCGTTGCAGGAGTCGCTGGACAAGGGCGCCGATCCGTATGAGATGCAGCAGGCGATGCGCCGCGTTCTGGGCCGCTGGGTTTCTCGAAAGCTGCGCCGCTCGCCGATGATCGTACCCACCGTGGTGGCAGTCTGACATCATCAGGAGGGAAAAGCCACGGCCGGAATTGCGTTCCGTCCGTGGCTTTTCCGGCGAAACGAGCCCTCATGAGACGGAGCAAGAGGGCGCCCCGGGGCACCGCAGTCCGGTGCGGCCCGGACGAGGAGTCGGTCATAGGGCGGCGCGGCGGGGTGTTGCTTGGCGTGTTCACGGCGATAGGGTTCCTAGTGTGAGTCCACGTGTGCCCAAAGATGACGCCAGCAAGAAGCAGACCCCGCGCAAGGCGCAGAGCCCGGCAGCGAAGAAGTCTGCCACGTCCGGAGCACCCGAACGCCAGCCGATGAGCGCGCTGAAGCGGGAGGGGATCGCCTTCGGGTTCCTCGCTCTTGCCATCATTGTGGCCTTGCGCGAATGGTTCCAGCTCTCGGGAATCCTCGGTGGAATCATTCACCACATCGTTGCCGGTGCCGTTGGCATGCTCTCGGTGTTCGTGCCGGTGCTGTTGGTTGTCATCGCGATTCAGGTGTTCCGGACCAAACCGCGGGTGACCACCCGGCGCATGGCCATCGGCGTTGCACTTGTGGTTGCCGCCCTTGCGGGAATCGTGCATCTGGTCAAGAGCCCGGTGAGCCCGGTCGATGATTTCGCTGCCATAGAGGGTGCCGGGGGCCTCGTGGGATGGATGGTCGGCGCCTCACTGCGCACACTGTTGTCCCCATACGGTGCGTATCCGGTTCTCGTGATGGTGCTGCTTTTCGCGGTGCTGTACATGACGAACACGACGCTGCACGATGTGTGGCGCAAGATCCGGGAGGGGCGCTCAGGTGGCTCGGATGGCTCCGCCGAGCCGGACCTCGCGAATCGCGGCACGACTCCGTCCGTTCCCTACGATTCCGCGCATGAGGTGGACGGCGAGTCCCCGAAGCGGCCCGGCCTGTTGTCGCGGCGCCGCAAGAACGACGGCACCGGCAAGGCCACGGGCGTGCCTCCCGCAGATGTTCTTGACGCCGCGGATCTCGATTTTCTCGATCCCGATGATGAGGCGGCTACGCAGGCTCTCACCGCCGCCCAGGACGCGGCCCGCGCGCGGGCCCGCGGCGGAGGCAGGGACGGTGCGGGCGCCCCGGCCGGGGCCGGCGGGGCCAGCTCGGCCGGTGGGGCCAGCTCGGCCGGCGCAGCCAACGCCGCGGGCACATCTGCCGCCGGCCGCAAGTCGGCGGCACCCGCCAAGAGCGCGGCCACCCCGTCCGGGGCCGAGCTGGCGGCACCCGATACCACCGCCGTCATCCCGGCGGGCCAACAGCTCGCACTGGATCCCAACGTCACCTATCAGCTTCCCTCACCCGAGGACCTCAAGTACGGCGCCCCGCACGCCGAACGCACCGCCGCCAACGATCGCGTGGTCGAGCGCCTCACCCAGGTCTTCACCGAATTCGGCATCGATGCCCAGATCGTCGGATTCTCCCGCGGCCCCACGGTCACGCAGTACGAGGTCGAACTGGGACCGGGCGTCAAGGTCGAACGAATCACCGCGCTCGCCAACAACATCGCCTACGCGGTGGCTTCGGCCGAGGTTCGCATCCTCTCGCCGATTCCGGGCAAGTCCGCGATCGGCATCGAGATCCCGAACGAGGATCGTGAGACCGTCCTGCTGGGAGATGTGCTTCGCTCGCAGGTGGCCCAGAAAGCTGTCCATCCTCTCACCGTGGGCGTGGGAAAGAACGTCGAGGGCAAGTTCGTGATCGCGAACCTCGCCAAGATGCCCCACCTGCTGGTGGCCGGCGCCACAGGTGCCGGAAAGTCGTCATTCATCAACTCGATGATCACCTCAATCATGATGCGTGCAACGCCGGACCAGGTGCGGATGATTCTGGTGGATCCCAAGCCAGTCGAGCCCACGATCTATGCGGGAATCCCGCACCTCATCACGCCAATCATCACCAGCCCGAAGAAGGCCGCGGAGGCACTGGAATGGGTGGTCAAGGAGATGGATGCCCGCTATGACGACATGGCGGCCTACCACTTCAAGAACATCGATGACTTCAACGCCGCGGTTCGCGCGGGCACGGTCCGACCGCAGAATCCCAACCGGACGCTCGCGCCCTACCCCTACCTGTTGGTCGTGGTTGACGAACTGGCGGACCTGATGATGGTGGCCCCTCGCGATGTCGAGGCCTCCATCCAGCGCATCACCCAGCTCGCTCGCGCCGCCGGTATTCACCTCGTTCTGGCCACTCAGCGCCCCTCTGTGGACGTGGTGACGGGCCTCATCAAGGCCAACATTCCCTCCCGCTTGGCGTTCATGACCTCCGCGCTGGCAGACTCTCGGACCATCCTCGACATGTCGGGCGCCGAGAAGCTCATCGGACAGGGCGATGCCCTGTTCATGCCCGCGGGAGCCTCCAAGCCGATCCGGCTCCAAGGCGCTTGGGTGGATGAGGAGGAGATCGAGAAGGTGGTTGCCGAATGCAAGAAGCAGCTGCAACCCCATTACAGGGAGGATTTCGCGGAAGTCCAGGAGCAGAAGAAGCAGCGTGAGGACATTGGCGATGATCTCGACGTGCTGTTGCAGGCCGCAGAGATAGTCGTCACCACCCAGTTTGGTTCCACATCCATGCTTCAACGCAAGCTGCGAATCGGCTTCGCCAAGGCCGGCCGCATGATGGACCTTCTCGAACAGTACGAAATCGTGGGGCCGAGCGAGGGATCCAAGGCTCGCGACGTGTTGGTTTCCCCCGAGTACCTGGATCAGGCCCTGGCGATGTTGCGCGGCGAGCGGCCCTCGATCTTTGACGAAGAATCCGTGGAAGCCGAAGATTCCGGCACTCCCGCGCCAAGCGCGGACGGCCAGTCAAGTGACTCGCCGGCACGGGCCGAGAGCCCCGAGAGTTACCGCGACGCCCCGTCTCCCGCACCCAGTGCAGGGCGGACTCCCGCCGCAGCGGTAGCCGGCGCCACGGAGGTCCTGCCGGCAGCGGATCGCTATGCAACCGATCCGCTGTCCGAGAGCGAGCAGGGTCAGCCTGCGACCAATTGGTACGACGACTTCGATGACGACGAAGGCGACTCCGGCGAGGACGCCTGGCAGCTCACCGGACGATGAGCGCTCGGGCCGGCCGAACCCATCGGCGCAATCTCGTATGCGGGGGTTGAACTCACCTCACTTTCGTTCCGCGGATATCAACGTGGACTGCGGTGTTGGCGGGACGGTGCGCTCAACGGAGCCATCCGCGGTCATGACGGGGTACGTGACATCCGCGCGGGCCTGAATTTCGGTGGGGCTCAGCGACATCCCGGGCAACTGAGCGCCTTCCATGAGGTCGTTGAGGATGAAGAGATGATCCGTGCGATCGTCTTGGGTGACCGTGGTCCACTCCAAGTTGGTGACGTGAGCCGGCCCCTGTGCCGGAACTTCGACTGTCGCCGTCGTCATGAGACCGGCGAGCACCCGGTAGCCGTGGCTCTCGATCGTCTGCCCGGAAATCATGTTCCCCATGGACCACACGACCCACATGCCCTGACCATCCGGTCCGCCGTCGAGTCGCGTCACCGGTTCGGGAACGTGGGAGTGATTGCCGAACACGAGATCGACCGCTCCGGAGGCTGCGAGCTGGTTGGCGATCGTGGTCTGTTCCTCGATGGGCTCGCTGACGTACTCGGTGCCCCAGTGCATCGAGAGAACAACGAGATCTGCGCCGGCCGCGCGCGCCCGGGTGGCATCCGCGATGATGTCATCCACTGAGCGCAGGCCGAATTCTCCCACCACGTTCCAGGACCATGGTTCGTCCTGCCGCAGCGGAATCCCATTGGTGAGGGTTGTGGCGGACAGCTGGGCAATCGTGACCTCGCGCCCGCCGGACGCCAGTGTGTAGTACTGAATGAGCCCGGCTTCCTTCTCCGTGCGCGCAGTGCCGTGATGGCCCAGACCGGCGGCATCGAGGGTGTCCGCAGTGGAGACGATGCCCGGGAAACCGCGATCCATCGAATGATTGGTGGCGAGCGCGCAGCCGTCCCATCCCATGGCCTTCAGAGAGTCCGCGATCTCCGGCGGGGCGCCGAAGTTGGGGTAGTTCGAGGGTTCCTCACCCGGAGGCACGATCGGCACCTCGAGGGCACACAGTGCCAGATCGGCCCCTTCGATCCACGGCTGGATGCCAGAGAACAGTGGCGTGTAATCGTAGCTGTTCCCGACGCGAGCGGCATCATTGACGGACAGATGCAGCAGCACGTCCCCACCCGAGACGATGGTGAGAGTGGAGGGCGTGGCGGTGGTCGTTGGTTCGGGGGTCGCGGTCGGAGTCGAGGGCGCCACCTTGCCCGGGGGCGAGGAGGAAGGCCCCTCGCCTCCGGTGCTCGGCGAGCACGCCGCCAGAGCCAATGCTGCTGCTGCGGCCATGAGAATACGAGATCTGCGCATGAATCCTCCCAAGATTGCTTACCGAGATTCTAGCGTTGCACTCCGACAAAGCTGGGCGGACTGAGGAATTGTGGCGAGGGGAGGGACCGCGCTCACGCCCGTCAGGAGGAGACGGTAGTCTGTGAGAATGAGCAGACCAGAAAGCGAATCAGCGCATCAGGCACCGCTGTTCAACATCGCAAACGTCCTGACGATGAGCCGTCTGGTCCTGGTGCCGGTTTTCGTGGCCATCTATTGGATTGACACCCCTGCCCGTTCGGCGTGGGCATGGGCGGTGTTCGCCCTGGCCGCCGCCACTGACAAGCTCGATGGCCATCTGGCGCGCAAACACAATCTCATCACGGACTTCGGGAAACTCGCGGACTCCGTGGCGGACAAGGCCCTCATCTCGGCGGCGTTGATCCTGTTGTCGTGGCACGGGCACCTGTGGTGGTGGGTCACAATTGTCATGATCGGGCGCGAGCTGGCCATCACCTTGATGCGGATGTACATGGTGAAACAGGAGGTCATGGCAGCTGGCCAGGGCGGCAAGATCAAGATGCTGTTCCAATCGTTCGGAATTGCGGGGCTGCTGATTCCGTGGGCGTCCTTCCTTCCCGACGTGGTGGCCAATTGCCTCATCTGGGCCTCGTACGGCCTGGTCGCCATCGCTCTGGTCTTCTCGATCACCTCCGCCGCCGAGTACGTGCGTGACGCGCGCCGGATCGCTCGCAACAGTTCGAAGAACGACGGCGAGGCCGGCCCCACGCCACCCGATCCTCACTGACGATGGCTGGCCAGAAACAGGTTCCCAAGGTCGACGTCGCCCAGATCGTTGCCGCATTGATCAGGCGCGGGCTGAGCATCGGATGCGCGGAATCGTTGACCGGAGGGGCGCTGACCTCCACCATGGTGGCGGTTCCCGGTGTGTCCGAGGTGCTGCGTGGCGGGATCGTCAGCTATGCGACGGACGTCAAGGCCTCCGTTCTGGGCGTTTCCCAACGGCGTCTGGATACCGTTGGCCCGGTCGATGAGCAGGTGGCCCTGGAAATGGCGCGGGGCGCATGCCGGGTGCTGGAAGCGGCGGTTGGCGTGGCAACCACGGGGGTGGCCGGACCCGGCGATGCCGACGGGCACCCGGCCGGTACCGTGTGGATCGCCATCTCCGGTGCGCTTGGCGAAGAGGCACGTCTGCTTGATCTGCCGGGGGACAGGGCGGCCATTCGATCGGCCACCATCGCCTGCGCGTTGGGTCTGCTCGCCGAGCATCTCGAGAGTGCCGTGCAGGCGGGCGAATCCTGAGTTCGGCGCGAGGTTCGGGATTGAAGTCCCCCAACCTACCAAGTTCACAGGTAACCCACAGCAACACTTGGCAGGCTTGGGCCAACAAGGAGATATACTTGAGCGAGTTCAACTCAAGTTTTGCATGTGGTTGAAGGCTCCGGGAATGAATTCCGGGCCAACCGCGTTGAAGAGAGTGATGAGCATGGATCTGCGTACCGGCGTCAACCGGAAGAGTGATGGAACTGCACGAAAGGTTGTTGGCATGCCTGAATCGAAGCGCAATGAGCAGGCGCTGCTGCGTCGCGAGCTTGGTGAGGTGCTTCGCGAGTACCGCCAGCGGCAGGGGCGTACCCTCCGCGAGGTTTCCTCGGATGCTCGCGTCTCCCTTGGTTATCTTTCCGAGGTGGAGCGTGGGCAGAAGGAAGCGTCCTCCGAACTTCTGGCCTCCATTTGTGCGGCCCTCAATGTGCCACTGAGCCACGTGTTGCGTCTTGTGGCCGATCGCATCGACTTCGCGCAGGGTCGCGTTCCTCCCCATCTGCGCGTGCCTGATTCGGTGCCGGACGAGCTCGTGCGAGCTGAGCTCGCCAAGCTCCCGCGGTGAGGGAGTCCGAGTTCTGGAATGCCGTGGATTGGGTGTTTCCCGGCGGATACGGGCGGAGCCTGACTCAGGATCTCGTCCTGTCCTCCTTGGGTGAGCTCAGTCCCGCACTGGCCATCCAATCCGGTGTGAACCCGCAGAAGGTGTGGGAGGCCATGTGCGCTTCCATGGAGCTTCCGGGCGAATACCAGTACATTCATCGCATCAATCCTGACGAGAGGGACTCTTTGCGTCGCTGATCTCGCAGTCCACAACTTCATCCTTGACACTCAATGAGGGCAACTCGCAGGGCGCGAGTTGCCCTCATCTCGTGCCGGGGAGAGCGTGCGTGGATGGTTGCGTTGATTGCCTTCTTCCCACCCCACCCCTGACCTACCGCCGTGTAGCGGTGAGCAACAACACACCCGAATGTCGGCTTCCTTCGAACGTACGTTCGGGCGTAGGCTGTTCCACAGATCGGTAAAGGGCTCGCTTGTCCACAGCGGAGAGAACGAGCGCCTGTTGTGTCGGAGGTCGGGCATAGCGTAGATCTCGGAGGCCGCTCGGTGAGGGTGGCTCCGTGAAAGACCTGTTCTGTCAGCGGTCACGGTGAGTGACATCGAAACGAAGGAAGTGCAATGGCCAAGAATTCAACAAAGAGTGAGAGAGTCCAGAAGTCAACATCAGCGGACAACCGCGCGAAGGCGCTGGATTCCGCGCTCTCGCAGATCGACCGCCAGTTCGGCAAGGGATCGGTCATGCGCCTGGGTGACCAGGTGGTTCCCAAGGTTCAGGTGATCCCCACGGGTTCCGTTGCGCTCGATGTCGCGCTGGGAATCGGGGGATTGCCCCGTGGCCGCGTCGTGGAAGTGTATGGCCCCGAATCCTCGGGCAAGACAACCGTCGCCCTCCACGCAGTGGCGAGCGCGCAGCGCAACGGCGGCATCGCGGGCTTCATTGACGCGGAGCACGCCCTGGATCCCGAGTATGCGCGAAAGCTTGGCGTGGACACCGATTCCCTCATCGTCTCCCAACCGGACACCGGTGAGCAGGCGCTGGAGATTGCCGACATGCTCATCCGCTCGGGGGCGCTGGACATCATCGTCATCGATTCGGTGGCGGCGCTCGTGCCCAAGGCGGAGATTGAAGGAGAGATGGGAGATTCCCACGTGGGTCTGCAGGCCCGGCTGATGAGCCAGGCGCTGCGCAAGATCACGGGTGCACTCTCGGCTTCGGGCACCACCGCAGTCTTCATCAACCAGCTGCGCGAGAAGATTGGGGTCTTCTTCGGGAGCCCTGAGACCACCACCGGAGGCAAGGCACTGAAGTTCTACGCTTCGGTGCGGTTGGACATCCGCCGGATCCAGACCTTGAAGGAAGGTGACACTCCGGTTGGAAATCGCACCAAGGTCAAGGTTGTCAAGAACAAGATGGCTCCGCCGTTCAAGCAGGCCGAATTCGACATCCTGTACGGCGAGGGGATTTCGCGGGAAGGTGACATCATCGACATGGGTGTTGACCTGGGTGTGGTTCGCAAGTCCGGCGCTTGGTACACCTACGATGGTGACCAGCTCGGTCAGGGCAAGGAAAAGGTGCGTCAGTTCCTCAAGGACAATCCGGAGATGGCCACGGAGATCGAGGGCAAGATTCTCGCCAAGGTGGGCATCGGCGTGGATCCCGATGCCGTTGAGGAAGCCGAGGTCCCAGAGGATGTCGATTTCTGATGCGCCAGTACGGGCGGCGCTCACTCAGGGAACCTCGTGAGCTGAGCATCGAGGAGCAGCGGGAGAAGGCACGGGACATCGTTGTGCGGCAGCTTGCCATGATGGATCGCTCTCGCGCCCAACTCGCGCAGGCGCTCGCACGCCGCGAGATTCCGGAGGAGATCTCCGAGGAGGTGCTGCAGCATTTCGAGGAGATCGGTCTGATCAATGACGCCCATTTCGCCCAGGTGCTCACTCGCACTCGGTTTGCGGAGAAGGGCGCGTCCCGGCGCGCAATCCTCGACGAACTGCATCGCAAGGGAGTGGCCCGCAACGTGGCCGAACAGGCGGTCAAGCAGATAGACGCTGCCGATGAATTCGAGGCTGCGGTCACGCTTGCGATGAAGAAGATGCGCTCGGCATCCGGCAATCCGGAGACTCTGCTGCGCCGTGCCTACGCGATGTTGGCCCGCAGGGGCTTCGATCCGGGGCAGTGCTCGCAAGCGTTGCGTGAGGCCCAGGCTCGGTTGAAGGAGTCCGAGAATGGCGAGTACACCGACCGCCGGTGAGGCGAGTGCGCATGCCCACCCCGTGCCGGCACGCGCACGCACAGACGTGACCAAGTCAGCCCAGTTCGGGAGGGAAGGTTCGCCCATGCCTGCACTAGACTTGTTCGCGATGTCTGAGCTACCACGTACCTACGCCATCCGGACTCTCGGATGCCAGATGAACGTCCACGATTCCGAGCGCTTGGCCGGCCTGTTGCAGGAGGCCGGCTACGTCCCGGTTGCCCAAGTTCCCCAGAAGGCCTCCCGGGCCACGTTGGCGGGTGACGAAGGCGCGGACGTCGTCATCCTCAACACCTGCTCCGTGCGCGAGAACGCCGCCAATCGCCTCTTCGGCAATCTCGGTCAGCTCGCGTCGGTCAAGCGTGAGCGCCCCGGGATGCAGATCGCCGTGGGCGGTTGCCTCGCCCAGCAGATGCGCGAGGGCATAGTGAAGAAGGCTCCCTGGGTCGATGCGGTCCTTGGCACGCACAACCTCGATGTTCTCCCTGCTCTCCTGGAGAGGGCGCGGCACAACAATGAGGCCGCGGTGGAGATCGAGGAGTCTCTCAAAGTGTTCCCCTCCACGCTGCCCACCCGGCGCGAGTCGGCATACGCGGCATGGGTCTCCATTTCGGTGGGATGCAACAACACCTGCACCTTCTGCATCGTCCCGCATCTGCGCGGCAAGGAGCGCGATCGCAGGCCCGGCGAAGTGCTCTCAGAGGTCGAAGCCGTGGTCGCAGAAGGGGCCATTGAGGTGACTCTTCTGGGGCAGAACGTCAATTCGTACGGTGTGGGTTTCGGTGATCGTCAGGCATTCGGAAAGTTGCTGCGGGCCTGTGGGCAGATCGAGGGACTGGAGCGGGTGCGCTTCACCTCGCCCCACCCGGCGGCCTTCACAGGCGATGTCATCGCCGCGATGGCGGAAACGCCCAATGTCATGCCCTCGTTGCACATGCCGCTCCAGTCAGGGTCGGATCGGATTCTGCGAGCCATGCGCCGCTCCTATCGCTCCGAGCGATTCCTGAACATCCTCGGCGCCGTGCGCGAACGCATCCCCGAGGCCGCCATCACCACGGACATCATCGTGGGATTCCCGGGCGAAACTGAGGAGGATTTCCAGGCCACTCTGGACGTCGTCGAGAAGTCGCGCTTCGCCTCAGCGTACACATTCATCTACTCTCCGCGACCCGGCACCCCCGCTGCGGACATGGAGGAGCAGGTGCCAGCGGACACCGTTGCGGATCGCTACCAGCGGCTCATCGCCCTTCAGGAGCGCATCTGCGCGCAGGAGAATGCTGCACAGGTGGGGCGCACCGTGGAGGTCCTCATCTCCGCGGGGGATGGGCGCAAGGACGCCGCAACCAACCGTGTCAGTGGCCGCGCGGCGGACAATCGCCTGGTGCACGTGGCCCTGCCGCAGGGAGCTACCGCGGCCGAGCGTCCTCGCCCGGGGGACATGGTCCGCGCGGTGGTCACCCACGGCGCTCCGTATCATCTGGTGGCTGATTCTGCGCTCTCCGGGGGCCTGTTCGCGGTTCGCCGCACCCGCGCCGGGGACGCCTGGGAGGCGCGTGAGAAGCGCGCTGCGGAGCTGACCGCCGAAGCCGAGGGCAAGGTGCCCGTCACCCTTGGCATGCCGATCATCCGGCTGGGTGGAAAGTAGTCGATGCTCATCTCGATCGCCGGCCCCACGGCCAGTGGGAAGACGGCGCTCTCCTTGGAGGTCGCTGAACTGCTGGGCGGTCGCGGCCACGTTGAGATCATCTCGGCCGATGCCATGCAGCTCTACCGCGGCATGGACATCGGAACTGCGAAGCTTCCCAAGGAGCAGCGGCGCGGAATCGTCCATCACCAACTCGACGTCCTCGACATCCACGAGGAGGCGAGTGTGGCCGCCTACCAGCGTCACGCGCGCTTGGACGTGGAATCGATCCATTCACGCGGGAACGTGGTGTTGGTCGTGGGAGGTTCGGGACTGTACCTGTCCGCGCTTCTGGACGAACTCGACTTTCCCGGCCACGATCCCGCGATTCGCGCGGAGCTGGAGGCCGTGGCACGAGCCACGGGGCTCGGACCACTGATCGAGGAGTTGGCGCGGAAGGATCCGCAGTCCCACGCCACCATTGACTTGGCCAACCCTCGCCGGGTCATTCGCGCCCTCGAAGTCATTCGACTGACCGGGGGACTCTATACCCCCCGCTTCCCGCGGCACACCAGCCACTACACCGATCACGTGGCCTTCGCGGTCAACCGCGATGTGGGGCTACTCAACGACTCGATCATGGAGCGAACCCGGGAGATGATGGCACACGGCCTTCTTGAGGAGACCGGTGCTCTTCTGGAGCGAGGGCTTCGGGATACTCCCACGGCGTCGCGAGCAACCGGCTATTCGCAGGCCATCGCGATGTTGGATGGCCGCATGAGTGAGGAGGAGGCGATCGAGGGCATTGCCCGGGCCACACGCCGCCTTGCCAAGAAGCAACGCACCTGGCTTCGAGCCGACCCACGCCTGACCTGGCTGGATCTGAGCGGTGCGGATGTTCAGGGGGCCGCCGCGAGAATCGTCGCTGTGGTCCGGGCGAGGTCTGCGCTACAGTAACCGTGTGCTTACACTCCGCGAAGAATTCACGAACCTGAAGGGCGTCATGCTCACGAAGGCGCACGGTGCCGGGAACGATTTCGTGCTGGTGCCGGACCCTGATGGTGCTCTGGACCTGTCCACAACCACGGTGGCGCGCATCTGTGATCGCCATCTCGGGATCGGCGGAGACGGCCTCATCAGAGTGGTGCGCTCGGCGGCCCTCCCGGATGCGGGCGCCCATCTCGGCGGTGCGGTTGCTGCTCCCGAATGGTTCATGGACTATCGCAATGCCGATGGCACGATTGCGGAGATGTGCGGCAACGGGGTCCGGGTGTTCGTCCACTACGTGCGCTTGCGTGGCCTGATCGAGCTTGCTCCGGGTGGGAGCGTTGCCATCGGCACAAGGGGCGGGATCAAACGCGTGACCTTCGATGCCCCCAACTACACGGTTGACATGGGAGAATACGGCCTGCCGTGTGGCACGGGCGGAGCCGACACCTTGGTCGACATCCCCGGAATCGGCGAACGCGAGGGGCTTTCCGTCACCATGCCGAATCCTCACACCGTGGTTCTGTTGAAGGATGGCGGCGAACTTGCCGCGGCGAACTTTCACGCCACTCCCCGATACTCACCGGTGCCCCCGCAGGGTACGAATTTGGAGATCGTCGTTCCCGGAATGGGCGGAGCATCCACCGTACAGATGCGCGTGCTCGAACGTGGCGTGGGCGAGACGTTGGCGTGCGGCACAGGGACCTGTGCGGTGGCGCTTGCGGTGCTGCTGAGCCGGGGTGAGCGTGAAGGCGTTGTGCCGGTGCACTCGCCGGGCGGAGACATGAGCGTGCGGATTGAGGGCGGCCGCGCCCATCTGACCGGACCGGCGGAGCTGGTGGCGGACGTCACTCTGTGCTGAATCGGGAGGCGCCCCCCCAGGCGCCGCGGCGCGCCTCAAGAACTCGGAATCCCTTGGCCGATCCCAACTTCTCGCAGCGAAATCCCTGCTCGCGCAGCCATTTCTGGAGGGAGTCCGCACCCAGATTCTTCTGCACCACGAGGTAGGCGACGCCGTCGTCGGCAAGGACGGAGAGCCATGTCACCAGAAGCTCGTGCAACGCCTGCTTGCCGATGCGCACGGGAGGGTTCGACCAGATGAGCGAGACCCGCCGCTGGCCGAGTGCCGCGAATGCCTCCTCAGGGGAGAGGACCAGCCCCTCCAGGCCGGAGCGCCGAAGATTGCGTGCAGTGAGGTCGCGGGCACGTTCGTTGACGTCGACGCCCCACACCTCGATGCCGTCGGCCGCTGTCCCGGCAGAATGCGCAATGGCCGCCGCCATGGCCAACGTGATGGGACCCCAACCGCAGCCGACGTCCACCGCGAGAGCCCCCGGGCCCAGCGCCGGATCCGGGACCTTGTCCAGAAGAACGGCCGTGCCCTTGTCCACGCGCTCGTGGGAGAACACGCCGCTCTGCATCACCACGGTGTATTCGTTGCCGCGCAGGCGAACGCGACGTTCCGCGCTCGCGGCGTCCGCGCTGGGACTGGTGGAGAAGTAATGATCGTTGCTCACGATGCAAGCCTAGATGATTGATTCCGCGAGCGGCGCGGAGTTTCGCTCCACAAGTGGCTACACGGCGTTGAGCCGTGCCTCATATGGCATGACTCAACGCTGTGTGGCCATCAAGGAAATCCGAGGGCCCTGAGACCGCCTGCTCGGCCCTCGCCGGGGAATATTTCCCGCCGCGGATCGTTGCAAGCTGATGGTGAGTGCGTTACCCCTTTGTGTGGGCAGCGTGCGAAAATGGAACCCCACCCCGTGAAGGAGCATATGACGTCCAACGAATCGGGTAGCTCGGCTACCCAGGACCCCAGGAACAACAACTCGGACTCCCATGAGTCCACGGACATCCATTCGCGGCGCGGAACGGCGCTGCAGGCCGATCCCGCCTACCGGGGCAGCTGGGCCGGAGATTCCCTGGATCGCGAGGAACGTTCGTCGCTTCGCCGCGTGAGCGGCCTCGATTCCGGCGCGGAACGCGAAGAAGGCGTGGACGTCGAGTACCGCCAGGTGCGCTTGGAGCGAGTGGTACTCGTCGGCCTGTGGACCGAGGGCCTGCTCAGGGCTACCGAGGATTCGCTGCGTGAGCTCGCCGCGCTCGCGGAGACGGCAGGTTCGGAGGTTCTGGACGGAATCATCCAGAAGCGCGACATGCCCGATCCAGCCACCTATCTCGGCAAGGGCAAGGCGCAGGAACTTGCCGAACTGGTGGCATCTCTGGGCGCGGACACCGTCATTGCGGATTCCGAACTGGCCCCCTCCCAGAGGCGCGCGCTGGAGGACATCGTGAAGGTGAAGGTCATTGACCGCACCGCGCTCATTCTGGACATCTTCGCTCGCCATGCCAAGTCACGTGAGGGCAAGGCCCAAGTGGAGCTGGCCCAGCTCGAATACCTGCTGCCGCGCCTTCGTGGTTGGGGCGAGTCCATGTCCCGTCAGGCGGGTGGGCGTGTGGCCGCGGGTGCCGGCATCGGTTCGCGTGGCCCGGGCGAGACCCAGATCGAGCTGGACCGCCGCCGCATCCGTACCCGCATGGCCAAGCTGCGCCGTGACATCGCCAAGATGACCCCGGCACGTGAGCAGCAACGTTCGGAACGGCGCCGCACGGGCGTTCCCTCGGTCGTCGTGGTCGGATACACGAACGCCGGAAAGTCCTCACTGCTCAATCGGTTGACGGGCGCGGGCGTCCTCGTGGAGAACGCGTTGTTCGCCACGCTGGATCCGACAGTGCGCCGAGCGAGCACCCCGCAGGGCCGGGATTTCACCATCTCGGACACGGTGGGGTTCGTCCGCAATCTTCCGACCCAGCTGGTGGAGGCCTTCCGCTCCACGCTCGAGGAGGCGGGCGAAGCGGACGTCCTGCTCCACGTGGTCGACTCCGCCCATCACGATCCGGTGGGGCAGGTCAAGGCTGTCCGCGAGGTCCTTGCGGACGTTGCGGGGGCGAGCGATGCGCGTGAGATCGTCGTGCTGTCGAAGGTGGATCTGGCCGATCCCATCGATCTGGCGGCCCTGCGCTCGCGATTCCGGGGCGCCGTGATGTTCTCCGCCGTGACGGGCGAGGGCATCGATTCCTTGCTCGATGCCATTGACGAGGCCCTGCCGCGGCCCGCCGTGGAGATAGCCGTGACGGTTCCCTATGCCCATGGCGGCCTGCTTTCCCGCATTCACGAGGGGGGCGAGCTGCTCGCCCCCGTGCAGTACCGCGAAGGGGGAACGTGGATCCATGCGCGCGTGTCCGGTGAGATCGAGGGGGCATTGCGCGAGGCGGGCATCCTGCCTCCTGCGGGCACTCCGGAGCACCTGACACCTCGGGCCGGGGGCAATGGTTCCCAGTGAGCGAGGATGTTGATGCCATCCTTCAGGCCACCATTGCTGAACTCGGGGGAGTGCGCCGTGAGGGCCAGACGGAGATGGTGGGCAAGGTCTTCGACGCCCTGGAGACCGATGGGCACCTGATCGTGCAGGCGGGGACAGGGACTGGCAAGTCCGTGGGCTATCTGGTTCCCGCCATGTACTGGTCCGTCAGTACAGGTAACCGCGTGATCATTTCGACGGCGACGCTCGCCCTGCAACGTCAGATCGTGCTGCACGATGCTCCCCGGGTGGCCCGCGCGGTCAAGGAGGTGACGGGTAGCTTCCCCAAGTTCTCCCTGCTCAAGGGATGGAACAACTACGTGTG
>RRZU012143756.1_pt1 | contig 16872 bp, 11 predicted proteins | sample 2165561 | NCBI WGS metagenome assembly RRZU01 (sample SAMN10456909, study PRJNA506462) | wastewater metagenome | isolation source: wastewater sludge | place: USA: Moscow, Idaho | reverse complement strand
TTTATGCCTGAGTCAAGAAGTTTTTATCCTGCTTTGGTTAATAATGAAAAGTTAAAGGTCACATCTCTTATAAAAACAAAATCTACTGCAACCAGTGAAATTTTTGGAGGAACCCATTTGGATACTAAAATTCCACAAGGAAATTTAGATTTAGCTATGTATGCTGAGGATGAATCAAGAAAAGATTCAAAACTAATGGTTTTTGGAAGTGCAGATATGTTGACGGATGAAATATTGGCGAGTTTAACAGGTGATTGGCAAACCTCGGAAATGCCTATGACTATAAACTTGTTTTTTGTAACAGTGAGTTGGATGGATTTGACTGATACAAATATAATGTTATCTAACAAAATGACACAGGTGGATTACATATCTATTTCAAATAAGAAAACAGGTGATTTTTTACTCGTTATAATGATTTCGGTACCTATATTAATATCTGCTGTTGGTGTAATTGTTTGGTTAAGGAGGAGAAATTCTTAGTGAAGTATGGTAAATTTTTAATTGCAGTAATTGTACTTGTTGTTGTTTCATTTTCTTCTTTTTTTATTATTGATTATTACAATAACAAAAATAAAAGCAATAACGATAAAAAAAACAATTTAAATTTGCTTGATTTCAATGTAAATGATGTCAAGTCTTTAGAAATAATTAATGAATCTGGAACATTTGAATTTGAAATCAATAATGATGTTTGGGAAATGGTAAAAGGCGAAAAATTTGAATTTAATAGAAATAAACTTATTGCCATCTCAACATACATGAGTGATTTAAAAGCAGAAAGAATAGTGGCGAAAAATAGAGATAAAGATGAATCTTTTGGATTAAAAGGGAACATGATTATCACTATATCCTTAAGTAATGGGGATAAAAATAAGTTGGAAATGGGAGATATGACTCCCACTAAAGATAGTTACTATGTTAGGGTAAATGATGAAGATAATGTATATACAATTCCCTTGTTTGATGGAGATGAAATTATTGCAACTAGAGAACATATAAAAAGTGCATATCTTTTTGATGTCTTGGATTCAAACTCGATTAATTACATAAAATATGTGAAATCTGGTGAAGTGATTTTTGATATGGAAAAAGAAAGTTCATGGATTATGAAAGAGCCTTATGAAGAACTTAAAATAAATACAGCTAACGTAGTTTCATTGGTTGATTCCATTACTAGAGCAACTTCAATTGAATTTATAGAAGAAAATCCAGAAGATCTTTCTAAATATGGACTTGATAAGCCGTCATATGAATTGTATATTTCAAATGGTGAAAAAACAGCAACAATATTATTTGGTAATATAGCAGAGGGAAATGCAGAATATATTTATGCATATGATGTGGATAAAAAAGAAGTTTCTGTTTATAATATAGGCCCTATACTTCTTTTTGACTATCAAACAGTTGATGTGCTTATTAGAGATGTTCATAATGAATATTTAATTGATTTGGATAAAATTGATTTAAAAATGGGCGATGAAACATTAGAAATCAAAATTGTAAACGAGAACAATATTACAAACATAGAAGAGTTACAATATGAGATAAACGGTAAGATTTTAGCTAAAGATAAGTTTAATGATTTTTATGATTTGTATCGTTCTTTAAATGGATTACAATTTGAAGTTTTGGATTATGAAGCAACACCAGAGGGAAAATCAGAAATAATTATTTCATATTTTAGAAAAGATGGAGTAAATACAGAAATTGAATTAATTCCAACCGAAGAAGATTCTAATTTACTCTATGTTGTAAAAAATGGTGTGTATACAGGCCGTGTTGTAAGACGTTATGTTTTAGAAGTGAAAAATGGTATAAAACAATCTTATAGTTATTTAAAAACATTAATTGAATAGTTCTAAAATAATGCTAAACTCCTGTGTTTAGCATTATTTTAATTTTTATAAAAAATATAATAAAATTAACTTTACAATGAAAATGTTATATGATATAATTATTTTAGTAAATTATATTTTTTTGATTTTGTTTTCCTTGGTTTTTTAAAATAAAATTACTAATTATTATATATCATAACATTTTATTTGTGTAGATAATGTACAATGCATATGTTCTATAGCACAAATAAAGCACGAAATATTGAACGGATTTATTACAAATTAAGGAGATGAAATATGAATTTAAAAAACAAGTTTATTTGTGGATTTTTTTTATTTATTATGATGGTTACTCTTTCATCTTGCGAAGAAGTATTGACAAGAACAGAATACGCATCAGATGTTATAACTATATATTCTGAATATGAAAAGGTTTCAAAAAATGTTGCTGAAAAAGCATCTGTTGGAAACGTTGAAAAGGCAGAAGAATTTAATAAAGAAGCAATTGAGCTGTTGGATAAAATTATAAATTTAAATGTACCTTTTGCATTTAAAGATGAGCATGAAAAATTATCCGAAATTTGTGAAAATGAAAAATCAAAATTAAATTCTGCAATGGAATTATTAAAGTTAATTCAAGATACAACAGAAATGACTAAAGAAAAACAAGAAAAAATAGATGAATTAAATGAAAAGACTAGAGTAGCAGCGGAAAAGGCCTCTGGATTATATAACCAAATACAATCCATAGCAGATAAGCAACTGAAAAAAAATGTAACAACGCCGCAAAACTTATTGGGATGATGTTTGTTTAGATTTAATTCGTGTAAAAACGAATTAAATAAAAATGTTATTTTAAATACGTAAAAACTAAAACAATGTGATTTAAGGGAGGATAATTTTTGATGGAAACAAAAAAAAATTTTGCAAAAAGAGCAAAAGCTCTAGCAGTAAGTTCAGTCATGCTTATTTCATCTGTTTTTTCATCTGCTAGTTCAATAAACATAGCTGAAGTTAAAGCTGCAGAAGTTGAAGTTAATTTTGCAAAGGCATTGCAGTACTCCATGTATTTTTATGATGCAAATATGTGTGGAACTGGTGTGGATGAAAATAATTTGTATTCTTGGAGGGGCGATTGTCATACATATGATGCAAATGTACCTTTAAATGGGGAGTATACAAATTTAACAAGTTCTTTTATTACAGCAAACAAATCAATTTTAGATCCAGATGGTGACGGAACAGTGGATGTTGCAGGTGGATTTCATGATGCAGGAGATCACGTGAAGTTTGGCATGCCAGAAAACTATTCTGGTGCAACTTTGGGATGGGGTTATTATGAATTTAAAGATTCATATAAAACTACAGGCCAGTCAGATCACATGGAAACTATATTAAAATATTTTAACGACTATTTTATGAAATGCACATTTAGAAATTCTGCTGGAGAAGTAATGGCTTTTTGTTATCAAGTTGGAGAAGGCGAAATAGACCATGCATACTGGAATTCACCAGAAATTGATGAAATGAAGAGAAAAGCTTTTTTCTTAACAAAAGAAAACCCACAAACTGATTATGTTGTATCTGCTGCTGCTTCTTTGGCGATAAATTACTTAAACTTTAAAGATTCAGATCCAGAGTATGCTAAAGAAAATTTAGATTATGCAAAAGCACTTTTTGATTTTGCACAAAAAAATGAGAAACAATTAAGTTTAAATGCAGAAGGGCCAAGAGCTTTCTATGTATCTAGCAAATGGGAAGACGATTATTGTTGGGCTGCTGCTTGGTTGTTCTTAGCTACAGAAGATAAAGCATACCTAGAAGAAGCTTGTAAATATCTAGACTATTATGCACCTAGTGGATGGATGTTATGCTGGAATGATATGTGGAACGGAGTTTCTAGTTTATTTGGAATTATTGATAAAAAATATCCGGAATTAGAACTACAAAATATGTATAGAACAGCACAAAATAAAACGATATATGAAGATGCTAATTTTTGGTTGCAGATTGAAAAATCTCTTGACAAGTGGTTAAAAGACTTTACTACACCAGGTGGCTATGCATTCTTTAGTGTATGGGGTTCAGCACGTTATAATACAGCGGCTCAACTTATAGCTTTAGTATATGATAAATATAATGGTGGAGTTTCAAAATATGGTGAATGGGCAAAAGGTCAAATGGAATATTTAATGGGTAAAAATCCATTAAATCGTAGTTATATAGTGGGATACAGTGATTCTTCTGCTAAGTATCCACATCATAGAGCAGCTTCAGGATTAAGCAAGTGTGAAGATCTTGGTAAACACAAATATGTTCTTTATGGTGCACTTGTTGGTGGACCAGATGCAAAAGATGAACACAATGATGTAACTTCAGATTGGATTTATAACGAGGTTACTATAGACTATAATGCAGCTTTTGTAGGTGCTTGTGCAGGCTTATATGAGTTTTTTGGTACGCCATCTATGCAAGTAACTCCTGATTTCCCACCTCCAATAGTTGAAGAACCAGGTTCACCTACAAGTAACGCTTTTTGGGTAGAAGCATTTTGCGTTGATATAGCTCAGGAGGCCCCAAAAGTATCTGAAATAACTTTATATGTCTATACAGGTTCAAACAAACCAGCTAAAAATGTTTCTGTAAGATATTATTTCGATACAAAAGGAATGTCATCTATAGATAAAAATCAGTTGGAACTTAGACAGTTATACGATCAAACTGCAGCAGAAACAGATTTTGCAGCAGAATTATCTGGTCCAATACAGTATCAAGGAACAGTATATTATGTAGAAGTTTCATGGCCAGGATATCCAGTAGCAAATTCGAATAAAAAATACCAATTTGCACTTGGAACCTATGCATATTTAAATAGCTGGGATCCTACAGATGACTGGAGTCATACAGGAATAAAACAAGAAAAAGACGCGTTTTTAGGAACATGTGAAAAAACAGATTACATATGTGTATATAATGATGGAGTTTTAGTAGGTGGAATTGAGCCTGATGGTTCTATGCCAACTACAACGACAACTGTTACAACACCAAAAGAAACAACAGTTACAACAACTAAACCAGTTACAACAACTACAGTAACAACTGTATCTTCACAAACAACAACAGCAGGCACTTCGATTTATGGAGACTTAGATGGAAATGGTAGAGTTGATAATGCAGATTTAGTCATTTTGAGTAGATATTTAATAAAAGAAATTACTTTATCTGAAAGTAAAATTAAAATTGCTGATGTAAGTAATGATGGTACAGTTGATGTTGCAGATTTAGCCTTAATGAAACAAAAAATAATGGGAGATTCGGTTACTTTAGGGAAATAATTTTGATTTCAAATATATTCAACAGTTAAAAAACTGTTGAATATATTTTTATAAAGGGGTGACTAAATGAAAAATGTAAGATATTTAGTGTTAATAATCGTATTATTCTATTCAATAAATTTATTCAATCCCAAAATAAATTCAAGTGCATTTCAGGTAAATTATGATTTGAGTTTGAATTCCATTATATTATTTAAGGCTCATATGTTAGGAATAAATAATATACCTAGCGAATTAATAACTGATTATGATTTAAATTTAGATAATAAATTAGACATTAAAGATTTGACTATATTTACAAAACACATACTAGGAGAAAAGGTTATATTTGGAGGTGAAGAAGAAACTACACAAATCAATGAGTCAAATATTGATCAGGGTTCAATACTTGAAGAAAAAGGAGTTATTCATATTGGTGAGGCTACTTTTTATGGTGGTGGATATGAGGGTGGTTGTGCAATGTTAGACCCTGTTTCAAGAGATGATTATTGGATTGTGGCCATGAACTTAGCGGATTATAATAACGCAATGTTAGCGGGTGCATACATTGAGGTTACGGGTGTAAGAGGAACAATAAACATGTTAGTTACAGATTTATTACCAGAAGGGAAAAAGGGTGATCTAGATTTATTTGTAGATGCATTCCCATTAGTAGCTAACCCTATAGACGGAAGAGTTCCAATTAGCTGGAGAATAATACCGTTAGATTCTGCTGAAAATACTCCTGTTATGTTTAAATACAAAGAAGGTAGTTCCGAATTTTGGTGTGGGGTACAGATTAGAAATCACAGATACCCTATATATAGGTTAGAATACTTAAATTCGAAAGGGATATTTGAAGAATTACCAAGGCGACACTATAATTATTTTGAAAGTAATGAAATGGGTGGTGGTCCATATACTTTTAAAATAACAGACATTTATGGTCAAGTGATAATTGAAAAGGATATTCCTTTAATTATGGATACCTTAATAGAGGGACAAAATCAATTTCCAAAGTAAAATTGTTACTTGACAAAAAAATATTTAAATGATAAACTAAATAAGTTAAAATATTCAGTTTATCATAAATTAAATTTGAGGAGAAGTTAATTTATGAAAAAATCGGTTATATCTATTTCATTGGCTGCTGTTATGTCCTTTTCTGTTATGGCAAGTGGGTTCAGTGTAATTGCAGAGGATGTAAATAGTATCGTAGAGACTACAGTAATTGAAGAAACCAGTTCACAATTATATACAATAACCTATGATTTAAATGGTGGTCAAGGCATTTTAGAAAGGCATAATCCAGTTGAAGCTGGTACAGAAGTGGAACTTTCTATTTGGATACTTGAAAAAGAAGGTTTTTTTCATGTTGGTTGGACAGATGGTGAAAACACATATAAACGTGGAGAGATTATTTCTATGCCAGAAAAAAACTTAGAATTAAAAGCAGTTTATGCTGCAAGTCATTCAGTTACTTATGATGTTGGTCCAGAAGTTAAGGCACAAGGATATTCGGGCCCTCCCAATATTGAAAAAATTGCAACAGGTGAAACAATAAAACTTTCAGCAAATGTATATTCAAAAGAGGGATTTAAATCCGATGGTTGGATTTGTAATGGAGTTTACTATCCTCTAGGCGCAGAATTTGTAATACCTGATGAAGATGTACTTTTAGATATTTCATGGACGCCTGAATTGAAATTAATATATGATGCAGGTGAAGTTGACGGGGTTGTTGGATCACAAACTTTTGTTTTTATAAATTATAAAGGAGAAATCCTAGATTTATCTGCACCGACAAGATTGGTGAGAATAGGATATAAAATAATTGGTTGGTATGATAAAGAAAATGATATTTCTTATCAACCATATGGACGTTTTATTATGCCAGATACAGATAAAACAGTTTATGCAATATGGGAACCTAAACTATATTATTTAAGATTTGATCCAAACGGTGGAGTGGGAACAACAGAAGTATTGTCGAAAATTTACGATCAAAATTTAACTATTCCAGAGTGTAGTTTTACAAATGGAGATTTAAAATTTGCTGGTTGGGAATATAATGGCAATATATATCAACCAGGTGAAGAATTTAAAGTTCATTTAGATTCTTTGACAGGCTCATTTAAGTTTTTTGCTGTTTGGAAAGAAGATATAGTTCAAGAAACTATCTTTGGCGATATAGATGATGATAAAGAATCTATTTCAAATAAAGATATGGTATATTTATGTCAATGCTTAATAAATGATGCTGAACTTACTGAGCAAGGTAAACTAAATGCAGATTTAAACAAAGATGGACAGGTAGATGTTGCGGATTTAGCTATTTTAAAACAGTATATTATGGGTGATGAAATAATTTTAGGTAAATAATTTTTAATATATAAAAGAAGGAAGAAAATGAAACGTAATATTTTGGCTATATTGATTTTTTTGTTGATTTTAAATGGCTTAAGTGGATGTGGTATGGTTCAGGAGATAGAAAATGAAGCGTTGACTGTATCTACGGAATCAAATAAAAACGAAAAAACTATTAAAATATCTAAAAAAACCAGTGAAAAAACAACTAACAAGTTCGAGAATACAACAAGTAAAATAACAGATGATGAAAATAATATTTCATCATCTGCTATAAAAGATAAAACAACAGAGGCTATTGAAACTTTTACAGATGAAAGTATTCATTCAGTTCTTGAAAACATAAGTAAGGATATTATTTTAGAACCTAATAAAAAAACTGAAGAAAATCAAGTTGTAACAGCCGTTACTTCAGTTCCCGTAGTTAAACCACAGGAAACTATTGTAAATAATATAACTTCAGTTTTAAATCCTCAAACAAATGTAGACAACATAAATAGTATAGAGGTAATAGATGGAGTCACGTATGTAGAGGGGATTTTGATTGCAAATAAAACCTATGCCTTGCCTTCTACTTATTATCCAGGTGATTTACAGCAGGAAGTAAAACAAGCATTTAATTTAATGCAGTCTGACGCAAGTGGACAGGGGTTAAGTATATGGATTTCATCAGGTTTTCGAAGTTATAATAGTCAATCTAATATTTACAATGGTTATGTAAGGAGAGATGGTCAGTCTGTAGCAGATACATATTCAGCTAGACCAGGACATTCTGAACATCAAACAGGACTTGCTTTTGATTTAAATTCTATTTCCGATAGTTTTGCGGATACAAGTGAAGGAAAATGGATTGCAGAAAACTGTCATAAGTATGGATTTATTATTAGATATCCAAAAGGTAAAGAGCATTTGACAGGTTATAAGTATGAATCGTGGCATTTGAGATATTTGGGCGTAGAAAAAGCTACAGAAGTATACAATAGTGGGCTTTGCTTAGAAGAATACTTAGGTATAACATCGGCATATAATTATTAAAAAATATTTACAGTATAATTTAAACACTCTTTTTGGGAGTGTTTTTTTGTATTTTTTTGAAACTATAGAATTTGTATTTTAAATATGTTATTATATAATTTCAAGAGAATAAAATTATATATTATTTTATTAGAAAGAGAGTGATTTTATGTTTAAGAAAATTATTTCAGGAGTTTTGGCTGGTATTACTGCAATATCTATAACTATATTTCCTAGTTTTTCTGAAGGAAGTGTAGAAAAAAAGGCAATATACTATCTACCAGGATACATGGGTTCGCAGTTGTATGATAGAAGTGATGGTAAATTATTCTGGATAGATACAAACGCACTACTTCCAGAGGTGTATAATTTCCCTTTAAACAAAACGTCAAAACTTGCACTTGATGAAAATGGTGAAGGAGATTTGTTATATGTAGATGTTGAAAAAGACAATTCCGTTGAAGCTAATGCATATGGGACTCGAAATCCAAATTCAGGAGAATATTCATCATCGAAAATAATGGAGAGACTAAAAAATGATTTTTCAGATGAATATGATGTAAAATTCTTCTCTTATGATTGGAGAAAATCACTTCCAATATCCATAAAAAGCTTAGAAGAAGATATAAAGAAAAATGGGTATAATAAAGTTACGTTTGTATGTCACAGTGCAGGAGGGTTATTGGCAGCGGGATTTTTAGGAAAATCACAGGATAACGTAGATTTAACTGAAAAAGTTGTCACATTAGGAACTCCTCTTTTAGGAACGTACACATCATTAGTAGCGCTCCAAACAGGAAATATAGACTCAGTTTCATCTCTTTTAAAGAATTCTCCTCTTCCTATGGATCAAAAAGATGTTTTTGATTGGGTTATGTATAGTGTTAAAAACTCAAGTTGTCTATATCAACTTATACCATCAAAAGAGTTTTTGACTATGTATCCAGTGATGGCAAATGAAAAAAATATAAATGAAATAGATGAATTTTATACTGTTTTAGAAAACAGTCAAGTTGTGTTAAACAATAACATGATAACTGGAGATAAAGATAGTCATTTATCATATAGAGATGACTATCTAAATAGCAATATAATGGATGTATTCAAAAAGGTTAATTCTTATCACATAGCTGGTACTGGAAGAACAACAGAATATTCGGTTTCTTATAACTTAGAAAATGGGTATTATGGAGTTTCAGAGTTTTTGAAGAATGATAAAGGCGATGGTACAGTTAGCATTAACAGTGCTATTGGTGCTTATTATAATAACAATAGTCTTATATATCCAAAAAATTATACTATTTTCAGCAATACATCACATTCTGGATTAACAACAGAAGTTAAATCACTAGATGCAATATCTGCTTTTATTAGAAGTGGTACAGTTGCAAAGGATATAGATATCTCAGCTGTTTTTGATTTAGGCGATGAAATTACTACACAAGCTACAACCATTATCAGTGATGTTCAAACAACCAGCACAGAAACAGAAATTACATCTAATACAAATACTTCTCAAACAACAACTACAACATTGGCGTCTGAAACAACTGTTGCTAGTTCAACATCAACAACATTAGCTGCGGTTACATCAAACAATGTAACTACAACAGTATTAAAAGCTGAAAATTCACCTAAAACATCAGATAAAAACAACATACCAATTATTGTTTTGGGGAGTGTTTCACTATTGGTTGCTCTTTTTATGTTGAAAAAACAAAAAAATTAATAAAATTATTGCAAAAATAAGTTTTTGATGTTATAATTAACTTGTATAAAGGGGAAGAAACCCATAATAAAAAACGTAATTATACAAAAAAATATATAAAAATTTGTTACAAGGGGGAGAAACCCATGATAAAAAACGTTATTGTAACTGATGAATTTGGAAACAAACAAGGGCTAACCTATCCCAAAAGAGCAAAAGGATTAATAAAACAAGGGAGGGCTGAGTTTGTTGGCGAAAACAAAATTCGTCTGTTTTATAAACAAAATAACTTACTTAGTTCTCTTATAAATATGGAGGACGATATTATGAGTGAATTTGATAATTTTGACAATAAAGAAAATGCTGAAAAAACAGTAAATAAATTATACTTCAATGCAAGGGAATGGAGTTTTAATCCAGATTGTGCAACAAATAAAGGCGAAAGAACTTTTGTTACGGATTTTGAAGATAATTTAATAGAGTCATATACTGTAGGCGATAATTCCGCAAACACAACAGAAATTATGACTAAGCAGCTTGTTTTAAAGAAAAATACAGAGTATGTTTTTACGTTTTGGATAAAACAGACTTCATTTAAAAAGTTTGATACAACATGTCAATTGCAGATTTTATACAATAATGATTATGAAAATAAAAGAGTATATATTTTAAACAAAAACCATATAAAACATGTTAAACATTATAAGGGTTGGAAACTTTTTGAGATACCATTTATAACTGAGGAAAATGAATACACTCAAATGAGGTTTGTGGTTAAATCAAATGTATGTACTATTATCCCAGCAAAAGATTTAGAAGCCTATGAACACATACCAAATCAAGAAGAAAAGACTAATTTTTACGAAGATGCATTTGGTGGTATGCCAACCTTTGATGATATGGGTAAAAATGTAGCTGATAAATTCAATTCAATAGGTGATTTTGCAAAAGAAGTATCTAACAACGTAAAAAAGGATTTAAATATTCAATCAATAAAAGACGATATTATTAAAGAAATACGTAAAAACTTCAAATTATAATAATTATTAAAAAGACATTGTTTATCAGTGTCTTTTTTGTTTATATGTTTATATGTATATATTGACATATAAACTTTTACATGGTAAAATATAAAAATGGTAGATTGGTATATAAGGAATATAAGAAGAGGTTATTCTAGATAAAAGGAGAAAAAATACAAATGAAGATATATCGTTTGATATATAATAATATAACAATAATAATTATAGCTTTATTTTTTATGTTTGATTCAACTATGATGTATAAAATAGTAAAAAACATAAAAGATATATATATTATAGATTCTACAATTGATGGTGCATTTAGCAGAAACGCTATTTACTTTTCTATAAAAAGTGGGGTCTATATTGATTATTCTTTTTTATATGATGAAAGTTTTAAAGATGTAAGTGTTATTACTATTCCTAAAAACAGTTCGGGATATACATATAGTGCAATACGTTTAAGTGAAAAATTTAACTATATAGAGGGTGAAGGTTTTGCAAAGGAAGATATTTACTCTAAAAACAAATATGCTGTTGTTGGATGCGACATAAAATCTAAAAAAAGCACCATTAATGTTTATGGTGAAGAAATGAAAATAAAAGGTGTGTTAGAACGAAATGTAGTTCCTTCAAAAAACCTTATAATATATACTTTAAATGAACAACTAACTTTTTTCAACTCAAGGGATCAGATATTTGTTGTCGATGCATCAAGTGAAAGAAAGACAGAAAAGGCATTTGAACTTATAAAAAAAGGATTAAAGGAACAAAAAGTTGAAGATGTCTATATAGAAGATGTTAATAAAATCCCATTTTCTATTTTTGTTGGATATAATAAAATGATTATAATTTTCCTTGTTTTTTATGGAATAATTATGATTGTTTCTACTATTTGCATAACTTATTATTTTTATTCACAGAACAAAAAGTCAATAGCTATATTTGATATGTTTGGGATTAAAAGACCTATCATAAAAACATACACAACTTTTTTTATAATTTTCTTTGTATCCAAAATATTGGCATACTTAATAGGGTATTTATTAATAGATAAAAGCATATATAATTTTGTAGCATATTCTAGTTATATATGTTTTCAATTGTTTGTAATTTCATATTTTATATTTAAATTAAACATTTCATATTATAAAAAAGAAATATCGGAGTTAACAGAAAATGATTATGAATAAAAAAACAAAAGAGACTATAGATTATATATTAAATTCACCAGCAATGTCACTGATGATAATAGTAGTTCTTATTTCCTCAAGTATATTATGGAATTTGTCTTTTTGTATATCAAATACAATAAAAAAAGAAACAATAAAATTAGAACAAGAAACTAAAAAGGGATATTATTATTTATATGAAGAAACAGCGTATAATTATGATTATATTAAGGTTAAGCTTTTCAATGAAAAATTAAAAACAAGCTCATTGTTTGATTTTTATGAAATTAATCAACAAGGAATAGTAGTTGAAAATATAAAATCAGATATTTTTATAGACACAGCACATACAAATAGTGTAGTAGTTATAAAATCTGCCAGACTAAGCGAAAATGTATTTGCGGATTTTAATTTAGAGGTAGAAGAAGGAAGAATATTTACCGATGAAGAATATAATTTAGATATGGATTCTTTGGTAAATAGAGTAAAGATACCAGTTTTAGCTGGTTATAAATACATGGATTATTATAAGCTTGGAGATAAAATAACATCAACAAATTGTTTTATTAAAGATGGAGTAAAATTTGATTTAGAAATAGTAGGTTTTTTGAAAAAAGATCTTTTTTTACCTTCTGGTCAAGGTGGAAAAATGCTATATGATGATTACCTAATTATGCCTTCTTATAATTTTATCTCTAGTACTTTTGATGGACTAGTGCCAGATAGATTTTGGGCGTATGTAAAAACAAATGGAGTTATTGCATCTTCTTTGGATGCAAACCAAATAGAGAGTATTATTTCAAGGCTAGCAGGTGAAGTGGGAATTCCAAGTGGTATTTATAAAGTAATAGGAGCAGACAAAGTAAACTCAGTATATAATGATAAAAATATAATTAAAATAGAAGAAATATTTAGAAACTCATCGACCTTAGCTATTGTTTTTTCTACAACAATTATGAGTATATTTATGTTTATTGCTATAAAAAGAAGATTGAAATATTATGCAATTATCTTTACAAATGGGTATGTGCATAGCGATTTACTGGATATAATATCTATGTATCCATTTTTGTTATGTTTGATTTCATATATTATAGGAAGCTTATTAAGTTTGTTTTTACTTGTGTCGTTTGAAATAGATATAAGTATTAAATCTTTTATTTTTCTTGCATTATACTATTTTATGATGTGTGTTGTATCAAGTTTTATAGCATACAATAAGGTTATTAGTAGTGATTTATCTGTTTATTTAAGAAAACGTTAAGGGAAAACTTACTTAGAAGGTGACTAATGATTTCATTCTTGGGTTACTTTGATATAATTCTGAAATCTAGAATAAGTTAATAGTTCCTTAATTAAAAAATAATTATTATTTTAGGAGTATAAATATGATTGAATTGCAAAATATTACAAAAAAATATCAAATGGGGAGAAATGCTGTCTCGGTACTAAATGATATAAATTTAACGATAAAAAAGGGAGAAATGGTTTCGATAATGGGGAAAAGCGGTTGTGGAAAATCTACTTTAATAAACATAATTGGAGCGTTAACCAATATGACAAGTGGTAGGTATTTTTATAACGAAAATGAAATAATATATAAAAATAGAAGAAAATTAGCAGAATTTAGATTTAAAGAAATAGGTTATATAGTTCAAAATTTTGCCCTTATAAATACAAAAACAGCATATGAAAACATAGAAGTACCACTTTACAAACAAAAGAGTGAAGAAGTACATAAAATTATAAAAAAATATTCGGACTTGCTAAGTATTTCAGATAAGTTAGACCATTATCCATATGAACTGTCAGGAGGAGAATGTCAAAGAGTAGCTATAGCAAGAGCATTAGTTAAAAATCCGAAAATGTTACTTGCAGATGAGCCAACAGGTTCGCTTGACTCTCATAATGAAAAAATAATTATAAATTATTTAAGAAGTATTGCAGACCAAGGAACAACGGTAATTATAGTTACCCATGATAGTGCAGTTGCAAATGTTTCAGATAGAATAATAAATATGAAAGATGGGAAAATATTAATTTAATTAAGAAGAGGTATAGTTATGAACAAAAGAAAAAATGTAAATACAATAATTTGTTTACTTTTAGTTTTGATTTTTGCTTTTACAGGATGTAAAAATCAAAAAAATATAGAAAATACAGAAAAAAACAAAAATTTTAATTTTGAGGATATAAATATTTCAGATGTTGTTGAACCAAATTTAGTTAAGTTTCATGATGATAGTATCTATGTTCAAGGTGTTGATAAAAATTCAGTAAATAATTTTTTTAATTTAAAAATGATGAGACTAACAGACTACAAGTTTTGGGATTTTAACATTCAAATTTCAGAGGAAAAAATGGTGAGAAACGTTGTTAATAATGATGGTGATTTAGCATATGCAGAGCATTTTAATTTATCAAATGAAGATGATTTATCAGAAACTTTTTTGTCATCTATAAATAAAAATGGGGAAATTATAAATACAATAGCTAGAGATGCTGATTCTAGAATAAATTCAATGCTGATAAATAATTTAAATCAACTAGTTCTAGTAACTCAAAATCGAAAGAAAAATATTTTGTTAAAAAAATATAATGATAAATTAGAATTAATTTCAGCAGAGGTCAACATAAATGAAAAATTAGGGATAAATGAAATAATTGATTTTATAATAAGTCAAAATAGTGATGTCACTTATAATATTGCAGTAAATGAAAATAATAAATGGGTATTTTATAAATTGTCAGAAAATTTTGAAATAATATTCAAATACGATACAGAAAAAATGAATTATGATAAATTTAAAAATTTTACTTCAGCAAATGGAAATTTATTAATACAAACGTTAAATGGTGATATAAATACAGTTGATGAATATAGTCTTGAAGATGGAAAGTTGCTTAATATGTATGATTTCACCGATACAATTCATGATTTTTACAATGGGTATGATAAAAATGATATTATATACTTAAAAGATAATGGACTATATGGTTTTGACTTTGAAAATGAGCAAGAAAAAGTGATTTATGAAAACGAGGAATTTGCACAATCAATTCTAGGAGGGCGTTCATTTGGAGAAAATCTTTGTTTTTATTTATCGAAAAAAAATGAAGTCCAAAATGGAGTTTTTGTTTTTGATGTAGACGGTAAGCTACAAAAATCAAATGATATTGGAGATATGTCCATTCAATACACTGACATGCTGTTATCTTCAAAAGGCCAATTAGCTGTATTATATCTTGACCAGTCAAATAAATACGGGGTAAAACTATATGATGAAAACTTAAAACTTATTAAAGAAAAAATTATTAATATAGAAGGGTATTTACAATTTATTTCTCTTGATGATGAATCAAATTTATATTTTATTGACAGAGAAAAACCAAATTATATAACTCAATTTAATATAGAAAATGAAAAAGTTAAAAATTCAAAAACAAAAGTGGACGAAGCTATAGTATCTGCAAACTTTACGAATGAATTTGAGGGATATGTTTTTTCAAATAATATAGATGAGCCTAAATTAAAAGTTTTAGATAAAAAAACTTTGGATATAAAAAGCGAAGCGTCTATAGAAAAAGGACGAGTTTTTAATAATATAAAAACTGGTTACGAAAAACATGACTTATATTATTATGATCAAAATAATATATATGGATATAATATTAAGGATAACAAATCTAACAGTATGGCAAATTTACTTAGCATAGGTATTCATGAGGAAATAAGAGATTATAGTGTTGTGGATTCAGAAACAATACTTATTAATTTTGTAAAAGAGAACAATAAAAATATTATATTTAAACTTAAATTTTCAGGTGTAGAGGAGAAGAAAAAAGTTATTACAATAGCTGGTTATGCTGTGTCGGAAGAGATGAAAAAAGTTTTTTCTCAAATAAATCAATCCAGTAAAGATTTTATTATTGAACTTAGAGACTATTCAAATTTTGATGGAGTTGAAAATGGAGAATTTTTTTCAGGTGCCGATAAATTGAATTTAGATATGATATCTGGGAAAATACCAGACATGATTATTGGGAATGATTCTTTAGATATTTCATTGTATGAAAAATTAAACTCTTTGACAGACTTAAATGAAATGATAGGTTTGGGAAAAATAAAAGAACAAATTAATAATTTAGTTAGTTTGTTAAAATTTAATAAAAAAGCTAACTTAGATATATCTAATTTTAATTTGCATATGGTGTTTACAGGAAATCCAGGAACAGGAAAAACAACTGTTGCAAGACTTTTAAGTGATATATTATATAATTTAGGTTATACTAAGAAGAATAAGCTTGTAGAAGTTTCTGCAAAAGACTTGATTGCAGAATATGTTGGACAAACAGCAGGAAAAACGTATAATGTGCTAAAATCTGCTTTTGGAGGAGTTTTATTTATAGACGAAGCATACTCGATTGTAGAAAATG
>RRZU012447747.1_pt1 | contig 16878 bp, 17 predicted proteins | sample 2165561 | NCBI WGS metagenome assembly RRZU01 (sample SAMN10456909, study PRJNA506462) | wastewater metagenome | isolation source: wastewater sludge | place: USA: Moscow, Idaho | reverse complement strand
CTATCACTCTAAGTCAATAGATTTAATTTTACTTATAGTAACTATTTTATTTATGATTTTATTAAGTCTCGAACCTAAACAAAAACCGCTTTTCAGCGGTTAGTTCACCAAATTGGTGGAAGTGAGGGGAGTCGAACCCCTGTCCAAATTGTGTCCACATTCAAACGTCTACAGTTTAGTCTAACTTGGTAATCAAATAAGTTGCCTTAGACTAGCCTTACTTGATGTGTCTTACTGGATTTAACTTAACTTCGATAAGACATCTGGTTAAGCGGTTCCTTGTTTATGGTGCCTAGTACAACCCCAAGGACAGGGTCGAGTAGACAGCTACGAGCCTTTAGCGGCTAACTATGCAGCGAAACTTAATTTGTTTCCGGTTAATTTTTTTTGGCAATTAGGTCGCCACTCCACTGCAGTCTGAATCCAACAGTCAATCTGTCGAAACCATGACACCCCCATGTGGGATGGATGCATGCAGATTATAGTATGATATGAAATAAATGTCAATTAGATGTCCTTGTTTATGTTCAAGAGATCAAGTGCTAGGTTAAGTACTGCATCTCCATCCATAGAACCATAGGATTTAAAGTCAATATACGCAGTAGGTAACTTAACCATTTCATCATACGTCTTCTTCATATGACGTACTTGAGGTGCGACGAGTAATGCGTCTGCACCTTCAAGTTTACTAAATGATCTTGAACCATAGGCTTCAAATTCTAAATCGATATTACGCTTTTTAGCTGCTTCTTTTACTTTGTTTACTAATAAACTGGAGGATAAGCCCCCTGCACAAAACATAATAACTTTCATTAGGCAAGTTTCTTTCTTAGGTAAGTTGAGATTGCTTCTACGATGAGTATGAAGATAATTAAACCAATGAGTAATGCTCCGGCATCACCCCAGCGATAGGCATTAATAGCGAATATGAGAGGTGCACCAATACCACCTGCTCCAACCATACCTAGGATTGTCGCATACTTAACATTGATCTCAAAACGATAAATAGCAGTTGATAAGAAGTTACTCATTAATTGTGGAATAATTCCATATTGAACTTTTTGGATACCACTACAACCAGACGCATCGAGTGCCTCAATAATTCCTGGATCAAGTTCTTCAATGGTTTCAATGAATAATTTAGATACCATCCCTACACTCGCAATCGCAAGAGTAAGTACACCCGTAAATGCACCAGGACCTGTAACACGAATAAACATTAAACCATATACTACAGCTGGGAATGTGCGAATGACTGTAATAACCGCTACGCCAATGTGGGTAAACCAAGAAGGCACGATATTACGAGAAGATAAGAAAGCTAATGGAATCGATACGATGGATCCCATGATGGTTCCTAGAAAGGCTATCGCTGCCGTTTCTAATAATAAATATGGGACACCTGTTTTAGTTGTAAAGTCTAAAAGAAATGGAAGATTAGGGGTAAATACACTCTTAATAATATTGAATGCGATTTCTATACCCGTATCGGTTAAACCTTTATAGTCGATGTAATCGAGTGAGAAGAAAACAACGATTGCACTAATGCCTATGACTAAAGCATTACGCCAAAACACTTTAGGTTGTTTAGATAATTGATCCTGTACTCGTGTGTTCTGTGTACTCATAATAGATTCTTCCTTACTGTTCTACTTAATGTTTCAATTAAATATACGGTAACCATCATAACAAGTAGGATTAATCCTACATCCGGATAAAGTCTCCAACCCAAACGTTCATTCAAGATAATCCCAATACCACCTGCCCCAACATAACCTAAGACAGCCGCATTACGAATATTCATCTCAAAGTTATAAAGAATGAGTGAGAAATACTGACCCCATAATTGAGGCATAATCGCAGACCAGAACGCTTGAATACGACTTGCGCCACTCGACATGATTGCTTCAAATGGCCCCATATCTGCAGTATCAATCAGTTCATAAAACATCTTAGTCATAATGGTAAACGTAAATACACCAATGGCCATCGTACCGGCAAATGCGCCAATTCCAAATATAATTCTGAATAATAACGCTAATACTAGAATTGGAAATGTACGAACTACACTAAAGAATGCTTTCGTAATAAACTTCACCAACTTACTCTTCATCATGTTTTCAGATGATAAATAAGCTGCAGGTAAAGCCAGTAGAGATCCAACTAATGTACCAATAACAGACATCATAATCGTGGCAAGTAATGGTCCCCATACCTTATCAAAATAAGCGAAGTTTGGAGGTATCATTCCATCCAATATGACAAAGAATTGATAACCACGTCTAAATAATGTATCAATCTTAAACTTAGTTAAATTAATACTATAGAGTGTGATGATCGTAAGAATAGGCACAACATAAACTGCTGGACTCATCTTAGGTTGTACTACTTTACCATTTCCTAATGTAATTGGTTTAGGTAAAAAGAACTGTTTAATCTTATCCATATTAATGCTCCATCAATTCATCATCACTTAATTCGCGACCATAAATTTCTTTTAAGATTTGATTATTCACTTTACTTGATGGCCCATCAAAAACAATTAATCCTTCTTTTATTCCAATAACACGATTTGCGAACTTCAACGCGATATCCACGTGATGCATATTCGCAATAACAGTTATATTAAGTGCTTTATTAATTTTAACAAAGTCATTCATAACTTGATTCGATGTGACTGGGTCAAGCGACGCAACCGGTTCATCCGCCAAGATAATTTTAGGTTGTTGGGCAACACATCTTGCTAAGGCAACACGTTGTTGTTGACCACCTGAAAGTTGGTCTGCACGTGTATAGGCTTTCTCAAGAATACCAACTTGATCAAGTGCTTCTAGCGCAATGATCTTATCTTTCTTGGTATATAAACCCAACAAACTCATCCATAATGGCATATCCGCAACACGAGCTGCTAAGACATTCTTAATGACTGATGTACGTTTAACCAAATTAAAGGATTGGAAGACCATTCCAATATCTCTTCTAAAACGTCTTAATGATTTACCGTTTAAGGTCGATACATCAATCCCATTAACTAAAAGTTTACCTTCTGTAATGGTATGCATCTGATTAATCGAACGCAATAAGGTTGATTTCCCCGCACCCGATAAACCAATGATTGCGACAAACTCACCTTGTTCTATTTCTAAATTAATGCCCTTTAAAGCTTTAACACCATTTGGATAGGTTTTAACCACATTTTGAAACTGAATCATAGTTTTGAACTCCCCTTTAGAATAAAAAAAGGAGCGAGGGCTTAGCCTCGCTCATTAAGCTAATTATCCTTTAGCAACTTCAGCAGCTCTACGAGCACCGTCGTAATCTGCATCTGTCACAACTTCATAACCTTCATGGTTATAAATCTTGATTGCTTCAGCGCCAGCTTCAGTCTTAGCAATTTCAATGAATGCTTCTTGAATCGCTTTCTTGAAGCCTTCACTCATTTCAGGATTAACAGTACTTACTGAAATCGTATCATTGAAGATCGGTTCAGTAACACCAATAACATCTGTTTCAGTCCAAATAGATTCTGTACGTTTCCATTCAGTCATCCATTTTGGTTCATAATCTCTACGAATATCCGCATAGCCAACACCAACATCACAAGTACCTTGAGCAAGGTTCAACGCGATATCACTGTAACTACCAGGTAGAGGAGCTTTTTCTAAATCAGAAATCTTCTTATCGAAGTTTTCAAGCAACCACATTGTAGGGTAAACATAACCAGCAGATGAAGTAGCACTTGAGGATACACACCATTGAGCACCATTGACATCATCCCAAGTTAAAGCTGTACCAGCGTTAACTTTTTCAGCTAACATACGGCCATATTCACTTGGACCAGCATAAATTAAAGAACGATAATACGTAACTTGATTATTAGAATCGCCTAGTGTAGGTTGATCATCATTCCAGTCTTTCGCATTAACGCTGTCCTTATTTAGACCAGCACGCGTAGCGGCTAAAACAACTTCAACACCATCACCAGAATATGCAACATAGGTACCACCAGGTAAGAAACCAATATGAGCAGTACCAGCAGCTAATGCTTCACCAGCCGCATTATAATCAGTCGAAACTTCGATTGTAACATTTTCAACTGTATAGCCCTTTTCACCAAGGGTATCAATCAAAAGCTGTTTAAGAGGTTCTGTCGCTTCTAGAATTAATCCAGCATCACGACTAGGCACGAATAATACAACTAAGTCTTCAATGACGGTATCTTCAGTAACTTCTGGTTCTGCAGTACATGCGACCAAGCCACCAAAGAACATGAGAGAAATCAATAATAGACTAAAAATCTTCTTCATTCATTGTCCTCCTGTAATATTAAATTACAGTTAAATTTTAACATAGGAATGACCTAGTACTCAATTATTATTAAAATTGTCTGTTAAGTTTTTTTAACACAATTTTAGTATAATGAAACCATGAAAAATATAAAGATACTATCCACAAGCGATATTCATGGAACCTTATCCACCTATTCCTATATTGATCAAAGTATTAAACCTCAAGGCTTATCACGCTATTCAAATGTTGTAAAAAAGAATCGTGAACGATATGAGTGCATTGTTGTTGATAATGGAGATAGTCTACAAGGTAGTCCTCTTTTAACTTATGCACATCGTGTTAAAGTTAAACCCCATCCACTCGCACTTGCATTCAACAATATAAAACTGGATTACTTTAATCTAGGTAATCATGACTTTAATTATGGTGAAGAGATTCTACTCAATTATATTCAAGATCTTAACGCTAAGTGTTTAACATCCAATGTACTCTATAAAGATAAACCTATTGGCCAAACACAGATTCACATGAGTAACGATGGGTATAAGATTGCCCTAATTGGTTTATGCACCGACTACATTCCACATTGGGAGAAACCAGAACACATCAAGAATTTTACCTTCCTCTCTCCTGTAGAAACACTTAAAAATGAACTCAAGAATCTACCAAAAGTCGAATATACGATTGTTTATTATCATGGTGGATTTGAAAGAGATTTAGAGACGTGTAAACCGACTGAAGTCTTAACCGGCGAAAATGTGGGTTATGAATTAAGTTTAATCCCTGGAATCGATTGTTTAATCACAGGCCACCAACATCGTTCTATTGCCTCAACACTTAATTCAATTCCTGTTATGCAATGTGCTCTAAATGCGACAGAATATATGGAATGCGAAATAGAACTACCCTCTAAATCAACACAGATTAAGTTAGTATCAATGTCAGAAACTGAATTTGATCCACACATTGAAGAAATAATAAAACCCTATGATGATAAAACACAAATATGGTTAGATCAAAAACTTGGAAGAATCGAAGGTTATGATCTTACAATACATGATCCATTTGATGCACGTTTAAATAAACATCCTTATGTAAGCTTTATTAACTTCATTCAAAAAGAAGTAACTCAAGCAGATATTTGTGGAACTGCCCTATTCAATCAAGCACTCGGTTTAAAGTCTGAAATTAGTTATCGTGACCTTGTCAATAACTATGTATATCCCAACAGTTTAGTAGTAAAGGAAATGGATGGTAAAACACTTCGTCTATACTTAGAACAATGTGCAGACTACTTTACGATCAAAGATGGAAAAATATCGGTTAATCCGATGTTTGATGAACCCAAACCACAACACTTTAATTATGATATGTTGGATGGAATTGACTACACACTCAAAATTTCAAACCCTGTTGGGCAACGTGTTACATCCTTAACTTTCAATGGAAAAGAAGTTGAAGATAATCAAGTATTCACAGTTGCGATGAACAATTATCGAGCAAGTGGTGGTGGTAACTTCCATATGATTCCGCCTTGTAAAACACTCCTAGAAATACAACGCGATATGACGGATATATTAGCTGAATATATCTTAGATAAAAAAATCGTGACAATGACTCATCACGATAATATAAAGGTTATTCTTTAATTAAAAATACTATGTAAATAATCATACGCTGGTTTAAATGAATCATACACTTCGTTATTTGACTCAACTAAACCCTTCACATCCATTGCCTCAAGTAATGGATTTTTTGTTTCTGATTGAGTCATATTAATTAAACTCTTTTGAATCGCTTTAACTAAACCTTCACCCATCTTCTCATTGAGCGTAGAATAAACAACTGGATCATGTAAGATTGGACTGGATAATGCGATTAACTTCACATCATTATAGATAGAAGTGCTTTGATTAAATCCCCCATTCTCCTTCGACTGTGTCCAAACTTTTGCATACTCATCACGAATTGTATCTGGACCAACAACAATATCACATGTTTGATTTGCGAGTTTCTCCATCATTTCTGGATACCCCTTCACAACTCGTTCATGACTAAATAATTCAGAAATTCTTCGTGAATAATTATCAATTAACCATAAACTTGGATAGATATAGCCTTCTTGTGACGTCACAACAATATGGCACCATTTTGCCGTATTAAGATCAATCCAACTTAATTTCTCACCTTGTTTAATCTTAGTATACAGTTCTTGGCCTTTAGGAGAAGCACCTGTATAAATTCCTGCATAATGATGATCTAGTAAATCTTTGCTTGCATCAAGTTGCGCCCTATCATTCCAATTATCTAAATTATCAGTAGACAGATTATACGTTGACTTAAGTTCGGTTAGTAAAACTTCTAAATTATTCTCACGATGCTCAAAATAACTTAGTTTAGTTAAGAAACCAAAATCAGATACTTTCGTCAATAACATCTCTGTTGCTTGATCATTCGTAGACGCAAGTTGAACATTGATTTGACTTACATCATAGCCATTATTAAGTAATTCTGCTTTTAGTTGAGTTAAAAATTCATTCTTATGTTCTAAGAACGTTTCTTCACTGATGTTCGGTGAGAAGACCAAATTTAATGTTTCTACTTTAGTAGGTAATATAACCTGACATCCTTGTAATGTAAGTATCGTGACTAAAAGTATAATAATTTTTTTCATTGCCTAGATTTTACCATAAACAAAAAATCGTATCACTACGATCTTTTATTCATCCTTAAGTACTTTACGCGCTTGAGCTAATATTTTAACACCATTCATTGAACCATAAGCAGCCTCATCTATGACTTCAACAGGACAGTTTAGTTCATTTTGTAATTCTCTTAATTGGTAGCGCACTTGTGGACCAATTAACACAACATCCGCATCCTTAGCATATTGAGGATTAGCTGTTGTATAGGCTTCAACCTTACATTCATAATTTTCCGCAAGAGCCGCATCTCTAATTTTTAATACGAGTAAGCTACTGGACATTCCAGCACCACAAAATAAGACAATTTTTTTCATGTTTACCTCATTTCAACCATCATTATGCCATAAGTCGAATACAGTTTCAATTGTACGCTTGCTTTCTATACATTTACACTAAAACGCCTTATAATGTGGGTAAGCTTAAAAAAGTAAAAGGAGAATAAAAATGGAATATATCGGCTATATTTTACTCGGATTAGTTGTCGTTATCGCACTCTATGCAGTCGGTGGATACAACTCTCTCGTCTCTCTACGCAACCAAGTTGAAGAAGCATTCTCTACAATGGATGTCTATTTGACCAAACGTTATGATTTAATTCCTAACTTAGTTGAAACCGTAAAAGGATACGCTAAGCACGAAAAGGAAACGCTTGAAGCTGTGATTTCTGCTCGTAATAAAGCAGTTAATGCGACAACCATGGAAGGCAAAATTGAAGCAGAAAATGCAATGTCTGGTGTTATTGGTCGTTTATTTGCATTAGCAGAATCATATCCTGATCTTAAAGCAAATACAAACTTCTTAGATTTACAAAATCAACTTAAGAGTATTGAAGATGATATTGCAAATGCACGTAAGTATTTTAATGGAGTGACTCGTCAATACAACACAAAAATTGAAGTATTCCCAATGAATCTCTTAGCAGGTATCTTTGGATTTACGAAGAAACCACTCTTTGTGGTAGCGGATGAGCAACAACGTCAAAACGTTAAAGTATCATTCTAAAAAGGGGTTCTCCCCTTTTTTTGGAGGATGTATGAAAAAGTTCTTATTATTTAGTTTTGCACTACTTCTACTGAGTTTTACTCAAGTCGCTGCCTATGATCCTGTTGAAATAAACAATTTTGATATCAAGATGGTTATCGATGAGAATGGACTTATTAAAGTAGATCAAACATTAGATGTTCAATTTAATGAAGACCGACATGGTATCTATGCTTATATTCCTCAAACCTATGATATGGTTTGGACCATTGAAGGAGAAGAACTTGAACGTTCTTATTACTTCCCTGTACGCAAAGTTCAAGTATATGGGGATGAGTATGAAACAGAAACCGATGGTTATGATAATGTCATCTTGAAGATTGGGGATGGGGATCGTTATGTTTTCGGACAAAAGATCTATCGATATTCTTACACTATTCAACTTCGTGATCTTGAGTTAAATGGTCTTCAAGCCTTCTATTTCAATCTTGTTGGGGATGGTTGGCAACTTCCGATAAAGAATGTTAACTTCTCCATCACAATGCCAAAAGAATGGCCTTCAGATATTAAATTCTATAGTGGTTTATATGGAAGTGATGAACAACTCAATATTGATTATTCGATTAATGGTAATACATTAACTGGTTCATTCAATCAAGGGTTATTAACGTATCAAGCCCTTACCATTTATGCACCATTACCAAATGATTACTTTACGTTCATTCCACCTACTGATTTTAGTTTATTGATCTTAGGTTTCAGTGGTGTGTTGGTTGTTATAGCGTCTTTATTATTTTTAAAGTTCGGTAAAGATAAACTCGTCGTAGAAACGGTTGAGTTTAACCCTATTCCAGGTTTAAGTAGTGCACAAGTTGGCTTTGTCTATGATGGTATGGTAGATACAAAGGATATTCTATCTCTCATTATTGAGTGGGGATATAAAGGATATTTAAGTATTGCAGAAGATGGTTCTAAAGATTTTACTTTAACGAAGTTAAAAGAGATTGATATGAGTGAAATCAAAGCAGAACAAACCCTCTTTAATCAATTATTTAAGTCAGGTGATATCGTAACTAACAGTGATCTTAAGAATACATTCTATCTCTCAATGCAGAATGCGAAGAATGATGTTTATCGTTATTTCCAGGGAAATCCTAAACGTCGTATCTATTCCAATACTGCCACAACTCTAAAGGTAATATTTGGTATGATTGGGCTTCTTCCACTCTCACTCTTATTTGCCAACTACTTCTATATTCAAACATATCGAGGTGGACTCGCATTTGTCATAGCTGGTGTTGTCTTTGTGTTTGGTTCATTGCTCAGTGCTTGGTTTATCTATGCGATTAAGCGTTGGCCATCACAAAAATCAATCATTCGTATGACAAATGCTGTGTTTATGTTCATCGCAATCATGCTCTTTGTGTTTGGTAGTTTTGCGGGATCATGGGCATTAGAAATTCCAACTTGGCAATATGTTTTAGTTCTAATACTTACCTTTATCCTCGTTGGACTCGTATCTGTTATGGATAAACGAACGGATTTAGGTATTGAATACTTAGGCAAGATTATTGGATTAAAACGCTTCATTGAAGTTGCGGAAAAAGATCGACTCGAAATGCTTGTGCATGATGATCCTACTTACTTCTATAAAATATTACCGTATGCTTATGTCCTCAATGTCTCCGATGTATGGAGTAAGAAGTTTGAATCAATAGCGATTGAACAACCATCTTGGTACTCTGGTCCTAACACTCACTTCAATACATACCTATTCATGAATTCATTTAATCGCACTCTATCCAACATGAATCAAGTCATGACATCCATTCCACAGAAATCTGGATCGGGTGGCGGTGGCTTCGGTGGAGGCGGTGGTGGATTTAGTGGCGGTGGCTTCGGTGGCGGTGGCGGCGGAAGCTGGTAACACAAAACAAAACGTGATAACTTAATATCACGTTTTTTCTTTTATCGATTATTCTTTAATACTTTCGCAATCTCACGTTTCGCATCACGTTCTTTTTCAGTTTGACGCTTATCATGAAGTTCTTTACCTTGTGCTAATGCGATTTCAAGTTTTGCCCTTCCATCTACTAAATTAAGGGATAAAGGGATAACAGTAAAACCTTTTAATACAGACTTACGTTGAAGTTTACGAATCTCTTCTTTATGTAAAAGCAATTTACGTTCACGTGTTTCTTCGTGATTAAATTGATTCCCTTGAACATATTGTGCAATATACATGTCACGAATAAAAGCTTCACCTTGTACAAAGTGAATATACGCATCTTTAAATTGAACAGTTCCTTTACGAATGGATTTTATTTCAGTTCCAGTAAGAACCAACCCTGCTTCAAATTTCTCGATGATAAAGTATTCATGATACGCTTTTCGATTTACAGACACAACTTTTGACGACATATTAACCTCAACCTTTTTTAGTCTACCACAAAATCAATGGTTTGCTTATTCTTATCCGCTGATTTTAATCGAACTCTTACTTTTTGTCCTAATTTATATCTGATATTTGAACCGCGTTTGACTAGAGTATAACGATCCGAATCAAACTCAAAATAACCAGCTAGATTTGAGACATGTACCAATCCCTCTACCGTATTTGGTAAACGAACAAAGAATCCAAATTTATTAACCGATGAAATGATTCCATCAAATCGCTCACCAATATGATTCATCATATACTCTGCTTTCTTCATTGCCTCGACATCACGTTCAGATTCAACAGCACGTTGTTCAGAATTTGAACACTCAAAGCCTAATTGTTCGACTAATATTTCATCATTCACGAGTTCATTATGATGTGTCGTAAAGACATGTTTCCGTAACATACGATGAACAATTAAATCAGGATAACGACGAATCGGTGATGTAAAATGGCAATAATCTTCAAGTGCTAAACCAAAATGACCCGAACATTCTTTATCGTATTTTGCCTTACTCATACTTCTTAGAAGTAAATCATTGACGATTAAGAATTCATCTTTACTCTCAAATCGACTTAATAAATTTTGAACAACTTTAGGGGTTAGATGTTCATACTTAACTTTAACTCCCCAAAACATCGCAATACGAGAAAATTCCGCAAAGCGCTTTTTATCCGGCGCTTCATGAACGCGATATAAAGCTGGTACTTCTAACCATCGCAAATGTGCTGCAACTGCTTGATTCGCACAAATCATGAAGTCCTCGATAATCATTTCAGCTTCACCTTGTGTTCTTCCCTCTATCTTTGTAATCTCACCTTTAGCATTTAATGTGAACTTAGATTCAAACGATACAAAATCAATTGATCCATCATTTCTTCGTCTTTGACGAATAATTCTTGCACATAAGTGCATATCTTCTACCATTTGAACTAAATCTTCAAAACGATTTAAAGCAGACTTATCTTTCTTGATGATTCGATTAACATTCGTATACGTCATTCGTTTGTATGAACGAATAATCGATGGATGAATATCATAGGTTTCAATCTCACCCATTTTATTAATCTTCATCGTACATGTTATTGTTAGACGATCTTCCCCTTCAACAAGCGAACATAGACCATTGGATATCGCATGTGGCAACATTGGCACAACACGATCAATCACATAGACGGATGTTCCTCTTAGTCGAGCTTCTTTATCAAGTTCTGTATGTTCACGAACATAGTAACTTACATCCGCAATATGCACATCGAGTTGGAAACCATCCTCTAATTTCTTAATACTAATCGCATCATCAAAATCCTTCGCATCTTCACCATCAATCGTAATAACTTGATGATCACGATAATCAACGCGTTTCTCATTTGGATCTAATATAACTTTAGTTGGTAATTGATCAACTTCTTTCATCAACTCATCACTAAAGGACATCGGTATTTGATGATTATGTAAGAGTGTTAAGATATCCATTCCTGGATCATTCACATGTCCCAACACTTTATTTAATTTAACTTTTAATGGATCTCCATATGAAACAATATCCAAAAGTAATTGTGACCCAAAGACACAATGACTCATATCACTATCCACAATCTCTATTTTTTGATAAATACGTACATCATCAACTTGTATACGATTCTTTTTCCAAGTTCCTACAAGTTGTTTGGTATTATGTTTAATTACTTTAACAATAATCCCCTCTGCACTTAAATCCGCATAGACTTTAGGTTTTACTAAAACCTCATCATCATGCATCGCACCATTAAACTGATGATTCGCGATATATAAAGAACCCTTAGGATGATCCACAAACCCAAAACCTTTAGGATTAATACTCAATATTCCTCTAACAAACTCACTCTGATCCACTAGAACTAATTTATTCTTCTTCGTGTAAGTTAATTCATATTCATTCTCACACTCATGAACTACACGCATAAAATCCTCAATTTCTTGAGTTGTTTGTAAGTTAAGTTTGTTCATCCACTCTTCTACAGTATAGGGTTTATCCTGTGTAGCGAGTAGGTCTAATAATTTTGATTTTTCCATAAATAATAAAAAAGGCCCTTAGGCCGATTAAAATATGTTGACGAGTATTACAAGGACAAAGAATGCAATCCCAAGAGCCAATGTAAGTCTTGAAATTGTTTTTTCTGGGCCACGTTCTTTAACGTTTTCAAATAGGTTCAAACCACCAGTTCCAGAGAAAGCGCTGCTGATACCTTCTGATTTCCCACTTTGTAATAAAGACAACAAGATTAATAAAGCCGATACGATCATTAGGATGATATCTAACATAGGATTCTCCTTTCAAGTTGCTTAGTTATTATAGCACTGTCAAAATTAAAGTACAAGTCAGTTAAATCCTTTGTGATTTGTAATAATTTTAACATAAGACTATAATCAAAATATATGGAGTTCTTATGAAAAATAAAGGATTATTAATATTTAACATCATATTCATAAGCATTGGAATCATTGCGCTAATCTCTTCTGTGTACACCAGCAAACCAATGAATGTAAATGAAATTCAATACTATGGACTTTCGATTGATTCAAACGAATTTAGACTTACCATTATGGGTTCAAATAATTCCGCTTATAAGTTAGAGAAGTACGAATATTCGATCATGAATGAAACTCTAATAATTACCTGTTATGAGTCTATGGTAAGTGGTGATCCGTATCCAGTTACACTTACGATTAAGGATGATCTAACACAAGTTAAATCTGTAAAACTATTTGATCGAAATAATACGAAAGAAATATACCCTTAATCTATATGACAAACTAAAAGGAATTCCTATAAAGAATTCCTTTTTTGTTCATTAATTATTTCTTAATGTTATAGAAAGCTTTAACGCCTTCGAACTTCGCAACATTTTCCAATTCATCTTCAATACGGATTAATTGGTTGTACTTAGCGATTCTGTCAGTACGGCTCATAGAACCAGTCTTGATTTGACCCGCATTGAACGCAACAGCGATATCAGCGATTGTAGTATCTTCTGATTCACCAGAACGGTGTGATACAACAGTTGTGTAACCATTACGTTTAGCCATTTCCATCGCGTCGAATGTTTCTGTTAATGTACCAATTTGGTTAACTTTAATTAAGATAGAGTTAGCGATACCCTTTTCAATACCTTCTTTTAAGATTGCAGGGTTTGTAACGAATAGGTCATCCCCAACGATTTGGATACGTTTGCCTAAACGATCTGTTAGACGTTTCCATCCATCCCAGTCTCTTTCGCCTAAACCATCTTCGATTGAAACGATAGGGTATTTGTTAACTAAGTTTTCATAGTAATCAATCATTTCATCAGAAGTCTTAACTTCTCCGGATGATTTCTTGAATGTATAAACTTTCTTATCAACATCATAGAATTCAGAAGCCGCAACGTCCATTGCTAAAGCGATATCTTTACCAGGAACATAGCCAGCAGCTTTGATCGCTTCAACGATAACTTCTAGAGGTTCTTCATTGTTTGCCAGGTTAGGAGCGAAACCACCTTCATCCCCAACTGAAGTCACTTGACCACGTCCTTTTAATACTTTCTTTAAAGCGTGGAACGTTTCAGCACCCATACGGATTGCTTCTTTAACGCTTGTAGCACCAACAGGCATAATCATGTATTCTTGGAAGTCGATCTTCGCATCGGAGTGAGCACCACCATTGATAACGTTCATCATTGGAACTGGTAATTCTTTTGCGTTGAATCCACCTAAGTATTTGTATAGAGGTAAACCATAGAAATCAGCTGCAGCACGTGCACAAGCCATAGAAACACCTAGGATTGCGTTAGCACCTAATTTTGATTTGTCATGCGTACCGTCTAATTCGATCATTAATGCATCAATTTCATTTTGACGAGTGACATCCATACCTAATAATGCTTCACAAATAACATCATTCACATTATCAACAGCTTTTAAAACACCTTTACCTAAGAAACGAGTTTTATCTTCATCTCTTAGTTCTAATGCTTCACGCTCACCCGTGGAAGCACCACTTGGAACGATTGCACGACCGAATGCACCAGATTCAGTTGTAACTTCTACTTCAATTGTTGGATTACCACGGGAATCCATTACTTCACGAGCATAGACATCTACAATATATGGCATACTAAATTTCTCCTTTTGTTTAGGCCTTTACGGCATCAATAATCGCTTTAAACGAGTCCACTTTTAATGAAGCACCACCAATGAGTGCACCATCAATATCCTTCTCTGAAAGATAAGCTTTGATGTTCTCAGGTTTAACTGATCCACCATATTGAATACGAACTTTTTCAGCCGCATCGACTCCAAAATTAACTTCAACTTCATTACGTACAAGAGCACAAGTATTTTGTGCAATCTCTTGAGTTGCACTCTTACCTGTTCCAATAGCCCAAACAGGTTCATATGCGATAACGATATTAGAAACTTGTTCAGCCGTTAAACCAGCTAAAGCAGCTTTCGTTTGACGACGAACAACTTCTTCTGTTTTACCAGCTTCAAATTCTTCTAACAACTCACCGACACATACGATTGGAGTTAACCCATTCGCAACTGCTTTTAATGTTTTCGCATTAACAGACGCATCGGTTTCTCCATAATATTGACGACGTTCTGAGTGACCTAAGATAACCCATTTTACGCCAACTTCTTTTAACATACCTACACTGACTTCACCAGTGAAAGCACCACTATCATTTTCATTAACGTTTTGAGCCGCAATGATTAAGTTCTTTGCGTTCGCAACAGATGCTTGAAGTGCTAAATAAGAAGCCGCAACCCCAAAATCCGCATCATGATGTAATAGAGGTTCAACTGCAGTTACGAATTCAACTGCTTCCGCAATTGTCTTATTTAACTTCCAGTTTCCTACAATAATTGGTTTTCTCATACCTTTTCTTTAATTACCGCAATACCAGGTAATTCTTTTCCTTCCATAAATTCAAGTGAAGCACCGCCACCAGTTGAGATATGGCTGAAATCATCTTGGAAGCCATTTTCAATCGCAGCACGAGCAGAATCACCACCACCGATTACAGTATATGCACCAGGAAGTGAAGAAATTGCCTTACATACTTCAATTGTACCAACCGCATACGTCTTCATTTCGAACACACCCATTGGCCCATTCCAAACGACAGTCTTAGCCCCTTGTAATGCATTCTTAAATAATTCAACGGATTTAGGTCCAATATCTAGACCCATGTAGTCACTCGGAATACTGTTTTCATCCGCAATATAGTTATCACATTCTTCAGAGAATTCTTTCGCAACTCTGAAATCAACTGGTAATACAAGTTTATTAGAAGCCTTAGCCAAGAATTCCTTAGCCATTTCAATCTTATCTTCTTCACAAAGTGAAGTACCAATTTCTTTTCCTTGAGCCTTCAAGAATGTATATGCCATACCACCACCGATAATAACTTTATCTGCAGTGTTTAATAAGTTTTCAATAACATTAATCTTATCAGATACTTTAGCACCACCCAAGATTGCCACAAACGGACGTTCTGGATTGTGTACAGCTTTAGACAACATTGTAACTTCTTTTTCCACCAAGAAGCCTAATGCGCTAGGAAGAATCTCAGCGATTCCAACTGTACTGGAGTGAGCTCTATGAACAGATCCAAATGCATCTGTCACAAATAAATCCCCTAAACTTGCCCAATATTTAGACAATTCAGGATCATTTTTGCTTTCACCTTTTTCATAACGTGTATTTTGTAATACAACGATTTCAGAATTCTTCATTTCACTGACTGCTTTTTCAAGTTTTTCGCCACGTGTTTCATCCACAAATGTAACTGGGACTTTAACTAATTCAGCTAAACGAGCCGCAACCGGTGCCATGTTGTTTTTCTTTTTATCGGATGCTGTTTTCTCAGGATCCTTATGATCAACCTTGCCTAAATGAGACAATAAGATTACTTTCGCACCTTCGTTTACCAAATAGTTAATGGTTGGAAGTGCTTGAACAATACGATTGTCATCCTTAATAACGCCATCTTTGATTGGTACGTTAAAGTCTACTCTAACAATGACTTTTTTACCACTGACATTCAAATCTTTGACTGTCTTTTTTGCCATACGTGTTCCTCCTTGAATACCTATGTATTATAGCACTCTGACCTCTTACTATCAACGCAAAAGCGTTCAAATGTGAGACATTTCACAAAACAAAAAGAGGATTTCTCCTCTTATTTTAAACGACTATGAATAAGTTCAGCGTATTCTTTTGCGGACTTCTGCCATGAGACATCTTTCGTCATTGCAGACTTACGCAATGTCTTAAAATCATCCATACGATAGGTAAAGGTTTCAAGCGCTAACCAGAGCACATGTTTGAAATCATTTACGTTCATTGGATAGAACGAGAATCCGGTTCCTTCCTTTGTAAACTGATTATAAGGAATAACCGTATCTCTTAAACCACCCGTTTCACGAACAAGCGG
>RRZU011286745.1_pt1 | contig 16887 bp, 13 predicted proteins | sample 2165561 | NCBI WGS metagenome assembly RRZU01 (sample SAMN10456909, study PRJNA506462) | wastewater metagenome | isolation source: wastewater sludge | place: USA: Moscow, Idaho | reverse complement strand
GCCTCTTGCTGCTGATCGTGGGCTGCTCGCGCAGCGACAGGGGGGTCTTCTTGTTGGTGGCGACCGTGCCCTTGACCGGGGGCAGTTGCGCCTTGGCCGTGGTCGCGGACGCCCGTGGGGTGGGGCTCTGCTGCGTACCGGACGCACCGTCGGTGCACCCGGTGACCGCCGCGGCGACCACCAGCGTCAGTACCGCAGTCGCTGTACCCCGTGCCGCCATGCGTTCGACGGTAACACGCCGCCCGGACGGTGCGCGCGGCGGTCGTCGCCGCGGGCGCACCGCCCGGTCTCCCATGGGGTGGGTGGATCTGCGGCTCAACCGTTGACGCCGGCCAGGGTCTCGCCGTATGCGGCATCGGCGGGCACGGCGGACGAACCGGTGTCTTCGAGCAGCAGCGAATACCAGGTGTCGGTGCTGCGGGTGTAGGTGACCGACCCGGCATCGGCGATGCTGCCGACGTCTTCGTGCGGGGTACCGATCACGACGCCGTCCGCCATCGCTTCGCCGTCGTCGGGATTGCCGCCCAGCACGCTGACCGACCAGCCGAAGTGATCGGCCGCCTCGGGTGCGCCGGGCACACCGTCCGCACCCTGACGCAGCGCCCAGGTGAGGCCGCCGGCCCGATTGGCCCGGAACATGGTGACCGAACCGGCGCCCAGCACGCTGCCGATCGCCTCGCCGGGGGCCCCGACGATCGCGGTCAGCTGGTCGAGGGTGTTGATGCCCAGTGCGACCGACGACCCGAAGTAGTCGCCGCTCTCGTTGGCGCCGGGAATGCCGGCGGTGTTCTGGTTCACCGCGCGCAGCGAGCGCGCCTTGCGGGTGGCCGGGTCGAAGTTGAGAACGTGCGCCTGGCCCGCGCTGGTGGCCGACCCGATGCTCTCGCCCGGCACCCCGACCAGCACGTAGTGGTCGCGGAACGCCACGGCGTCGCCGAACCGGTCGTTGGTCTCGGCGGCATCCGGCACCCCGGCGGTGTTCTGGGTGACCGCGACGCCGGCGAAGCTGGTGGGCTTGGCAGCGGTGGCCGACAGCAGGGTGACCGAACCGGCGGACTTCCTGGTGCCGACGGCCTCGTCCGGGGTACCGATCACGATCGTGCGGCCCTGACCGGCCAGCGCGGTGCCGAACCGGTCACCGCTCTCGGACGATCCGGGCACGCCCGGCGAGTTCTGGGTGATGGTGACCTTGCCGGCGGCCAGAGCGCCGGCGTTGGAGAGTGGTTGCACCACGACCTGCCCGGCCTCAAAGGCGCTGCCGTCATCGGCGGTGGGCGCCGAGGCGACGAGCTGCTGCCCGGTACGGACGTAGCCCAAGCCGGTCAGCTTCTCGGTGGTCAGCAGCACCACCTGGGCGCCGAGACTGCCGTGGGTGGCGGTGCCGTTGAGCGTGGCGCCGGTGCTGAGGGTGTGGTCGGCGCGTCCGAACAGCAGGTGTACCCGGCCCTTGCTCGTACTGGCACCGGGTGCGCCGACGGCCAGGTCGGCGCACCCGTCGTTGTTGATGTCGGCCGACGACACGGATTCGCCGAACCGGTCGCCGGGGGCCGAGCTCAGGCCGAGGCTGGCGGCCGTCCGAAAGCTGCGGGTGCCGTCGCTGAACAGAATGTCGATGGCGCCGCGGTCGTCGTGGTACGACGGTACGCCGACAATCACGTCGGCCAGTCCGTCCGAGTTCAGGTCGCCGGCAACGGAGTTCGCAGCCCGGCACGAGGTCGCCGCCGAGCTGGTCTGGGCCGAGAACTGAGCCATCGGAATGGTGAGCGCGACGGCGGTGACGGCGATGAGTGCGCGATGGACGCGGGACATGCGACCTCCCTGTGGCGTTGCTGTGAACAACCCACAGGTGCCCCGGACGTCCCGGCTGATACCAGCTGTAGCGGCGGGATCGTCCGCAATGGAAGGATCAGCGCATGGATACCAGTCCGATCGTCCACGAGCTCAGCCTCACCTGCAGCCCCGAGCATGCCTTCGACGTCTTCACCGGCCAGATCGGCGAGTGGTGGGACCCCGCCTACACCGGCAGCCCCGACACCTATGCCACCGTCACCATCGACCCACGGATGCGCGGCCAGGTCACCGAACGTCACACGGACGGCTCCGAGCACGACTGGGGCGAGGTGATCGCGTGGGATCCGCCCGCCAAGGTCGCCTTCAGCTTCACCCTGGCACAGGACCGCACGGTGCCGTCGGTGGTGCGGGCGACCTTCGTTCCCTCGGACGCCGGCACGGCGATGACCCTGGAGCACGACGGCTGGAACGAGCTGAACGTTTCCGCTCGCGGCCGGTTCACCCAGTGGCCGCACCTGCTTGAGCGGTTTGCCGCGGCAGCCCAGAAGTGAGCCGGCGATGATCACCACCGTGTGCAACGTCCACGTCACCGATGCGGGCATCGAGGCGTTCAAGGCAGCCTCGCTGGCCAACGCGCAGGGCAGCCGGGGCGAGCCGGGCGTGACCCGGTTCGACCTGCTGCAGCAGGTGGACGACCCGACCCGCTTCGTGCTGTACGAGGAGTACGTGGACGACGCATCGGTACAGGCCCACAAACTGACGCCGCACTACCTGGCCTGGCGCGAGGCCGTCGCAGACCTGATGGCCACCCCACGGGTCACCTACAGCTTCGGCGACCGCCTCTGAGCGGTGCCGCGGTCGCGGCGCATCAGCGTGAGGCCCACGATGCGGGCCACCACGATGGCCAGGTAGAGCATGCCGGCGATCTGCTGGATCATCACCAGCGAGCGGGCGTGCGGCTTGACCGGAATCACGTCCGACAGGCCGGTTGAGGTCATCGTGGTGCACGACAGGAACAGCAGTTCGAACCAGGTTCGCTGGCCACCGGCCTCGGCCGAGGCGGCGAACGAGCCGGGCACCAGCGTCTGGCAGATCGAGTACACGTAGGCGAACAGCCAGATGCCGATGGTGAACGTGGCGCCGATGGCGTAGAGCTCGTCGGTGGTCACCTTGTCGTCGGCGAACATGTAGCGCAGCAGCGCCACCAGTGTGTAGGCGTAGAAGGCGGCGTGAAAGCAGTCCGACAGCAGGTGCCAGGGTTGTTCGTTACCGGTGAACACGTCCACGAAGGTGAGCGCAACGGCAGGCACGCCGATCAACACCGCCACCCAGGTCAGCGACGGCGTGGCCCGCACCGTGGCGACGGCCAGGCCCAGCACCAGCATGCCGAACAGGGACAGCACCAGGGTGCCGAGCTGGTCGCCGGGGCCTTCGAGGTAGGGGTACAGCAGAATGCCGCCGAGTTGCACGTAGAGCAGCACAGCGCTCGGGTTGCGCTCGACCCATCGCCACGCGTCCGTCATGGCGGGCAGCCTAACCCGGGATCGAGGCCGGCCCGGTCAGCCGGATCCGGGCCACACGGGGCTGAGCGGGCAAAGGGCTGGCACCGCTACACCCACCGACTGAATAGTTGCTGAATCGTTGCCCGCTCGGCTTGTGCTGCACCGATCACCGGGCATCGTGTGCACAGCAGCCTTGCCGATCAGCATGCTGCGGTCCACCCCTCGGAGAGAAGGTCGACTCACATGCAACCACCACAGTCGCGTCGAGGTCTGCGCACGGGCATAGCGAGCCTGCTGGCCATCATGCTGGCCTGCGCCGGTGTGGCCGCCGCTCCCGGCCCGGCCCACGCAGCGTCCGCCTCGTTCTGTGCCGACGGCACCCAGCCGATGGCCACCGCCGCCGAGGTCGAGGCCTTCCCGGCAGGCACCACCGTGACCGGCAGCACGGTCGTGCAGGGCACGACGCCGTCCGGGTTCACGGGCAGCTACCTCGGCCATGTCGAGGGCTTCTTCGGCAAGGGCAAGGACCTGCTGCTGTTCCAGCTCAGCAGCCCCACCATCGACGGCACGGGCGGTCTCAAGGCGGCCGGAATCTGGGCCGGCATGTCGGGTTCGCCGGTTTATGCCGCCGACGGCTCGCTGATCGGGGCGGTGTCGTACAGCCTCAACGCCGACAATCTGCCGGTCGCGGGCGTCACCCCCGCCGAGTACATGAAGGGCATCGGCAGCACGCTGGCGGCACCGGCCGGCGTCAAACTGACCGCGACCACCCTCAAGAAGGCCAGTGGGCTGCGTCCCAACTCCGCTCAGGCGGACGCCCTGAGCAGCGGCTCCGCGCTGCATCCGGTGGGGCTCGCCAACGTGGCGGCGGCCTCGACGCAGGGCACCGCGCTGACCAACTCGCTGCTGGCGCGGGTGCCGAAGAACAGCAGCACGGCCGCCGAGCGGCTGCGCAGTCGGTCGTTCGCCGCGGTCGGCGCGGCCGCGGTCGGCAGCGCGGCCAATGATCCGCTGGTGGTCGGCGGCAACATCGCGGTGCTGTACAGCACCGGCGACGCGGCCATCGGCGGCGTGGGCACGGTCACCGCGATCTGCGGCACCGACGTGTGGGCGTTCGGGCACTACATGGACCTCGCCGGCAAGACCACCTACGCCCTGGCCAATGCCAGTGCCGCCATGGTGGTTCCGGACGGCACCGGCACGGCCGGCTCGTACAAGCAGGTGACCGCGATCGGCGACGCCCAAGGCACGATCACCCAAGACCGCCGCGCCGGCGTGAAGGGCACCCTCGGTGCCGTCACCGGCTACCCGGTGAGCCTCAACGTGAGCAGCGCTGCCGGCGTGGTCGTCGACTCACGCGGCTCCACCGTGGTGCTGCCCGAGGCAGGGCCCGACGTGGCCGCGTCCCTGGTGGGCAACGCCGTGATCGAAGACCTCGACAACTACTACCGCGGCACATTGCGGTTCACCTGGACCATCTCGTACCGCACCGGGACCGGGGCCACGGGCACCATCAAGAAGACGCAGGTCTACGCCGGCACCGACGTGGTCGCGGACGGCCCCGCCTACGACGTCGGCGACGACGTCTATGCCCTGATTCAAAACGACTTCGACGACGTCGCGATCACCGGCGTCGCCATGGACCTGACGCTGGTCAGCGAAGACGCGATCGTCTACAAGCCCAGCGGCGTGGAGTACAAGAAGGGCAGCACGTGGACCTCGCTGTCGGGCAAGTCGCTCAAGCCGAACGCGTCGTACTCGGTTCGGCCGGTGTATCGGCAGTCGGTCAACGGCAAACTGAGCGGTCCGAGCGTCGCCGGGGCGACCCGCACGATGTCGCTGTCGAAGAAGGCGATCAAGAAGGGCTCGCTGAGCTATGTGGCCGGTTCGACCGATAACAACTGCGGCGAGGACGGCGACGAGTGCGAGTTGGACGACGTGGACGCCGACAGCTTCAGTGATCTGATCGCGCAACTCAAGGTCGTGAACCGCAACGACGCCATGGCGCAACTGATCAGCTACTCGGTCAAGGGCAGTACCAGCAAGTCACGGGCGACGTTCACCGGCCCCGGTGTGGTGGACGGTTCGGTGAAGGTGAGCTTCAAGATCGGCTGATCGCGTCACGTGGCGCCGGCGCAGTCGGCGCGACCCGGCGCTAACCGCGATATCTCGAACCGGACGACCCCAGCCGCTGCTGGGGTCGTCCGTCGTCTGTCGGGCCCAGACCCCCTTGGCAGGCGGGGCAGTAGAACATGGTGCGCTCACGCGGGGGCGTCCCGATCGGGGCGACCCGCACGGGTCCGCCGCAGCGCCGGCACGGTTGGCCGCTGCGGGCATGCACGTAGTTGGTCTCGCCGTGCCGGCGGCTGCCGGTGGTGGACTGCACAGCGTGGTTCTTGTTGTGATCGAGCAACCGGTGGGCACGCTCGATCAGGGCCGCGACCTGCTGGGGGGTGAGGTCGCGGGGCGGCGTCCAGGGGTTGAGCCTTTCGAGAAACAGCGATTCCGAGGCATACAGCGTGCCGACGCCGGCCAGGTTTCGCTGGTCGAGCAGCGCGGCGCCGATGGTGGCGTCGTCGAGGTACCCGGCGGCGGCGATGTTGCCCGCGGCCACCGCCGGGTTCCAGTCGGGGCCGAGTACGTCCGGCCCCAGGTGGCCGACCAGGGTGTGCTCATCGGCGGTGCGCACCACGTCTAGCATGCCCAGTCGCTGGCCCAGCGCGGTCCATTGACTGGTGGCGAGCAGGGCGCGGGTGTTGGCGTTCGCCCGGGTGTCCGGGGGCTCGATGCGCCACTGGCCGTCCATACGCAGGTGGCTGTGGATCGTCCAGCCAGAATCGAGGCGATGCAGCAGGTGCTTGCCGCGGCTGGCCACCTCGAGCGTGCGCTGCTCGCTGAAGTCGATGGTGGCGAGTTCGGGCCAGCGCAGGTCGCAACGGGTCAGCGGCTCGCCGGCGAACACCTGGTGCAGGCGGCGGGCGGTACGCCAGACGGTGTCACCCTCGGGCATGGGTGTTCTTCGGCCGCAGGGTCATCGGCGCAACCTCAGCCCCTGCGGGGTCAGCCGGAACCCGGCGGCGGCCAGGGCGTCGGCCAATGCGTGGTCGCTGCCGAGCACGTCCGCACCGTCGATCTTGGCGACGGTGAGCTTGCCCAACGCACCGGCGTGGACGGCCTGCGCGAGGGCCGAGGCGGCGGCAGTCAGGGCGGTGGGGTCTGGAGTGAACGAGAGTAGGGTGCGTCCGCCACGTTCGACGTAAAGCGCGAGGTCGCCGTCGACCAGCACCACCAGGGCGCCGGCCTTGCGTCCGGGTTGATGCCTGGTGCCCTCGGCGCGGGCCGGCCAGCCCAGGGCCGCGCCGTAGGGGTTGGCCGGGTCGGTGGCGGCCAGCACGACCGCGCCGGGCACCTCGCCCGCCTCACGCAGCAGGTCGACCGCGTGCCGGTCGCCGAACTGGGCGGCACCCAAGCCCTCGACGAAGTAGCCACGCCGCACCTGGCCCGACTCCTCCAGCGCCGCGAACACCCGGTAGGCGCCGGCGAATCCGCCGGTGACCTCTTCGTTGGCCACACTGCCGCGGGTGACCACGCCGTAACGGTCGAGCAGCACGTCGGCGCGGGCGGCAGCGAGCACCGTCGGATCGGTCTCGACGGTGGGCAGCAATGACCAGCGTCCGGTGGTCGTGGGCGGTCCGGACGCGGTGGGCAACGGGCCCCGGGCCAGCGGACGGCGTCCGTAGCGAAGCCGCGCTGCGGTCGGACGCTGCTTCAGGGTGGCCCGGCCGCCCCCGAGCAGGGCACGCAGCGGCGCGAGGGTGTCGTTGCTGAGGTGCCCCGACCAGACCAGCTGCCATAGCGCCGCGTGCAGTTCGGTGTCACCGATCCCGAGGCGCTGCGACAAGGCACGGAACAGGTAGCTGCCGCCACCGGCCAGCGCCTCCAGCACCCGGCGCTCCAGCTCGTCGGCCACGTCGGACGGTGCCGCCAGCGTCAGCGGCGCGGTCTCGGCCGGGTGCAGGGTGACCCAGCCGTCGGTGCCGGCCAGCGCCCCGGCGCCCTGCCAGACCACGTCACCGGCGGCCAGCAGTTCGTCCAGCATCGCGGGGGTGTAGTCGCGCACCCGGGCGGGCAGCACCAGAGATTCCAGTGAGCTGGCGGGCACCGGATAGCCGGCGAGTTGTTGGACGGCCGCGAGCAGCCCTGCGGTGCCGCGCAGGGGCTGGGCGATGCCCTGCCAGTGGGTGAGAAAGCGGGCGAACTGCCGCGGCGGCACTGGTTCGACGGCGTTGCGCAGGGCGGCCAGCGACCGGCGGCGCAGCACCCGCAGCACGCCGGGGTCGCAGTAGTCGAGCCCGCCGGAGCGCTGGTGGTTCTCGGCGGGGTCGTGGGTGGCGGCGGGCCCGGCCGGTTGAGTCGTGTGCGCCGGCGGCTGCCAACCGGGCGGACGCAGGTCGCCCTCGACCAGCCGGCCTTCACCGACCAGCCGACGCAGCACCCCGTGCACGACCGCCGTCCCGAGCCCCAGCCAGGCGGCGACCTCACCGGCGAGGAAGGGTGCGTGGTTGCGGGCCCAGCGCACCACCAGGTCGCCCAGCGGGTCGGGGACCGGCGCCCGGTGCACCTCGGGCACCCCGACCGGGACGCTGACCCCGAGGGCGTCGATCAGCCGTCCGGTGTCTTCGACCGCAGCCCAATGGGTGCGCCCCGCCACCCGCACCTCGATCACCCGGCGCTGCTCGCTCAGCGTGACCAGCCAGCCGGCCGTGGCATCGGGTGTGGCGCTGCGGGCCTGCAGTGCCGCCAGATCGAGGGGACCCAGCACCCGGATCACGTCGGCCAGGTCTTCGGCGTCGCGTGCCCGCCGCCCCTCGGCCAGATGCTGCAACTCGGTCTCGGTGCGGGTCAGCGATTCAGGGTCGAGCAGGTCGGCCAGGGCGAGGCCGTCCGAGGTGCCGAGCAACTCCGACAGCAGGGTGGGGTCGAGAGTGAGCGCGGCCGCCCGCTTCTCGGCCAGCGGCGAGTCGCCCTCGTACAGGAACTGCGCGACGTAGCCGAACAGCAACGACGACGCGAACGGCGAGGGGCGACTCGTGGTCACTTCGACGGTACGCACCCGCCGGTTGCCGATCTGCCGCATGAGTTCGACCAGGGCCGGCACGTCGAACACGTCCTGCACGCATTCGCGCACCGCTTCGAGCACGATCGGAAAACTGGGGTACTGCGACGCCACCTCAAGCAGTTGCGAGGCCCGTTGCCGCTGCTGCCACAAGGCCTGACGTTGGCCCGGACGACGCTTGGGCAGCAACAGCGCACGGCCGGCGCACTCGCGGAACCGGCTGGCGAACAACGCCGAGCCGCCGATCTGCTCGGTGACGATGCCGGCCACCTCGTCGGGATCGATCACGATGGTCTCGAGCAGGTCGGGGGCCGCAGTCTCGGCCTCGGACCAGTCGGTCTCGGGCAGCCGCAGCACGATGCCGTCGTCGCCGTGCATGGCCTGCACGTCGACCCCGTGCGCCTCGCGCAGCCGGGCGGCGATGGCCAGCGCCCACGGCGCGTGTACCGGCGCGCCGAACGGTGAGTGGACGACCACCCGCCAGTCACCGAGTTCGTCGCGGAAGCGTTCCACCACGATCGTGGTGTCGCTGGGCAGTTGCGGAATCGCCTCGCGCTGCTCGGCCAGGTAGGTGACCAGGTTGTCGGCCGCCCAGTCGTCCAGGCCCGCCGTGCGCGCCCGCTGCAGTGCCGCCTCGGGGGCCATCGCCCCCAACTCGCGGACGAACCCGCCCAGCGCACGCCCCAGCTCGGCCGGCCGGCCCAGGGTGTCGCCCTTCCAGAACGGCAGCCGGCCCGCCTCGCCCGGGGCCGGGCTGACCCGCACCTGGTCGTGGGTGATCTCTTCGATGCGCCAGGTGGACGTGCCGAGGGTGATCACGTCGCCGACCCGTGATTCGTAGACCATCTCTTCGTCGAGCTCGCCGACCCGGCGACCCTCACCTTCGCCGACGATGAACACCCCGAACAGGCCGCGATCGGGAATGGTGCCGCCCGAGGTGACGGCCAGCCGCTGGGCGCCGCGGCGTCCGGTGAGGGTGTCGGTGCCGCGGTCCCAGACCAGCCGGGGCCGCAGTTCGGCGAACGCTTCGGACGGGTAGCGTCCGGCCAGCATGTCGAGCACCGACTCGAGCACCCCGCGGGTGAGGCCGCCGAAGGGGGCCGCCCGACGCACCAGCGCCTCGAGGTCGGCCACGGTGATGTCGTCGAGGGCGCAGATGGCCACGATCTGCTGAGCGAGCACGTCGAGCGGATTGGACGGCACCCGCAACTCTTCGATCGCACCGGCCCGCATGCGCTCGGTGATCACGTCGGTCTGCACCAGGTCGCCGCGGAACTTGGGGAACAGCACGCCTCGCGAGGTGGCACCCACCTGGTGGCCGGCGCGGCCGACCCGCTGCAGTCCCGACGCGACCGACGGCGGCGCCTCCACCTGCACCACCAGGTCGACCGCGCCCATGTCGATGCCGAGTTCCAGGGACGAGGTGGCCACGACGGCCGGCAGGCGTCCGGCCTTGAGGTCTTCTTCGGTGGCGGCGCGCTGCTCTTTGCTGACGGAGCCGTGGTGGGCGCGGGCCAGCAGGGGCGGGGCGCCGTGCGATTGGCCGGACTGGGCCATGATCTGCGCAGGCGCATGCCGTTGGTCGAGTGGGTTGCTGCCGTCGGCCTCGCCTGGCTCGCCTGGCTCGCCCGGCTCGGCCACCCGCTCGGCCCAGATCTCGTTCAGCCGGGCGGTCAGCCGCTCGGCCAGCCGACGCGAGTTGGCGAACACCAGAGTGGAACGGTGCGCCGCGATCAGGTCGACGATCTTCTCTTCGACGTGCGGCCAGATCGAGGTGCGCTGCTGCGCCCCGGCTGCGGGGCCGGACAGGTCGTCGGTCAGCTCACCCAATGCGCCAAGGTCGGGCACCGGCACCACCACCGACAGGTCCCATGACTTCTCGCTGGGCGGGTTGACGATGCTGACCGGACGCGCGCCGGCCAGGAACCGCGCCACCTCGTCGATCGGACGCACCGTGGCCGACAACCCGATGCGTTGCGCCGGCTTTGGCAGCAGGGCGTCCAAGCGCTCGAGCGACAGCGCCAGATGTGCGCCCCGCTTGCCGCCGGCCAGCGCGTGGATCTCGTCGATGATGACCGTCTCGACCCCGGCCAGCGCCTCGCGGGCAGCAGAGGTGAGTAGCAGGAACAGCGACTCGGGCGTGGTGATCAGAATGTCGGACGGCTCGCGCGCGAACGTGCGGCGCTGGTCGGCCGGGGTGTCGCCCGAGCGCACGGCGACGGTGATGTCGGGTGCCGGCAGGCCCAGCCGCACCGCTTCGTGCCCGATGCCGACCAGGGGTGAGCGCAGGTTGCGTTCCACATCGACGGCCAGCGCCTTCAGAGGCGACACGTACAGCACCCGGCAGCGTTTCAGCTTCTCAGGCGGCGGTTCACTGGCCAGCCGATCGAGCGCCCACAGAAACGCCGACAGCGTCTTACCCGACCCGGTGGGCGCCACCACCAGAGTGTGCTGACCCGAACTGATCGCCGTCCAAGCCCCCGCCTGGGCGGCCGTGGGCGCGGAGAAGCTGCCCCGGAACCAGGCTGCGGTGGCCGGGGAGAACCGCGTCAGCACGTCGTCGGTCATATCGGGCACCACAATGCCACGGGCCTCTGACAGTTCCGCTGGTCGAGTCGAGACCGTCGATCAGCGAATCTGCCTGACGTTGCCGCCGGAACCCCAGGCCCGGTCAGCCGTCCAGGCCGCAACGCCCAGCCGGTGGGCGGTCGCCAGACAGAAGCGATCTGCCAGCGACAGGTGCGGATTGCTGCGCAAGCACAAAACACCCGCCCGACCAGGCCGAGGGCGCGGTCAGGCAGGTGATCGATCAGATGGAGCGCCTCACGGCGTGAACTCCCACGGGTTCAGGCACGCGACCCCGGTCGGCTCGAAGTGTTTGATGCTGCGTGTCACCACGGTCAGGCCGGCGGCTTCGGCGACTGCGGCGATCAGGGCGTCATCCAAGGGTGCGTGCTCGGGAACCCGGTAGGTCGCCAGAACTCGGGCCGCCGGCAGGTCGAAGGGCAGCACGCGGTTGGCGAATGCAGCGAGCACGTTCTGCTCGCCAGCGACGCAGCACCGCCCCCTGCGCTGGATCAGTGCGCTCCGTGACGATCACGCCTCGCTCAATCTCGGCGACGGTGAACGCGGCGATGCACAGGTCTTCGAAGGGGATCGACGCCGCCCACGCCTCGACGGCGGGATTACGCCCGCGCACTCGCAGCGCCGACACCACGTTGGTGTCCAACAGGTACCTCATTATTCGGCGGAGCGCGCCTTCAGGCCCAGCCGCTCGGGCTCGAACTCGATGTCGGCACCTTCGTCAGTACTCAGCAGGGCAAGGATCGTGACGTTGTCGCGGGTCAGGGACTCGGTGAGCAGTGCGCGCGCTTCCGCCTCGACGGAGCGGTGATGCCGCTCGGAACGGGCGCGCAGCGCGGCCTTGGTTCCGTCCGGCAAGTTGCGGATCAGGATCTGTTCCATGCAACCTCCTTGATATCAATCGATGATATCACTTCGAGCGCGGCCGACGCCTTCGGCACCGCGATCCCGCCGGCCGACTGACGGTCAGCCGACGGAATCGCGACAGGGCGTCCTCAGCGGTGCCGGCGCTCGCCGATCACCCCGCGCCAGTTCAGGCCGTAGCCGAACAGGTACTTATGCCCCGCCGAATCGACGTACGGCTTCATGTCCTCGCCGACGTCCTCCAACTGCTTCTCGACAGCGTTCATGTTCTTCGGGCTGGCGATCGGCAGGCGTCCCTGAGGTTCGTGCTGGCCCAGAGCCGTCTCGATCAGCACCTTGTCGTTGAGCGAGTAGCCGACCAGGATCGCGTCCACCTTCTTCTCGAACTCGGCCGGAATGAAGCTGGTCTTGGCCTTCACCGCGACAATCACCGGAATGTTGCGCCCGGTGCGCCGCTCGATGCCCTTGACCGCCTTCACCGTTCGCTTCAGCGCGGTCAGATCGTAGGCATTGCCGATGCGGGAGCTGGCCCCGAAGTACGACCGGTTCTCGACCGTGCCGTCGTCACGAATGTCGCCGGCGATGGACGTGCGGCGCACGTTCGGCCCGTTGGCGGTGTACGGCCCCCACTGCAGCGACAACGGGTAGTAGGTGCCGTCGGAGTTGCGTCCGGCGCCGGTGAAGTTGTTGCCGTTGTCGGGGCTGCGCATGCCGGCCAGCACCACGTCGACGTCCTTCAGGTCGGGCATCACGTAGTCGATCACCTTGCCGGCGCTGTCGAGCACCGGGGTGTCGGTGAGCACCTTCTTGAAGTACTTCTTGGCCACCTCTGCGTCGAGCGTAGGACCGGTGATGTCGGTGGTGGCTTGGGAGAACACGCTCGGGAAGCCGTGCCCGATCGAACTCGGAATGTAGACGGTCTGCTTGGCGAACTTCTTCAACGAGGACGGCCGGATCGTGCGGTTCGCGTTCTTCAGCATCACCACGGAGTCGAACTGGGCGTCCAGGCCGGCCTGGATCTTGTCGTCGCTGGCGACGATCTTCTTGGACGCGGCCAGGTCGAGGTAGGGGTTCTCGAACAGGCCGGGCAGCATCAGCATGCGCAGGATGCGTTCGGCCGACTGGCGGAACCGGGTGTCGGCGTCGATGGCGTTCTTGCCGGCCTTGAAGTCGGCCTGCCACATGGCGTGGGCGGCCAGCACCGGCGCGGTCTTGTTGTTGCCGCCGAACATGTCGACGCCGGCCCGCAGCACCGCGTAGTGCCGCTCGTTGACCGAAGCCTTCTCCATGCCCCACGCCATGCCGAAGATCGAGTTGGCGTCGGTGTAGCCGGTGGTGACACCCCAGTCGGTGCAGATCACGCCGTCATAGCCGGAGTTGCGCAGCAGGTCGATCTTGACCTTGTCGTAGGCCGAGCCGACCCGGTTGCCGGTCAGCGGCGAGCCGTCCTTGGCGATCGCGATGGAGTACGAACTCATCACCGCGGTGGCATTCTTGGCCGCCAGGAACGGCTCGGTGTGCTCGTCGAAGTTGTCACCGGGGTACACCGCGTACTTGCCGGCGTTCAGGTGGGACTCGCGGCCACCCTCGCCGGCACCGTCGCCGGGCCAGTGCTTGATCATCGTGTTGATCGAGTCCGAACCCCAGCCGAGTGAGCGTCCGCGCTTGTCGTAGGTGTTCTGAGAGCCGTCCACGTAGGCCTTGGCCATCGTCTTGGCCAACTCGACGTTCTCACCGAACGTGCCGTCGACCCGCAGCCAGCGAGGCTCGGTGGCCAGATCGATCTGCGGGCCGAGCGCGGTGGTGATGCCCATCGCCCGGTATTCGGCCGAGGACGCCTTGGCGAAGTTCAGCATCGTCGAGCGCGAGAAGGTGGCCGCCAGGCCGAGGTTGGACGGCCAGCGCGAGATGTCGTCGCCCTCGGCGTTGTAGGCCGAGTCGTTGGCAGCCGTGGAGCGCGGGTCGGAGCTGAAGTTGACCGGCACGTAGGGGTTGGTGGCCGAGATCTGCTGCTCGGCGAAGGCCTGCACGGCGTTCACCCAGGTCACGTTCGCGGTGACGTCGTTGGCGCCGGCGTTCAGCACGTTGCGCAGGTGGTCGTCCTTGAGGTATTTGCGCTGCGCGTCGGTCAGGCCGGCCTCGGGCGCACGCTCGTGCGAGCTGAACAGCATCAAGCCGGCGATCTGCTCCATGCTCAGCTCCTGCGCGAGCGCCTTGGCCCGCTCGGCGACCGGACGGCGCCAGTCCTCCCAGACGTCAAGGCGACCGTTGGCGTTGAGGTCCTTGAACGCCAGGGTGGTGCGGCCCGAACGCACCGTCAGCAGCTTCACCGGGCCGCCCTTGACGAAGCTCAGCGTGGCACCGTCGCCGGGGTTGGTCACCACTGTGAATGTGGTGACGCCGTCACTGATGTCACGCTCGGTGTAGCTTGCGCCGGCCGGGCGGGCCTCGGCGGCCCCCACAGGGGTCAGCATGGTGGCGGTGAGCAGGCCGCTGACGATCGCGGCCAGGGTGGGAATGGGTCGCATGAACACTCCTTGGGCTGCCCGCTGGCGGTCGGGGGTGCGGGCCAGGCGCCGAGCATCATTGCCCGAGCGTCTGGCCGTCATGCTCGCACATCATCCCCGTGGGGCACCACCACTCGACGACCCGGGGATCGAGGCCCCATGACGGGCCACGTGACCCGGCCTCGACGTTCAGGACCGGCGGCGACCCGCGGCGACCGGCAGCGACCCGCGGCGACCGGCAGCGACCGGCGGCGACCGGCGGCGACCGGCGGCGACCGGCGGCGACCGGCGTAGGCTGCCCGCGTGCCCCACACCCTGCTGCACCGCGTCTCGATTCGACCCCGCCACCTGGACGCCTGGCTGGCCACCTGGCCCGAGCAGGTGCGGCTGCGTGAGAAGCACGGTTTCACCCACCTGCAGGCCTACGTGCAGACCCACGCCGAGCCGAAGCTGACCTGGCTCTACGCCCACGATGACCCGGCGGCCGGCGAGGCTGCCCTCGCGGCCGATCCCACGACCCTCGCCCTTCGTGAGCAACTCGTGCCGCACGTGTTCGGCAACCTCGTCGTGCGCCCCGTCCGGATCGAACTGCTGGAGAACCGTTCCGACGAGCCGGGCCGCACCGTGTGCCTGCGCCGCTACTCGATCGTCGGCGAATGGACGGGCTTCCTGGCGATCTGGCGACAGATCGTCCAGGTGCGGGAACGTTACGGCTTCCGCTGCCGGTTCGCGGTAGCCGACGAACCGAAAGACCTGTTCACCTGGGCGTTCGACTTCGAGGGAACGTGGGACGACTTCGCGGCCGTGCAGCGGCCCTACTATCGCGACCCCGAACGGGTCGCGCTGCGCAAGGGCTTCGACTACATGGCCGACTACACCCTCGACCCCGCGGTGCCGTTGCGCCCGGCAGGACTCAGCGGCTGAACGAGTACCGCGATCCCAATGCCCACATGACCACGGCGAGCACGGCCGTGCCGACCAATTGGACGGGGTAGAGCCACTCCACCGGCAACCCGGCCGGGGCATCGATGGTCGCGAACACGGCTGCGGCCACCGTGACCAGCGGAATCAGCACCCGCAACACCTGCAGGGTGATCGCGTAGCCGCGGTCGCCGCGACCCAGTCGCTGCAGCAGGGCGGTGCACAGGCAGAACACGAACGCCAGCACGGCCAGCCGGCTGAGCGGCGAGGCGAGCACATTGATCATCGCGAACGGCGAGATCATCAGCACCAGCGCCAGCACGAGTGCCGCCACCGCCAGGTTGCGGGCCCACCCGAACCACTGGTTCACCTCAGCCAGTTGATGCATGCCGCCGACCACCATCAGCCAGCCGAGCAGGTCGAGCGACAGCGTGAATGAACCCAGGTTGATGGTGACCAGCACGAGCAGCAGGCCGATCGAGGCCAGGCGAAGGGGAGGCATGCGCCAAGGGTAACCGGACGCCGCCGTACCCGGCCCAGCCGGACGGGTACCGGTGGACTGGCGCCGCCGTTGCACCCGGTCTCGACGAGCTCGAACAGGCGATGGTCTCGACGAGCTCGAACGGCGTGGTCTCTACCTACGGCCGGGGGATCACCCGCCGCACATCCGGCCTGACCGATGGACCCCGCTCGACCGGGCTCACCCACGGCCCCTCGTCCGAGGGCAGCTTGATGCCCGACTCCACGAAGGCGTAGCGGCCCTCGAGCACCTGCTTGGCGGCGGCATCGTCCGCATCGTCGGTGTTGCTCCACAGCGCGGTGAACAGCGCGTCGATGCGCACCCGGGCCTGGGCGCAGAACAGGTCGGCCAACTGGACGCCCTGCGGGTGCGTCGCGCGCTCGGCCTTGGCCCGTCCGCAGGTCGCGGTCATCGCGAACAGCTCGGCACCGATGTCGACCACCCGGCCCAGGAATGCCTGTTTGCGCTCCATCGCACCTTGCCATCGGGCCATTGCGTAGAAGATCGAGCGGGCCAGCTTGCGGGTGGCGCGCTCGATGCAGCGCAGGTGAGTGGCCAGCGGACCGAACTCGCCGAACGACGTGGGCACCATGCCCTTGCCCGCCACCAGGGTGGGCAACCAGCCGGCATAGAAGACGCCCGCCTTGCCCACCGCCTTGAGCTTGTCGTCGCGGGACGCCTCGGGGTCGATGATGTCGCCGGCCACGTCGAGGTGGGCATCGACGGCCTCGCGGGCGATCAGCAGGTGCATGATCTCGGTGGAGCCCTCGAAGATGCGCATGATCCGCAGGTCGCGCAGCACCTGCTCGGCCTCGACGCCCCGCTCGCCGCGGGCCCGCTGCGAATCGGCGGTCTCGAAGCCGCGGCCGCCGCGGATCTGCACCAGCTCGTCCGCCACCTTCCACGCCATCTCGGACGCGTACAGCTTGAGCAGCGCCGCCTCGATGCGAATGTCGTGGCCGCCACGCACGCGAGCCTGGTGGCGCTCGCCTCGTGGGCGCCGATGCGGCGGCCCCATTGGGTGCGCTGGGCGGACCAGCCGCGCGCCACGTGCAGGCACCACTTGGACGCGCCGACGCACAT
>RRZU010947427.1_pt1 | contig 16887 bp, 16 predicted proteins | sample 2165561 | NCBI WGS metagenome assembly RRZU01 (sample SAMN10456909, study PRJNA506462) | wastewater metagenome | isolation source: wastewater sludge | place: USA: Moscow, Idaho | reverse complement strand
CCGGGATAGGATGCAACGAGGGAGCGGGACTGGCTATAGAGATCCTGGATATAGATGGAGGCACGACGCTTTTCGAAGCTGACATAAGCCAGCTTACGGCCATCGGGCGACCAGGAAGGAGACATCAAGGGTTCACGGGAACGCAGTAATACCCGCTCATTGTAGCCATCATAGTCGGCCATCATCAGCTGATATGGATACTGAGCACCATGGTTAAAGGAGATATAACTAATCCGAGTCAAAAATGCGCCACGCTCACCAGTCAGGCGTTCATAGACGATATCCGATATCCGGTGGGCATATTGTCGTAATTGTTTACCAGGAACTGTGGCGACGCGACTATCCAGCACGGCATCAGCCCCCCCATTCTTGCCCTTGAGCACATCCACCAACTCAAAGGTTACTTTGTACTGGTTCGCACCGGCAGGCTCAATATGTCCAACCACCATGGCTTCAATCCCCATATTGGCCCAGACCGGATAGGTGATCTCTGCAGCTGTCGTGGGAGACTGAGGCATCTGAGTTCGGGCCAGAGGAGCGAACTTGCCACTGCGCATCAAATCAGAACTGATGACATTGGCGACATCTTCAGGCAACTGGGTACCCCCAGCCCATTTGAATTGCGGTATGGCAACAGGACGACCACTATCGACCCCGCCCGTGACCAGGATCTGCAGTTCAGCAAACGCATTTTGGCTGGTCAGCAACCAGACCATCAGAAGACCTACGATTCTTTTCATCTTTACCTAATTCCAGGTTGCAATGTCAGTAACATATTCTTGTACTGTTCGTACTTATCTTTGGGGGGCGCCGGCAAGCGCTTCATTCGACTTATTGTCGCTCTCGCAGCATTACAGACAGCTTCATCCCCCGAGCCCTGTCCCAAAGCGATTACCTTTCCGTCAGCGGCAAGTTTGACACTGAGATCCACACATTGCCGACCATGCAGACGCTTATCGCCTTGCCAGTGCTGCTGGATAGTTCGCACGACCTGTACCTCATAATCTTCCACCGGCTTTGCCGCCCAAGAAACTATGGGGATCAAGGTCAGGACGATACTACCCAAAACCCGATTTATATTGTTCATGTTGAAATCCATGCTCATCACGCCTAGTGAACAAGTTGTACAACGAACAACCAATGAAACGCGAGGCTGTTACCCCGCATTCCTGAACCCTGTCGCAACTTGGTACTACTGCGCGCCAGGTTTAAGGTTCAACGCCAACACCTTGTACTCATCGTATTTATCCTTCGGCGGCGCAGGGAACTTGCCAATCCTGTTCACTGCCGCGATACCAGCTGAGCAAATAGCCTGGTTGCCATCACAAGAACCTATGGATAACACCAATCCGTCGGGCGCGATATTCACGCGCAAAATGGCTTCTTTGCCAAACATGGTGTTATCGATCAACATATTCCGTTGCACCATCTCGCTGATGAGCCCAGCATACGCATCACCATCACCACCCATTCCTGGGCCAGCCTTGTTGCCTGGGGCACCAGGAGTATCGCTCTCGAGATCGCTGAATAGATCCTCTTCGAGCTTTTTGGCATCCTGCTGATTTTTCTTTCGAGCCTGCTCCGCTTGCTTCTTCTCTAGCGCTTTTTTCTTCGCGTCTTCAGCTTTCTTACGCTCGAGCTCCTGCTTTTTCTTCTCAGCTTCTTTTTTCTTCAGTTCCGCCTGTTTTTTCAGCTCTTCATCTTTTTTCTGCTGTTCTGCTTTCTTCAGCTCAGCCTCTTTCTTTTTCAGTTCATCTTCTTTTTTCTTGAGCTCTTCGGCCTTTTTGTCCTCGGCGGCTTTCTTTTGCTCTTCCAGCTTCTTCTTGCGTTCTTCCTCAAGTTTTTGCTGTTCCAGCTCTTTTTTCTTCAGCTCATCTTTCTTCTTTTTCTCAAGCGCAATTTTCTTTTCAGCCTCAAGACGTTGACGCTCCACTTCCTTCTTACGCTCTGTTTCTTTCTTGGTCTTGAGCTGCTCTTGTTCCTTCCGCAAGCGAATCGTCTCAGCTTCCTTCTGCTGACGGACGGCTTCGACTTCTTTCTTTTGTTCCTGAATTCGCTCTTTCTCTTCTTCCAGCTTTTGCAGCTTCTGCTGTTTAGCAAATTCCGCATGTTGCTTGAATTGCAATTGATCGATCACGACCGCATGGACCACGCCACCGCCGCCACCGCCTCCCGGACGCTTGGGCTTATCAAGATTCCATTTGAGGACAAAGGCTAGAATGAGTAAAGCGTGCAACAATAGTGACACCACCACCGGGCCGGTCATACTACGTTTCACCGTCGATTACTCCGATTATTTCTTATTGCCGACAGGTTCGGTCATCAATCCCACGCTCGGGACACCCGCTTCCTTCAGCGCGGCCATCAGTTGTACGACCGCATCATAGGGTACCTTGGCGTCGCCCTGAACCACGACAGGAGACTCAGGGTTCATCCGCAAATATTGCGCCACTTGCCCGGCCAGATCGACCAAGTCCAACGTCTCTCGGTGGGAGTCACCAATATCGAGAAAATAGCGCCCCGTGGCATCCACGGATGCCACGACCGGTACCTTTTGATCCTCGGACATCGGTTGGGAATCAGCCTGCGGAAGATCAACCGTGACCCCTTGCATAATGACAGGAGCGGTGGCCATAAAAATAATCAGCAACACCAGCATGACATCGATGTAGGGAACGACGTTGATCTCAGCAACCGCACGTTTTTTGCTGCGGGGATGGACTTGCATCATTGATCACCCTTGTTAACCAACTGACGGTTCAGGATGGTAGAAAACTCATCCATAAAGTTGATATAGGCGTTTTCCAACTTGCCCGCTTTGGTGCTGAAACGGTTGAAAGCAACAACAGCTGGAATAGCGGCAAACAGACCCATGGCGGTAGCAATCAGGGCTTCAGCAATAGGTGGCGCCACCATCGCCAAGCTGGCGTTTTTCACCGCAGCCAATGCGATGAAGGCATGCATGATCCCCCACACAGTTCCAAACAGACCGATATACGGGCTGATAGAACCCACGGTAGCCAGCAAGGGCAAGCTGGTTTCCAGATCATCGACTTCTCGGGATAAAGAGACTCGCATCGCCCGGTAGGTACCATCCATCACCATTTCCTGACTCCGCGGGCCGCCGTTATGCAAGCGAGCAAACTCCTTGAAACCAGCAAAAAAGATCTGCTCCATCCCGGTCAACTCATCGCGACGTGCAGAGCACTCCTGATATAGACGGTTCAGATCGATGCCGGACCAGAACCGCTCTTCAAACTGCTCAGAGCAAAGTTTGGCGGCACGCAATAGCCGGGTGCGTTGGTAGATCACAGCCCAGGATGCTACTGACATGGCCAGCAGGATCAGCATGACGATCTGAACCAACGGGCTGGCTTCGAGGATCAGGTTAGTAAACGATAGTTGCGACGGTTGCACAGGTAAAAGCTCCCTTGATTACGTCAGGAAATGCGGTTGGTTTCATAACATCCAGGTTGACACAGGCAATGGTCACCCGGGCAGCAATGATAGGCCGACCAGTTTCATCTTCAATGTGTTGGGCAAAGACCAGAGAGGCTCTCTTGAGCTCAGCGATACGACTGGTAACCAGCAATTGCTGATTGAAGCGAGCGGCATGACGGAAATCGAGATCCATATGCCGAACCACGAAGGCAATCGAATGCTGTAACCAGACATCCTGCTCAACCCCCATGGCGCGTAGCCACTCAGTTCGTGCTCTTTCAAGATATTTCAGATAATTGGCATGGTAGACAATGCCACCGGCGTCCGTGTCTTCGTAGTAGACCCGCACCGGAAACTGAAACGACGTAGCCTGCATGAAAGAGCGAACTCCCAGCTTGATAATTTGGGCCTAGTGTACCCCAGCTAGATTGGGGAAAGAAGGTGATCTCAATCACTTGTTTTTTTGTAACAGCAAATAGCAAAAAAGCCACCCTTTCGGGTGGCTTCTGCGGACTAAGTGACTCAATCGAGTTTGCGGTCCAAGTTTTCAGTGTGTTCTAACCAGAGCGCATTGATGATGCCGAATGAACAGGCCAGCAACAACCCCAGGATCCAGGTGAAATACCACATAGCTGCTCTCCTTAGTAGGCCGAATGTTTGTTGGCTTCGATGTATTCTTTGTTCACTCGGCCAAACATCTTGATATAAGTCCAAGTGGTATAACCAAGAATGGTGGGAACAAAAATAACTGCCGCAACCAACATCACACTGAGAGTATTTTGCGAGGAGGTTGCATCCCAGACCGTCAGGCTGTGAGCCGGATTCAGGCTGGATGGCATGATGAACGGAAACATACTGAAACCAGCGGTCAATATGATGCCCGTCATCGTCAATGATGAACAAATGAAGGTCAATGCGCTGCGACCAAACTTGGCAAACAAGGATGCCAACAATGCCATCACCACGCCCAGGATCGGAGCTGTGATCATCCAAGGATAAGAGTCGTAGTTCTTCATCCATGCTCCGGCTTCAACCGCTACGGTCTTGTGTAGCGGATTGGACGCAGCACCAACGCCCATAAACTCGGTGATGGTATAGCCATTGATGCCGTGCGCGATCCAGTAGCCTGCAGCCGCAAACAGAACGGCGGTTAACAAACCGGTGACGGTAGCCGTTGTCCGAGCTCGAGCCTGAACTTCACCATCGGTTTTCATCATCAACCAGGCTGCGCCTTGGGTCAGGATCATAAACAAGCTGATAAAACCAGCCAGTAGACCAAACGGATTCAACAGACCGAAGAAGTTACCCTCATAGCTGGAGCGCAGGAAGGTGTCCAGGCTGAATGGCACCCCCTGCAACAGGTTACCGAACGCCACACCGAATACGATCGGAGGCACGGCACCACCGATGAACAAGCACCAGTCCCAGGTTGAACGCCAGCGTGGATCCTCGATCTTGGAGCGATAATCGAAACCCACAGGCCGGAAAAACAGCGCCATCAGTGTGAGAACCATGGCCACATAAAAACCGGAAAACGCGGTGGCGTAGACTGTTGGCCAGGCCGCAAAAATCGCGCCACCAGCGGTGATCAACCACACCTGATTACCATCCCAGTGCGGAGCTATGGTGTTGATCATTACCCGACGTTCAGTGTCGGTTTTACCCAGGATCGGCAGTAAAGCACCGACCCCCATATCAAAGCCATCGGTGATGGCAAAGCCGATCAGCAGGACACCAACCAGTGCCCACCAGATCACGCGTAAAACTTCATAATCCAACATGCGCTAACTCCTTTAGGCTGAATGCGTTTCGAAGTGGTATTTGCCGGTCTTCAAGCTGCTGGGGCCTTTGCGAGCAAATTTGAACATCAGGTACATTTCCACCACGAGCAACACGGTATAGAAAGCACAGATCCCGATCAGCGAGAACCAAAGATCGCCCTCGGTCAGCGTCGACGCAGACATAAAGGTTGGCAATACTTCTGCAATCGTCCAAGGCTGACGGCCGTATTCTGCGACAAACCAGCCACACTCAATCGCAATCCAGGGCAGCGGGATCCCCCACAACAAGGCTTTGAGCAACCACTTGCGTTCACCGATGCGATGACGAGCACTGTCATAAAACGCCAAACCGATCAGCAACAGCATCAGAACACCGACACCCACCATGATGCGGAATGAGAAGAATACCGGCGCAACCTTGGGAATACTGTCCTTGGCGGCTTGAGCAATCTGTTGGTCGGTAGCATCCGTGATATTGGCGGTATAGCGCTTGAGTAGGAGACCAAAGCCCAGATCTTGCTTGACCGCATTAAACTGCTTCAAGGTTTCTTCTGACTTGTCACCAGCTTGTAACTTGGTCAGCAAGGCATACGCCTGCATACCGGTACGGATCCGCTGTTCGTGATCACTGACCAGATCCTTGAGACCGGTGACCTGCTTATCCAGTGAGCGAGTCGCGATGATACCCATCACATACGGGATCTTGATGGCATAATCGGTACGCATCTCGTCCTGATTCGGCAAACCAATGACGGTAAAAGCAGCCGGAGCCTCTTCCGTTTCCCACTCGGCTTCGATAGCCGCCAGTTTGACCTTCTGCAAGTCGCCGATTTCATAGCCTGACTCATCTCCCAAAACCAGCACGGAGAGAATCGAGGCCATACCAAATGCTGCGGCTATCGCAAATGAACGACGGGCAAACGGAATGTCGCGGCCTTTCAGCAGGTAATAAGACGAGATACCCAATACGAACATGGCACCTGTGGTGTAACCCGCAGCCACGGTATGCACGAACTTAACCTGTGCAACCGGGTTGAAAACCAGCTCGCCAAAGCTGACCATTTCCATGCGCATGGTTTCGAAGTTAAATTCAGCCCCGGCAGGGAATTGCATCCAGCCGTTAGCGACCAGGATCCACAACGCAGACAGGTTGGTACCAATCGCCATCAGCCAGGTAGAAGCCAGATGCTGGGTCTTGGTCATACGATCCCAGCCAAAGAAGAACATACCGACGAAGGTCGACTCCAGGAAGAACGCCATCAAGCCTTCAATCGCCAGCGGAGCACCAAAGATGTCACCGACATAGTGAGAGTAGTAGGACCAGTTAGTACCGAACTGGAACTCCATCGTCAGACCCGTCGTCACCCCCAACGCAAAGTTGATGGCGAACAACTTGCCCCAAAACTTGGTCATATCCTTGTAAATAGGGTTGTTGGTCATGACATAGACCGACTCCATGATCGCCAGAATGAAGGTCATCCCGATGGTCAATGGCACGAATAAAAAGTGATAGAGCGCTGTCGCGGCAAACTGGATCCGCGACAGTTCGACCACAGTCTCATTAATCATGATAATTCCTCACCGATATCTATCCTTGGCCTTCACATTGCTGGAATGCCGTTCCTTGCATCGTTGTGGTGTTGTTTTTTAACCGCGCATTCGTTTACCAAACAAGCAGCCATTAACACAACCAGATCAAATGCAACAAAATTACAACATTTAGCGATTAAAGCTGTATTTCTTAGGTAACTTTATACCATTTGGTAACTAATTAAGGCAATAAAGACCACAAAATCCAAATGACTATGCCCGTTAAATACTAAACCATACCAGTGGGTTAGCAGACTATTAACTGCCGCAGAACCCTGAATCAATCACAGTTTGCCGATAAAACAACCTCGCTGAGTCACGAAAAGCCTCAGGATTAGTTTTTCTCATACCGAGTGATGATTTTTATCATTTGTTAACATATGCCGAGCTTTCTAGAATGGCGCCATTCCTTCAGTGCACAAAGAGACGCTCAGGAAGCGTTCCTACGCGTTATTTGTGTCACTTGATGGTTTGCTTACTCGTGAACTCACATCTTGAACTTTTCTCTGCGGACCTTGCGTCCGCATTTTTTATTCTTCCAAATCAGTACGCAGCCAGCGGTGAGCCAGATCAACGCCTGACGGCTGATATTCAAGATGTGATTTGGGGCTGTAAACCGAAGTGCTGATAGGCGCGCTGGGTCGCAATCCGTCCACGAGGTGTCCGCTGCAAGAAGCCTTGCTGGATCAAGAAAGGTTCGAGGACATCCTCAATGGTATCTTTTTCTTCACCGATGGCGGCCGCTAGATTATCCAGGCCCACAGGCCCCCCCATAAATTTATCGATGACCGCCAGCAATAGCTTGCGATCCATATAATCGAAGCCCTCTTTGTCGACATCTAGCATATCCAGCGCCGCTGCAGCCACTTCGGCACTGATATGGCCATCGGCGCGGATCTCGGCAAAATCACGCACTCGACGCAACAAACGGTTGGCAATACGGGGCGTCCCGCGCGCCCGGCAGGCAATCTCGTAGGCTCCGGCAGTTACCATCGATAATCCCAGGCAATGGGCGCTACGCTCGACGATATCGGACAGATCCGCCACTTTGTAAAACTCCAGGCGTTGCACGATGCCGAAGCGATCCCGTAGCGGCGATGTCAGAGATCCTGCCCTCGTAGTGGCACCTATCAGGGTAAAAGGAGGCAACTCTAACTTGATCGAACGCGCGGCAGGCCCTTCACCAATCATGATATCCAACTGGTAGTCTTCCATTGCCGGATACAGTACCTCTTCGACTACGGGGCTCAGGCGGTGGATCTCATCGATGAACAGCACATCATTGGGTTCCAAATTGGTCAACAGGGCGGCCAGATCCCCGGCTTTCTCCAGTACAGGACCTGAAGTAGTCTTGATATTGACCCCCATCTCATTGGCAACAATATTCGCCAAGGTGGTTTTGCCAAGCCCAGGCGGACCGAAGATCAACAGATGATCCAGTGCCTCCCCCCGTCGCCGGGCGGCTTCAATAAAGATCTCCATCTGGGAGCGCACATGATCCTGACCCTGATAATCGGCCAATTGTTTGGGGCGAATGGCTCTGTCTATCAGCTCGTCTTCACGCGTTTCTTTCGGGGCGATCAGGCGATCGGCTTCAATCATGGCTCAACATCCTTACAGCATGGAACGCAGGGCTTCGCGGATCACCGCTTCCACCGTCATATCGGACTTATAGATCTTACTGACCACCAAACTGGCCTGCTGCGGTTTGTAGCCCAGCGCCAACAATGCCGAGACGGCTTCATCCTCAACACTGGAGGGCTTATCCGCATCCCCCGGCAGAGTCGTCATCGCATCGGTGAATGGCGTAAATAGAGCCCCTTCACTCCAACCTTTCAGGCGATCCTTCATCTCGACGACCAGGCGCTCGGCTGTCTTTTTACCCACACCCGGTATTTTAACCAGCAACCCAATCTCTTCTCGCTCGACCGCACTGACAAACTGGCTGGCCGACATGCCTGAAAGAATCGCCAACGCCAGCTTGGGGCCGACACCATTGGCCTTGAGCAACTCGCGAAACAAGGCTCGGGTGCGTTTGTTCACAAAACCGTACAGCAGTTGTGCATCTTCGCGCACCACGAAATGGGTATGCAGAACGGCTTCCTGACCGATGGGAGGCAGCTCGTAGAAGCAGGTCATTGGCAACTGCAACTCATAGCCGACGCCACCGACTTCCAGCAGGATCTCCGGGGGTTGTTTTTCTATCAAGGTGCCACGTAATCGACCTATCACCTGCACATACTCCGTCAACTTGCACTGACGCTAGAATAATGAATAACTGGATGGGCATCCAGCTTTTTACCACAATCGACGGACATCGCCTCAACGCAAACGGCCGCGCACTACCCCTTGCACCGTCGACCCACGACCCGCCATGCGGATCAAGCTCTGCATGGTATGGGTGTGACAGAGGGCAACCGCCAAGGCATCTGCCGCATCGGCCTGGGGATTGCCGGGTAATTTCAGTAACTGCCGCACCATATGTTGCACCTGCTCTTTATCGGCAGCGCCTGTTCCCACCACCGATTGCTTCACCTGGCGTGCCGAATATTCGGCAACATCCAAGCCAGCATTCACCGCCGCCACGATCGCCGCGCCGCGCGCTTGCCCCAGCTTCAATGCGGAATCCGGATTGCGCGCCATAAACACCTGTTCGATGGCAAACAGATCGGGGCGAAACTGCAGGATCACCTCGCTGACACCATCATAAATCTGCTTGAGTTTGGGCGCCAAAACATCGCCACTGGTACGGATACAACCCGAGCCCAGGTATTCACAGCGTCCGGCCAGGGAGCGAATGATGCCGTAGCCGGTAATGCGCGAACCCGGATCAATACCCAATATGATGCTCATCGCTGCTCCTCATGCGCGTTCAACAACAAGGGGAGCCATAGCTCCCCTTGTTGGTATCAAATGTCCATCAGCAACCATATCAAAGGGTGGCTGCTACTTCGTCCGAGATGGAGCCGTTATGATAGACCTCTTGCACATCATCCAGATCTTCAAGCATGTCGATGAGGCGCATGAACTTGGGTGCTGTTTCGGCATCCAGCTCAGCTTCAGTCGATGCAATCATGGTGACGGCCGCGTTGCTGGTTTTGAAACCTGCAGCTTCCAGCGCATCCAGAACAGTTCCGAAATCATTCGGCGTGGTATAGACCTCGACACTACCATCATCGTTGCTGACCACATCATCAGCACCGGCTTCCAAAGCCGCATCCATCAATACATCTTCATTCACGTTTTCGAAGGTGAGAACGCCCTTCTTGCTGAACAGATAAGAGACAGAACCGTCGGTACCCAGATTACCACCACACTTACTGAAAGCATGACGAACTTCTGAGACAGTCCGGTTGCGGTTATCGGTCATACATTCCACCATCACCGCAGAACCAGCCGGGCCGTATCCTTCATAGATCAAGGTTTCCAGTTCGGCGCCATCACCACCACCGGCACCCCGCTGAATCGCACGGTTGACGGTGTCCCGGGTCATGTTATTCGACAGTGCGGCAGCAACAGCGGCACGCAGACGGGGGTTGGCTGCCGGATCGGCATCCCCGACCCGGGCCGCAGTCGTAATTTCACGGATCAATTTAGTGAAGATCTTGCCCCGCTTGGCATCTTGCGCTGCTTTGCGGTGTTTAATGTTGGCCCATTTACTATGACCTGCCATAGAAAACTCTCCGTTAACACAGTTTGTATGGCGTGACGGTTCTCACCATCACGCTGAATTTCAGGGTTCAGGCTCGGCCGCGAGCCCGAACATCAGGCCTTATCGACCGTGCTCTTGATCGCCAACTCCACCAACGAAGCCGGGTTACCGAAGCTCGGCGCATCTGTCATCAAACAGGCTGCTGCCGTGGTCTTCGGGAATGCAATCACATCGCGAATATTATCGGTACCCGTCAGCAGCATCGTCAGACGATCCAGGCCAAAGGCCAGGCCCGCGTGTGGCGGCGTACCAAACTTCAGAGCCTCCAGCAGGAAGCCGAATTTCTCTTTTTGATCCTGCTCTTCGATACCCAGAATGCGGAACACGGTCTGCTGCATGTTGCTGCGATGGATACGCACCGAACCACCACCGACTTCATAACCGTTGATGACCATGTCGTACGCATTGGCATACGCCGCGCACGGATCGGCCTCCAGCTCTTCGGCGGTCATCTCCTTGGGAGCGGTAAACGGATGGTGCATCGCCGTCAAACCACCTTCACCATTTTCCTCGAACATCGGGAAGTCGATCACCCACAATGGCTTCCAACCCGCAATCACCAGTTCCAGGTCACGACCGACCTTCAGGCGCAAGGCGCCCATGGCATCGCAGACTACCTTGGCCTTGTCGGCACCAAAAAACAGGATGTCGCCATCCGCAGCGCCAGTTCGCGCCAGGATTTCCCGCACGATAGCGTCATTCAGGAACTTGGCGACCGGAGATTGCACCCCATCGATGCCCTTGGCCGCATCGTTGACCTTCATCCAGGCCAGGCCCTTGGCACCATAGATGCCAACAAACTGGGTATATTCATCGATCTGCTTACGGGAAAGCTGGGCGCCACCCGGCACGCGCAATGCGGCAACACGCCCCTTAGCATCATTGGCAGGGCCAGCAAATACGGCAAACTCGACCTGAGTCAGCAGATCGGCGACATCGACTAGCTCCATCGGGTTGCGCAGATCCGGCTTATCAGAACCATAACGACGCATGGCTTCATCAAAGGTCATGATCGGGAACTGACCCAGATCATCGCCCGCAATCTCCAACCACAAACCGCGGATCAGCTCTTCCATCACCTCACGCACCTGCTCGGCACTCATGAAGGAGGTTTCCACGTCGATCTGGGTAAATTCCGGTTGGCGATCGGCACGCAAGTCTTCGTCGCGGAAGCACTTGACGATCTGATAGTAGCGATCAAAGCCGGACATCATCAGCAGTTGCTTAAAGAGTTGCGGCGATTGCGGCAAGGCGTAGAACTTGCCCTTATGCACCCGGCTTGGTACCAGATAATCTCGCGCACCTTCAGGGGTCGCTTTGGTCAGCATCGGTGTTTCAATATCGAGGAAACCGGCGTTATCCATGAACCGACGCACAAAGCTGCTGATGCGAGCGCGGGTCTTCAGGGATTGCGCCATCTCGGGACGGCGCAGATCCAGATACCGGTACTTCAGGCGCTGCTCTTCCGTGTTGGTCTGGTTGAAATCCAGCGGCAAGGGCTCGGCACGGTTAATGATTTCCAGCTCGTGAGCGAAAACTTCGATAGCGCCAGTTGCCATATCGGCATTGACCTGCGAAGCCGGACGAGCACGCACCAGACCGCTGACCTGAATGCAGAATTCATTACGCAAATCAGACGCCAGCGTATAAGCCTCGGGACGATCCGGATCGAAGAATACCTGCACTATCCCTTCCCGATCGCGCATGTCGATAAAGATCAAGCCACCGAGGTCACGACGACGATGGACCCATCCGCACAGAGTCACCGGTTGATCGACATGGCTGGCATTCACCTGGCCGCAATACATGGTACGCATGAAGTAATCCTTGAAATATTGTTATTTGCCGGCCGGGCAGCCCATACAGCCGCCGCCAGCCTCACACGAGGGCCAATGATTCATCTGGCCCACTTTCGAATTGGTCATCTGCTGACAAGCTCCCGAAACATGAAGGCCGGGAATGGACAGCATTTTCTTCAGCGCTGAGGCCTGACATGCCGGACAATCGGTCAAGGGCGTATCGGTCAGCTTCTGTAATTTGGCCAGCGAGTGGCCACACTGATCACATCGATATTCGTAGATAGGCATAGGCTAGAAACGAATGAACTCATGTTACCAAGCGAAAAGGCCCGCCATTATAGGGCAAATATTCTGCCGTGATAACACCTGCCCTAAGTTGAGCCTGTAAATGGCACTGCTGGCGCGTGTTCTGTCACAATTCCTGCTCCATACCCTGCTTTTCTGCTACTATAGCGCCCACTTTGCGAGCGCCTCCCGCTCTTTGAACTTATTTTTAGCGTCCAGCATCGGGTTATCCAGACCATGCACAATAAAGATCAACTCTTCGCCGCCCCGATCGCACAACTCGGCGATTTCTGTTTTGACGAACAAGTAGCCGACGTGTTCCCCGACATGATCCAGCGCTCTGTCCCCGGCTACTCAAACAGTCTCTCCGCCATCGGCATGATGACCGAACGCTTCGCCCAACCGGGCAGCCGCCTGTACGATCTAGGCTGCTCGCTGGGTGCCGCCACCTTGATGATGCGGCGACATGTCCCCTATCAGGACTGTTCGATTGTGGGTATTGATAATTCGCCGGCCATGGTCGAACGCTGCCGCAGTCATCTGAATGCGTTCAAATCCACCATTCCGGTCGAAATCCACGAAGGGGATGTCTGCGATGTCGCCATTGAAAATGCATCTGTGGTGGTGTTGAACTTTACCTTGCAATTTATTGCTCCTGAACAACGGTTACCCCTGTTGCAACGCATCTACCAGGGTCTGCGGCCTGGTGGACTGCTCATTCTGAGCGAAAAATTCAAATTCGAAGATGAACCGGTCAGCGATCTCATCATCGATCTGCATCTGGATTTCAAACGCGCCAATGGCTACAGCGAGCTGGAAATCAGCCAAAAGCGCACCCTGCTGGAAAACGTGCTGCGCGCCGACACAGTCGCGACCCATAAGTCCCGCTTGGCCGCTGCCGGTTTTGTCCATAGCGACCTCTGGTTTCAATGCTTCAACTTCGGCTCCTTGGTCGCCATCAAACAAGGAGCAAGCGCATGATTGACTTCGCTTCCTTCTATCAGTTTCTGGCTACCGATCGGCTGAGCCGTTGGCTCACGGTTCTTCCTGCCCAGTTACATGCCTGGCAACATGACCAGCAACATGGCGATTTACCGCGCTGGCAGCGGGTATTGGCCAAGCTGGAGAGCTATCAGGCCCGCCATATGGATCTCAAACATTCGGTCACGCTTGGGCACCCGGATGAAATCACTGTGGGTGAGCGCAGCAAGCTGGAAAACCTGCTCCAGCACCTGCACCCTTGGCGCAAGGGCCCCTATGACCTGTTCGGGGTGCAGATCGACACCGAATGGCGCTCCGACTGGAAGTGGGATCGAGTTTTACCCCACCTATCACCGCTCAAAGGGCGCTATGTACTGGATGTCGGCTGTGGCAGTGGCTATCACATGTGGCGCATGCTGGGTGAAGAGGCCCGTTTGGTCGTCGGTATCGATCCCTCGCCGCTATTTTTGTGTCAATTCAGTGCCATCAAGCAGTTAGCCGGTCGCCCTGGCAATATTCACTTTCTGCCATTGGGCATCGAACAACTTCCCAAACTGGAACGCTTTGATACCGTGTTTTCCATGGGCGTGCTCTACCACCGCCGCTCACCAATTGATCATCTGTATCAGCTTCGGGATCAACTGCGCGATGGCGGCGAACTGGTTTTGGAGACCCTGGTGATCGATGGCGGCCCTGATGATGTTCTGGTTCCCGGGGAGCGTTATGCACAAATGCGCAACGTCTGGTTCATTCCTTCGGCACAGGCCTTGGCCGGTTGGTTGGAAAAATGCGGATTCGAAAATGTCCGGATTGTTGACCAATCGGTGACCACAACCGACGAACAACGCAAAACTGCATGGATGAGGAACGATTCTCTGGCTGAATTCCTTGACCCATCGGACTCAACCCTTACTATTGAAGGGCATCCGGCGCCGAAGCGGGCCGTATTGATTGCATCTCGCTGCGCAGAAGGCTAGTCCCGCCTTGCCCGGCTGAGATACACTAACGAAACTATGTTTAATCCTTACAGACGACGTCTATGACAACTAAAACTCTCACCTGCAGTGCACTTTTTTCCCTGCTTCTCATCTCCGGTGCCGTCATGGCCGAAGTCACCCCGGAACAGTTAAAAAACGAGTTGATTGGGAGCGAGAGTCGCATCCAGCAAACCGTGGTGCAGGGTCAACAAAAACTTTTGGATAACAGCTATCAACTCGGCACCGAATTGAAAATCCTCCAGGCTCAGCAAGAGAAGAGCCGGCAGGGAGTTCAAGAGCTGAAAGCCTTGCAGCAACAACTCGCCAAACAAATGCAACAGGTGGTGCGTAGTACCATGTCCAGTGAAGACAAGAGTTCCTGCCCGATCATCGAACCGGGTTTGACCACACCGGATGGCAAACTGATCCTGGGTGAATCCGAATGGGTGTACGTGGAAGAGGCCAATGGCGCCTTCCAAAGCCGGGTTGATACCGGGGCAGCCACCTCCTCCATCAGCGCCACCGATATCACTGTCTTCGAGCGGGAAGGTAAGCGCTGGGTCAAGTTCAAGATGCCTTTGGACAATGGCAAGAGCCTGGACATCGAAGCTCCATTTGTGCGCTATGTCCGCATCAAACAAGCCTCGGCTGAAAGTTCCGACCGCCGCCCCGTGGTTCGTTTGACCATGCAACTGGGCTCACTGACCGAAAAGGCCGAGTTCAGCCTCAAGGATCGCTCCGAAATGGACTTCTCCTTGCTGCTGGGTCGTGAATTCATCAAGGATGTTGCCGTTGTCGATGTCGCTCGGGAATTTGTACAACCCAAGCCGGATGTTGCCACTCTGATCACCGCCAAGAGCAAGAGTGACAAGGCAGCCAAAGCAGCGGCCGATAAGAAAAGCGATACCAAGAAAGCCGCGCCAAAGAAGAGCGAGGCCAAAAAATCTGAACCCAAAGCCAAAGAGGTGAAGAAGGCTGCTCCGACAGTATCCGCTGCCGCCGCAACTGACACCACCAAGGAAGCCACCCCGTCCAAGGACAAGCAGTAAATCATGGTCTCTCGTCGCCCCTTTTATATCGTAGTTGCGCTGCTGTTCATTCTTGGCACCAGCCTGATGATCTACCGTCACGTTGCCTTTGACGTCCCTTGGCTACCTGGTGAATACCGTCAGGTCTGGTCAGTCGAGGCCAAGGTTGAATTTGATGCTGCAGATCAACCCGTGATAGCGTCACTGGCGCTGCCAGCAACCCAGCCAGGCTTCACCCTGGTCGATGAATCGGCGGCGAGCCCAGGTTATGGCTTATCATTCGTGGATCGCAACGGCATCACCCGTGCCGAATGGTCCATTCGTACCGCCAAGGGTCATCAGGAGCTTTACTATCGCGCCGAGATGATGAGTGACCCCTACGCAAAATCGCTCCCTGCCGAACCGCCGGCCGTCGAGAAACAAATCGAGAAGGAGCCCATCGCCACCGCCATGGTGCAAATTCTCGATCGGGCCAAGGAGCGTTCGGCCGATGCCTTCACCCTGACTCGGGAAATCATGAAGGAGTTTGATAACCAGGAGCAGAACGCCCAACTGCTGCGTAACCACAAGGGTCGGGCGCACCTGATTGTCGATATGCTCAACCAGGCTGACATTCCGGCACGGGTGGTACGCGCCCTGACATTGGAAGATGGCCGTCGTCGGCAACAACTGATCGACTACGTGCAAGTATTCCAGGACGACAAGTACGACTTGTTCGATCCGAAAACTGGCCTGCAAGGGCGTCCCGAACAGCTGATGCTGTGGGAATACAACTCTCAACCACTGCTGGATGTCACCGGAGGGAACAACTCACGGGTCACCTATTCGGTGGTACAAAAGCAGGTTGCAGTGGCCCGGGCGCTGACCGCCAAGTTTGAACACACCAATATGCTCAACTTCTCCATCGATACTTTGCCGGTTGAAGAGCAGGCCCTGTTCAAGGGCATACTGCTGCTGCCAATCGGTGTGCTGGTGGTGGTGTTTTTGCGCGTCATCGTCGGTTTGAAGACCTCCGGGACCTTCATGCCGGTGTTGATCGCCGTGGCATTCATCCAGACCAACCTGGTGGTCGGTCTGCTCGGCTTCCTGTCGATTGTCGGTGTGGGTCTGGTGATCCGCTCCTATCTATCGCGGCTTAACCTCTTGCTGGTAGCCCGAATATCCACGGTGATCATCACGGTTATCGCCATCATTGCCCTGTTGTCGGTACTGACCTACAAGCTGGGCTTGACCGAAGGTATGCGCATCACCTTCTTCCCGATGATCATTCTCTCCTGGACCATAGAGCGGATG
>RRZU012416176.1_pt1 | contig 16892 bp, 7 predicted proteins | sample 2165561 | NCBI WGS metagenome assembly RRZU01 (sample SAMN10456909, study PRJNA506462) | wastewater metagenome | isolation source: wastewater sludge | place: USA: Moscow, Idaho | reverse complement strand
GAAGACACTAGAGATGAAAAAGACTTAGGTAGGTTTGGTATGGGGCTAAAAACAGCTTCATTTTCACAATGTAAAAGACTTACTGTTATTACTAAGAAAGAGGGTTTTGCGACTATTAAACGTTGTTGGGATATTGATTTTATAAATAGTGAAGAAGAATGGACTTTATTAGATTATGTTTCAGATGAATCTTATCTAGATAAAGTTAATAAATTAACAAGTGGTACTTTTATTTTTTGGGAATTATTAGACAGAATTGTTGGTAATTCTAAAGTTGAGAACGAAGCTGTTAAAAATGCATTCTATCAAGAAATGACTACCGTAAATGAGCATTTAAGTTTAGTTTTTCATCGTTTTATTGAAAGTAAAAAAATTAAACTTTTTACTAATACTTATGAAATTGAAGCATGGAATCCTTTCCTTCTAAACCTTACTCCAAAGCCTGAAATGGGACAATTAGAAGTGTTAATCAACAATGTTGAAGTAACATATTTTATTCTGCCACACATGTCAAAAATTAGTAATGAAGACTATGAAAAATCAGGTGGGCCTTTAGGATGGTATCAACAACAAGGATTTTATATATATCGAGGAGATAGATTACTTGTATCTGGTGATTGGTTAGGTATTGAAAAAAAGAGAGAATATTCTAAATTAGCTAGAATAGCTATTAACTTTCCAAATGCAAATGATTTTGATTGGAACCTTGATATAAAAAAATCAACTGCAACACCACCAATTGAAATAAGAAAAGAATTAGCTAGAATTGCTAAAATGGCTGTAATGAAGTCTGCGAAAATATATAATTGGAGAGGTCAAAAAACAGTGTCTTCAGATTACAATAATCAATCTTTTGAGAGTTTGTGGAAAGATGAAACAAACAGAGAAGGAATAAAAAAATATAAAATAAACAAGAAGCATCCAATTATAAAGCAATTGCTTGATTCTGAAAAAGAAAATAAGCTTTTTTCAAAAGCTTTAAAACTTATCGAAGAAAATATTCCGCTAGAATTGATTTTATACAATCAAAACGAGAACCCATCTTTTCATGAGTTAGAGAGCATTCCTGAAATTCCTAGCGATGATTTAATTCAGTTAGCAGTAGAATTATATAAAATTTATATTACTCAAGGAATACCCGAAAATTTAGCCAAACAGCAAATAATGAATTCAACTCCATTCAATCTATTTCCACTAATAAATGACTATTTAATATGAGCGATATAAAAAATTCGGCTAGATTAATAGCACATACACTTTTGTCACATGCAAAGCAAAATGAAGAAATTACTGATGAAATAATTTTGAATATTATTGACAGAGTTGAGGCAACAATGGCATCTGTTGGTCAAGCAATTGACAAAAGAGAATTATTTGAAATATTAGTAGCAGATTTCAGTATAGGCAAAGGTTCAATTACAGAAATGAATGGAGATATTACACCATGGCTCTATTCAAGAAAGGATGATATTAATTGGGAGTTATGGCATAGATATAAATCATACATGCACGAAAAAGATCCTTCTTTTCCTATTAATGACTTAGATGATTTTACAGATAAAATATTAGATAAGTGTTATAATCCAAAAGAATCAGGTTCTTGGGATAGAAGAGGTATGGTTGTAGGTCATGTACAATCAGGTAAAACATCAAATTATGTTGGTTTAATTAACAAAGCAACTGATGCTGGATATAAAGTAATCATTGTTATTGCAGGAACAATAAGCTCATTGAGAAGGCAAACTCAAGAACGTATTGACGAAGGTTATATTGGTAAAAGTAGTTCTGCATATATTAATAATTATGGTGAAAATAAAATAATCGGAGTTGGTAAATATAAAGTTGATACTGATATTTATTCGTTAACATCGTCTTTTTATAGAACTGGTGACGAAGGCGATTTTAATCAAGGCATAGCTAATAGGTTAAATATTCCTATAGGAAAAAATCCTGTTGTTTTTGTTATTAAAAAGAATAAAAGTATTCTTGAAAATTTGATTGATTGGTTTTCAAAAGATTCTAATATTAGAGTTGTGAATGGGCAACCAAAATTATTTGACGTTCCTGCTTTGATAATTGATGATGAGGCTGATGCTGCATCCGTTAATGCAACAAAAGACATAAATGATATAAAAGCTATAAATAAGTTAATTAGAACATTATTAAATGTGTTTGATCAAAATACATTTGTTGGATATACTGCAACACCTTATGCAAACTTATTTATTCCACAAGATTTCAATGATGAATTAACTACTGTTGTAAAGGGTAAAACCTACTTTATAGGAGAAGATCTATTTCCTAAAGATTTTATTATAAATATAATAGCACCAAAAAATTACATTGGAGCAGCTAAAATATTTGGTCTAGAGAATCCGATAACAGGAGAAAGTCATGAACCGCTCGATGTATTTAGAGTTATTGATGATTATGACCCACCATTTTTCAGCACAATAAATAAAAACAATAAGGATGATTTACCTGAATATTTACCTGAAAGTCTTGAAACAGCTTTAAAATCATTTATTCTTACTTGTGCTATTAGAAGATTAAGAGGACATGAGAAAAAACATAATTCTATGTTAGTTCATGTTGCTCTTTATGTTAAATGGATTGACAGAGTAGCATCTTTAGTCAACGAAAGAATGAAAGATTTTAAAAATTATATAAGTGCTAATGATTCTCAATTTTTAAAGGAATTGGAAGAATTATTCATAAATGATTTTTTGCCTACAACCGAAAACGTAATTGAAAATATCGACTACAAAGACAGTAGAATTGAATTGCATGTTTGGGAAAATGTAAAAGCGGAATTAAAGAAAGCAGCATCAAAAATTGATGTTCGCGCAGTTCATGGAACACGTTCAACAACAAATTTGGAATATCATAATATTGATGAAATTGATTACTCTAGGTATGAAGAGGGTTTGTCTGTAATAGCTGTTGGAGGTGGTAGATTAGCTAGAGGAATAACTTTAGAAGGTTTATCAACGAGTTATTATTTGAGAACAACAAGAATGTATGATTCCTTAATGCAAATGGGTAGATGGTTTGGTTATAGACCAGGCTATGTAGATTTATGTAGATTATATACAACAGAAACTATCTACGAATGGTTTAATCATATCACAATGGCTACTGAAGAAATGAGATATGATTTTGATGAAATGACTACCCGTAATTTAAAACCTAAAGATTTTACATTAAAAGTTAGAAATCATCATGGTTTATTAGCAATCACAAGTGTTGCTAAACTTTTTTGGGCTAAAGATATTACAATGTCTTTTTCTGGTTCAAATCCACAAACTTATTTATTGTTTAAAGACCAAAAATCGATTCAAAATAATTTCAATAATCTTAAAAGTTTATTTGAAAGATTAGGATTTCCAAAAAATGAAAATATAATTACCAAAAGGAAAAAAGTTAGATACTTGTTGTACAGAAATGTTCAAATCGATCTATTAACTGATTTTATTGAGAATTATAAAATAGATATTCCTTCAATAAATAATCATATAATATCGGATTATATTAAAAAACAGAACACAAGTAATAATATAAGAGAATGGAATATTTGTATAATATCTAATACTGGTGAAAAGGCATTGCTATACGATGAAGGAGTAATTAAGAAGCCTGAAAATAGAACAGAATACGATACTCAAAAATATACATTATCAGCTAATGGAAAAGAAATTGAATTAGTTTGTAGCGTCAGAAATCAAACGGAATATTCTGAATTATATAAAATAACAAAAAATCAAATTGATGATGTTGTAGATCGTCAAGTAGATTTAATTGAAAATGGAATAGGAAGTATTAAAGAGAGAAGAGCTAATGAAAGTAAAGGTTTGCTTCTAATTTATGCTTTAGATGAAAGAGGGACAACAAATGTTGAAAACGGTATTCCAATTATAGGTTATAGTTTGCATTTTCCTAAAATTGAAAACGAAGTTCAGGTTTCTTATTCTGCTACGATAAAAGAAGAGCTTGATATTGAACCAATGGTAGATGATGATAATTCTGAAAACGAATAATTATGGTAAGTATTAAATCTATTTGGGAAAGTCATGTTCCTACTGATGAAATTATTATAAAAACGCAACTTGAACATCTTAAACCGTTCAAATGTTTTGCAGCAACAAATCATATAACCGGTAATCATTTATACATATTTGAAACTTCAAAAAATGCTAAATTCCCTGAATTTAAAAATTATAAGTTCAAGGGATTATTCATAGAAATATTTGAATTTGAAGATGCAAAAGAGTTACATATTTATCTTTTAGACAACCAATTGAAAGATATCTTTAGTTTGTTTATTGAAAATATTGTTGAAGAAATTTCAAAAAGTGTAACTGAAAATGAAGCTTTAGTTGAGACTTCTAATGTTGTTTTAAAATGGAAAAAATTATTTGATAAAATAAATTTTCAAGGCCTAACAATTGAAAGACAAAAAGGATTAATTGGAGAACTTTTATTATTCAATTCCTTGCTGGATGAAGAATATTCAATTGATGCTTTATTAGAAAGTTGGACTGGCCCAGATTTTAATGATAAAGACTTTCGTTTTGGTTCATTTGGCATTGAAGTAAAGTTAACTTCATCAAAAGTTCCAAAAGTTAAGATTTCAAGTGAAAGACAGTTAGATAATGAAAATCTAACAAAGTTATATTTAGTGTTATATGTAGTCGAAGAAGTTAAGGATAAAGGATTTTCACTAAATTCTATTATCGAGCAAATCAGAACTAAAATTAATAATAATCAGAATGCTTTAAAGTTTTTCAATGAAAGACTTTTATTAGTTGGATATTTTGATGAAGATTTTGAAAATTACAACCGCCAATATGCATTTAGAAAGAGAAATTTCTATGAAGTTATAAATGATTTTCCAAGATTAGTAGCTTCAGATTTACCTATTGGTTTGTTTGATACAAAATACAACATTGAATTATCAGCAATAGAACAATTTTTAGTAAGTAATGAATCAATTCTTGAATTAATAAAATAATGGAGAGAGGATTAAAAAATTATATTGAAGCCATTCAGTCCGATGTTTCAGCATTAGTTTATTCAGATGGTGAAGGAGCAAGTTTTGAAGATAAATTTACAGAGCATTGTATAGAAATATTGGATAATATTGGCAAATCAGAAGGCGCCAGAGTATTGTCTTATATAAATCCTGATTCCCAAGGAAGAATTGACTGGAAAATAAATGGATATTGTCTAAAAGATGAATTCAAAGACGATTCTAACAAGGTTTACTTTGAAACATTAGATTTATTTATAACCTATTTCAATAAAACTTCATACGATTATAACATTACTAAAGATGACTTTAATAAAAGTATAAATCAAATAAAGAAGTTTTTAAATGCAGCTTTAAAAGGTCATATTGATTATATTGATCCTGCTCAAACTGAGTTGAATCAGTTATTAAAAATCATTTTAAAGCAGAAAGCAAATTTCGATAGAATAAATATTTATTTTTTAATCAACGGTAATTCTAATCACGATTTAGAAAAAATCGCCATAAAAGGATTTGATGATTTAGATATTTTTGTTCATGTTTGGGATATTCCTAGATTTTATAAATTAAGTGAATCTTCAAGTAATAGAGAACCTATTGAAATTGATTTTAAAGAGTTAATATCAAACAATCAGCACGGTATTCAATGTTTGAAAATGCCTAACATTAATGAGTTATATGAATGTTATTTAGCAATTTTACCCGGTGAAGTTTTATCTAAACTTTACAAAGAATATTCAAATGAATTACTTGAAAGTAATGTTAGGGCTTTTTTAGGTCAAACAGGTAAATTTAATAAAGGGATAAGAGATACAATAAGAGAAAAACCGCAAATGTTTCTACCGTATAATAATGGTATTACTGCAACAGCAGAAAACGTAGAAACTATGCTTAATGATAATCAATTGTACCTAACAAAACTACTTGATTTTCAGATTGTAAATGGTGGTCAAACGACTGCTTCATTATTTCATACACAGAAAAAGTTTAAAGATGCCGATTTGAGTAATGTTTTTGTTCAAATGAAATTAACGGTAATCAAAGATGTTGAACAAAAAAACATTGAAGTTCCAAACATTGCTAGATATGCCAACAGTCAAAACAAAGTATCAGAATTAGATTTGTCTTCTAATAATCCATACTTTGTCCAAATTGAATCATTATCACGTAAAAAGTACGTAATTGATCCAGATAATAGGAATATGTCAACATTGTGGTATTTTGAACGTGTCAATGGACAGTATAAAGAATCTTTAAATAAATTAACTACTCCAGCTCAACAAAGAAAATTCAAGGAACAAAATCCTACTAATCAGAAATTTGTTAAATCTGATGTTGCTAAGTACATAAATATTTGGGAATTAGAACCACATTATGTTTCACAAGGTGCTCAGAAAAACTTTATTCATTACACCAAAAAGATTAATGAATTAGTGAAGAAAAATAAATTTCCTGGTGAAAATTTTTATAAAAAATTAATTGCTAATGCTATTCTTTTTAAAGTGGTAGACAAACTTTTTGGCAGAAAAAATATTGATGCCATTGGTGATACCAATTTAAAATCGTTCACCGTTGCTTATACACTTTCGTATTTTTATTATTTGACAGACAATAGGGTTGATTTATGGAAAATTTATGAAGAGCAACGAGTTGACGCAAGAATAGTAAATGAATTGCAAAAATTAATTGTTTTCGTTTACCATCAATTGGTTAAATCTTCAAATAATTCACTTATTTCTGAATATGCTAAAAGAGAATCAAGTTGGAAGTTATTGAAAGATGAAAATTATAAATTCAATTTTGAACAATATTCTGATTGTTTCATAACAAAAGAACAAGTCGTAGCTAGGGAAATAGAAACAGAAGAAATTGATAACAAATCAGAAAATAATTTGATGAGTATCAATAAGATTTTAGGTTTTGGTAATAAGTTCTGGGATGGTGTTTCAAAATGGTCGATGAATATTGAAGAATTAAAAGAGTTCTCAACTGATGTATGGGAAATTGCAAGTAAAATAAAAAGAGCCAAAAATCTTAATAGTAGAGATATTGCCATTGGGAATAAATTACTTTCACATATTGAAGAGAATAATGTAGATGTTAATACTATAAAATCATTTTCAAATGAAATTGAGGTTGAAGTTATCGATGTTAAAGCAATCTATGACAGATTAAAGCTAATTTCCAAAAATGAGTGGTCTAAAATATTTGATTTAGGAGAGCAAACTAAAATATTTGATAATCTTGAACTAGCTAATTTAAAATCTGTTCAAAAGTCAATTTCAAAAAGTGAAACCGTAAAAGAGGTTAACATTGTAAATGCTTTAAAATCAATAAAAAAGTTAACTAAATTTGGTTTGAAATTTTAAAGACTATTGACTTAAATATACCTTATTAATGTTCAAAACAAGAATGCCATAAAAGTAAAGAAACAAAGGATGAAGTTCGACTGGTAAAGGTATTGTTACATTTGGAATATTGGTATACTAAAAATGATAAAATGGATTTAGTAAACGGATTTAACTTTAAAAAAAATATAATGTTGCCGTTTTTGTAGATAGTTAAATCTACAATACCAAAGATTGGTTAATCGAAAAAGAGGATATCAATTCAAACCAAAGATTCTGAAAAAAAAAAGATTGAAACCAATATAGAACTATATAAAGTGTTTAAAAAAGAAAGGTAATGTGGTTAATGAGCCTAGCGAAACTTTTGGGCAAGGTGAATTATTTAATAAAAGAGAATATGATGCAAAAATTTATTAATTGGTTTAAGCGTATTTTTAAAATGAAAATCGATATAAACAAAAAAAAAGAAATACTCAAAAAGGAATTCTTAATTATTTATAAGGATAAATATGAATTAATCAATGACTTTGACTTAGGAGAAGGAAGTTATGCTTTTGTATTTCTGTGCAAAGATATTCAACGAAATATTCAGGTAGCGATAAAATTATTTTTCGAGGGTATTCCTGAAAAAGGAACTAAAAGAGGTTGGGAAATAACTTCAACAATAATTCACAATCAAATAGCACCAACATTTACTGTAGAACCATTTTATTCAAAAAAATTAAAAAAAGACTGTGTTGCAGTAATTCAAAAATTTGTTCCAGGTAAATCAATGAAGCAAATTAACAAACATTTTGACATAATTGAAAATGAACCACATTTTCAAAAGGTATTAAATGATTTCGCTTTAACTTATGTAAATTCTTTATTAGAAGTAGTTTGTTTTTGTCATAGTCAAGGATTTGGTCACGGTGACCTTCATTCTGGAAATATAATTGCGTTTATTGAAAAGCACCCAACAAAGTTTCCTATAAGAGCTATCCTAATTGATTTTGATAATTCATCATTTAAGTCAGAAACAGCTATTTTATCTGAAAAAGGTAAAATGGAAAACGATATAGGTTTATTCAAATATTTTTTTACACAATCCTTTTATCAATGGAAGTATTATGAACCAATTATTGAAATATTTAAAGATTATGATAAAATTTCCGAATACAAATTAAGTTACAGCATAGTTTCAAAATTCATCGATCTCATTTTGAATAATAAAACAACTGTAAATGATTTTGAACAGTTATTAACCAGCCTACCGCATCCAATGATGGGCTTCCATATTCCATATACAATAAAATGTCTTAGAAGTATTGCCCAAATAGAAAATCTAACAACAAATTTACAAACAGCAATCGACTCTTATATTGAAAAAATAAAAAATCCTAATAATTGGAATTCAACAGTAACTATTGAATACACTGATAATGATGTAACAGAAATTTATAGAAAAATGTTTAATTAATGTAAAAATGTCATTATCAAAACTTTCAATCTTTTCAAAAAACACAGATGCCAATGAGGTTCTAAAGGGTTATGAGTACCAAAAACTCAGAACTCTAGAAAACTGGTTATCTAATAAAGTTAATGTAGTCGATGAAATTATTTATTGCGAGTATGAAGATGATATTTTTCAAAGAGACATAAATGCTGGCACGTCAAAGTTCACACAAATAAAATTATATGGTTCGAAACCTTTTAGTTTTAAAAGTGAAGAAATAACAAAGTCGATTGCAAATTTTTTTATGCTTTTTGTTAAAGGTGAATATAGTTTTGACACGGTGCAATTTATATTTGAAACAAACACAGGCATTGCCGGAAAATATGGAGATAATGATGCCGTATTATTAAATGAGTGGTTCGACAACCAAGACAATGTTGATGCGGTATTATTACAAAAATGTGCAGAAAAAGTAAAGACTATAGTAACTGATTATATAAATGAGGAGCTTCTAAAAGCTGTAAAAATAAATAAGTTAGAAGCTGAAGCAGCATTATTAGATTTTAATGCATTGCCTGCATCTATTTGGGAAGATTTTGCTAAAGCAATTAAATGGATATTCAATGATGTTTCAACTGATGAGGCTGTTGAAAATGTAATCAATTCTATTAAAGACCATATTAAAGAATTGCCTTTTCCTACGGTAGAAGGAAAAATTGATACAGTTTTTACAACGTTATATTATGAAGTGTCTGTAAAGATGTTTCAGAATGAACCAGAAAACAGATGTCTGACCAATCAAAAAATAGATTCTCTTATTTTAGATTTGGGAGATGAGGCGGATAAACAATATAACTTAGCATTTGAAGCGTGGAAAGAGACAAAAGAAATTAAGTATTTCAACCTTGCAGAATTTTTAGAGGTACTGCATGCTGCTAATCATTGTAGACAATCATTATATCTACAAGAACATTCAACATATTGGTTAGATTTATTAAATAATTACATACAGTTTGCTGGTACTCCGGATATATACACGCAAATGGCAATCTATGAGTTTTTATGGTTATCTCTTCGTCCTTTATGGCTCAAAGAACCTCTAGGCTCTCTAAAAGGACAAAATCCCTTAATTGAACAATACTTTGACCATGCAAGTAAATTTGATGATCATGAATCAATCGAAAACAATTTAAATCTAGTTCAAATAGTTTCTGCATCTATAATGATGGGAAAATGTGATCTAGACATTGAAAAAACAGCTGTTTGGCTCAAAGAAATTGATGCAACTATTCAAAATAAGCTAGATTCAATTAAAGACCCCAATGAAAAATGTTATTGGCTAGAATTGCAAGCATCTTTTTACAGTAATCCATTTGAATTTGAAGATATAGCTTCCGAACAAGATATTGTATTTGATTCTTATTCCAAAATAACAGAGTTAATTCCTCATGCGCCGCTATATAATGTTTCTAGACTTAGCGACAGATTAAACCAATTCATCAAGTTACACATACGTGTAGGTACAGGAGAAGAATATATAGACTCTTTGGAAAGTTTAGTTGATAATTTAATGCCGTTTGTATCCGAAAGAAAAGGTAATTATGAATTAGCAAAAACTTATGTAGAGAGAGGAGTTAATTATTTACATACAACTAATCCTCACGATCTAGCCAAAACTCTAAAATTTTTCCACAAAGCAAAAGATTTGTGGCTACAGGAAGAGACTAAAGAAGGATATGTATTAGGATTGCTTAATATTTCTCAATTTTATTCTGCTTTAAAGATGAATTTTGCTGCTAAATATTATGCTTTAAGTGCAGCTTGGTTTAGTATTAACAATAATCCTGATAAACTAACAAAACGAATTACCAATGCTTTTGGTATGCTAGTATATTATGATTTTAAACAAGGCTCATGGTTTCATGCTTTAGAAGTATTTGAATATTATATAAATGCAAGAGTCGAATTTGATCCTAGACCATTGGATGAATTGGATGAAATGACAGGAAAATCATTTATTCAAATTGCAGGAATATTAACAATGGCACCAAAAATGTCACCGCAATTAGCTGGATATATTGAATTCCAAAAAATTCAAATGGGACAATTGTTCAAAGAATTCATTGAACCTTTAACCGATGAGTTCGAAAAATTTATTGAGGAAAAAGGACTCCTAAATCATGTTCAAAATAAGTTAAATGCCGCTCCAATAAATGATATTGGAAATGTTAGAAAAATTGAATTTAAAGCATTTGGGAGTATTTGGTCAGTTTCTTTTCCCAACATATGGCTCTATAATTCTTTGGGTGAAGAATTCGCAGCAGTTTTACAAATTCTGCTTGTTGAATTATCTTCTTCTAAAACTGATTTACACTTTATCAGAACTAATATCGAAATTGAAATTGTTGAGGCTGATAAATTAAAATCACCTGAACAAATAGCTTCAAATGAATCTTTTAAATGGAAAATCTTCACTAGTAAAATTGATTCTCCTGATAAGGATAAAATAAGATTACAAATTTCAGGACTAATTCTTAGTATGAAGTACATCCTAAGAGATATCAGTCTAATTAAAGATGATGAGTTTTTTGAAATAGTAGATAAGTTATTTCAAAATGAAGCTTTAGCGGAAAAAACGATGACCATCAATCTTTATCAAAGAATATACAGAAACATCTATTCAGAGGAATCATTTATTGCTTCTCAAAGAAATGTTTTTACAAATGAATTATTATCAATTAACCTTAAAGAAGATAAAATTTTAGAATGGAACAAACAACAAAGTCCACTATACTCAAAAGAGGAAATCTTAAAGCAAATTGAAGGAAGATATAAAAATTGTACAAAGTCAACTTATCTTACTATTGAAAATTTGAAAAAACAACCTGGTTACTCTGAATGGCTCAATAATTTAAGAAAACAAGGTTGGCTAGATTGGCAGATTTTATTGTCAATCTACAATCATAGTCTAAGCTATAAAACTAGTCGAGTTGTTTCCCAAAAAACATATGCTTCAGAAGATATTAAAAGAGCAGAATTCCAAAAAATTTTTAATGAAATACGAAGAAAAGATGAAGGTGAAATTTATGTAGAATTTCCATTAAATTATTTTACTGGAATGGAATTTCAGTTTCAATTAGATCAAACAGCATTTATAGTATTAGGTGCTTTAAATTTGGAAAACAAAGCAAAGTTTCCAAACTTTCCTGCAATAAAAGATTTTCTTAATTATCGATTTAATTATGGTATTGATGATATACCAGAACTTAGTCCATTATAAAATAAAACGTCACAGTTTGACGCTAAGCCATTGTATTTTTGAAAAAAATAAATTCTTGATGAAAATAAAAGAGATATATTATAGCAACTAACATAAAAAACGAAGCTTAATATATCACTTTAATTTAATCATAAAACTGATAAATAATAGAAAAAAAATAATTTTAGAATCTAAAAAAAATATACATGAAAAGCCCTTTAATTTCATTAAAAGAATATTTAGCAAAAGAGAAACCTTTTTTAATTCCCTATTATCAAAGAGGATATGTTTGGGGCAAATCTAGAGATTCTCAAAAAGACTCTGTTAAATTTTTAATCGAAAGTATAATAAACAGTTATAATAATAATGCGGAGTTATTCCTTCAAGGGGTAACTGTTTCTGAAAGAAATGAAGAAATAGAATTAATAGATGGTCAGCAAAGAACAACTGCATTCTACCTATTACTCCAATATCTGGAATATCGAGGTGAATTCGCAATTAACTACCCAATAAGAACTGAATCACACAATTTTCTGAATTCTTTAAAAAATAAAAGTTCTGAGGAAGTTGTTGGCATCTGTTCTGAAGATTTGGACGAACAATATCAGGATATTTATTTTTTTAAGAAGTCAATAAGAATTATACATACAGAATTAAAAGATTTTGATAAATTATCTTTAATTAAATTTTTATTAGATAACGAAAGAGTAAAATTCCTTTATATTGATATTCCCCAAGAAAAAGCAACCACAGTCTTTAAGATGATGAATGGCAATAAAGCTGAAATGAAAACTGAAGAAATTATCAAAGCTGAAATGCTTCGTTTAGTCTCAAATCGGGAAATAAATAATAATGTAAGTACAATAGAACTTGAAGCCTTAAGATGGGACGAAAATCTTATTAGAAGTAAATATGCAAGAGAATGGGACAAATGGCTATATTGGTGGAATAAGAAGGATGTAAAGAAATACTACAATACTTCAAATGTAATGGGACTTCTTGTAGAAACTTTTTTTTACGCAAATACTAAAAAACAAATTTTTAATTATGAAAATTTTAGAGATACATTTCTTAGAGGAACTGACAATACTTTTCTTGCAAAAGAAGTGTTTTATAAACTGCGTCAACTTCAGAAAAAGTTTGAAGATGTTTTCAATAGTTTTGATGAGATCATTGAAAAAAATCGACTTCATAATAAAATTGGAGCAATTTTAACATTATTTAAATCTGATGATCGTGAAAAGTTTATTATTTCCTACTTTGCAAACCAAAACAATTATGATATTGATGAATATTTAAAATTGGTTTATTTAGGATTAAACTTTTTAGAAATAGAAAAAGTCATTAAAAATATTGACAACACAGTGGTAACATTACTTCAAGCTAAAAAAGAGGAATTGTTAAGAAATATAAGTAATGACAATTTATATTGGGACGATAATAGCCAAGCCTTTATTCAGTTACTAAGACGAAATATTGAAGAAGATACCAAGTTATGTAGAAAGTTTGAATTTTCAATATGGCAGGAGAAATCATTGGAACATATTTTTCCTAAATCGAAAGTCTTTCATCTTGATAACGGTATTCTCAAAAATGGTAGCAATGAAACAATTAGCTATACTGATAGTACATTTTTAGATCAACTAGATTTTGATAAAAATGGTAGTGAACATTGTATAGGAAACTTGGTACTGCTGTATAAAAATGAAAATTCAAGTTTTGGTGCAAAAGATTTTAATGATAAAAAATCATTATACTTCGATTTAAATAGGAGTGCTACATTCCGTAGTCGTCATTTATTACATACAATCTCAGTATTTGCTCAAGAAAAATGGAAAGCAAAAGAAATTCAAATCAATAAAGAAAATTTTATTAACGAAATAAAAATGTACTATGGAATATAACAGATTGGTTACAGGTGAAAAATGTACATTATTTAGTTTGTTTTCAAAGGATAATGTAGTGATTATTCCAGATCTTCAAAGAGATTATTGTTGGGGAACAAAAACTAATGACAAAGAATTAGCTCGTGACTTTGTTAGGAATATAGTAGAGAATGGTTTTAATTCCAATTCTGATTTGAGCTTAGGGCTAATTTATGGCTATGAAGCTCCTATTGGTCATATTCAACTTTGTGACGGACAACAGCGTATTACCACCTTGTTTTTACTGATGGGATTGCTAAATAAAAAGACAAAAAAAAATGAGTTCAAAAACCAATTGATATCCCTATTCGAATTTGAACAAGATGATAAAGAGCCATATCTTCAATATTCAATTCGAGAAAGTTCACTATATTTTATTAGTGATTTGGTATGTCATTTTTTTATTACTGAAAATGATATAGAAGTAAGCGACATCAACTCTAATTTATCTTGGTACTTCAAAGACTACAATCTTGATCCCAGTATTCAAAGTATGATATCCGCTTTAGCTATAATTGAAGAAGAAATTAAAGATATTGACGCTTCTGCGTTAGGGAAATATTTAGTAAATCAATTATCATTTATGTATTATGATATGGGTACTAGAGCTAATGGTGAAGAAACTTTTGTAGTAATTAATACTACGGGAGAACCTCTTACTGCAACAGAAAACTTAAAACCTCTTTTTATTGACGCACAAAAACCTGAATGCCAAAAGATTTGTAGTGAGAATTGGGAAGAATGGGAAACTTGGTTTTGGAAAAAGAGAACAGGTTCAGGTAAAAAAGAAAACGATACCGCAGACAATGGCTTTAGAGAGTTTTTAAGATGGATTACCCTCTTAAATACAAAAGATGTTGAATCTTTTAAAAAAATTCAAGATTCAGGATCTTTTGAATTTGATATCAAATTTGAATTTAATGAAATAGCAAAATACTTTGAAATAATAGTTTTCCTATTTGAAGAATCAAACATATTTAATACTAATTTAGATTGGCTGTCTCCTGATAAAAATGAAAAAAACAATAATAGTAATAGTCAAATAATTTGGTTCAGGTTATTACCTGTTATTGAATATGTTAAAAAGTTTGGTAAAGAAGATATTAGGAATATAATTAGAGTAAAAACATTCTTTAAAAATCTCTCTAGAATTGATAATGTTTCAAAAGCTGTCGCTAGTTTACTTAGCGAAGCCATTAAAGTTATTAATAATATGAATTCTGCTGATATAGCAGAAATTATATACTTAACTAATATGTCTTCTCAAATTATTACAGAGGAGGAAAAAACAAAATTCAATATATACCTATTGAATCCAGAAACAAGAAACGAAATTGAAAATACCTTTTGGAAAGCAGAAAAGCATCGAATTTTGAAAGGAGAAATAAACCCTTTAATAAACTGGTCTTTTGACAATGAACTTTTTGATTTTGAATTATTCAAAGAATTCGATAATGTATTTAATTGTATATTCCATGATAATCTTAATTATCCCGAATTAGATTTAACTCGAAGAGCGTTACTAACTCGTGATTTAAAAGGTTATCCAAGAAAATTTAAAGGCAATACAAATACATCATTCTGTTGGGAATACTCTGATTGGCAAGCTTTAATCAATGATAATAAAGATGAATTTGGAGAGTTTTTTAAGGAGTTAATTAATGTTTCAAATATTGATTCAGAATTAAATAAAATGATTGTTGAAAATTCACCTAAAAAAGATTGGGATGAATTTGTTAAAATACCAGAATTATTGGCATTTTGTAAGCAAAAAAATATCCAATTTTCAGATAATGGTTGGTTATTAGTTAAAAATCAAAAAACTAGTGGTGAATTTGCAATCTTGAATGTATATAGGATATATCTAGACATGAAAGCAGTTCCATTTTGGGATGAGAAAATTTGGAGTATTAATTTTTATGGAGTATCTGGTTCATGTATATATTTTGATAATGTAGGTAAAAATATTTCAATTGATCTGATTTATTGTGGAGATAAGAAATATAAAATTCAGGTTTTTAGAAGAAATGTGGATAGTTTCAAATTACAAAATGATTTATTATTTATGGCAGAAAAACTAAATTTAAATTGGAATGGGGAACGATATGAATTAAATATAATTGATGAAGAGAATTGTATAGAGTTTATAAAAAAAATACAGCATTTTGATTTTAATTTTTAACAATTTACATATAAACATTTTTAAACGTCATTTTTTGTCGCTAATCAAAGTTATATTTGTCAATATAAAAAAATACCATGGCAAAAAAAGACTTTATACAGCGTTATATTTTTATTATCAACCGGTTAAAATCAATAGCGTCAACTTTTGATGAATTACAAGATTATTTACTGAAACAACAGCAAATAACAGGTGACAAATTAGAAATTAGTCAACGTACGTTACAACGCGATTTAAATGAAATTCGTTCCTTGTTTGATATTGATATACAGTATAATCGCAGAGAAGGTGTTTATGAAATTGTAGAATCAATTATTGAAAAACCTATTGAAAGGATTATTGAATCTTACGAGATTATAAATGCCCTAAATTATTCCAACAATGTCTCTCAAAAATTATACTTAGAGCAAAGAAAAAACCAAGGAACGGAACACTTGCATGGATTGTTATATGCTATAGATAATCGATTGGAAGTAGCCTTCACACACCAAAGTTTTTGGAAAGAAGGACCTGAGATAAGAACAGTGAATCCTATTGCCATCAAGGAATCACAAAACCGTTGGTATTTGATTTGTTATGATATAAATAAAAAAGAGAATAGAAACTTTTCTTTAGATCGCATTACAAGTTTGAAAATATCAGATAATAAATTCACCCCTTTTCCTTTTAACGTAATACAATATTATGAACATGCCTTTGGTGTGGAAACTTATG
>RRZU012849163.1_pt1 | contig 16897 bp, 14 predicted proteins | sample 2165561 | NCBI WGS metagenome assembly RRZU01 (sample SAMN10456909, study PRJNA506462) | wastewater metagenome | isolation source: wastewater sludge | place: USA: Moscow, Idaho | reverse complement strand
GGTGGAGCGGTGCACGGGCTGTCCCGGCGCCTGCTCGGCGACGACGCCGCCGCCGAGGAGGTCGTCCAGGAGATCTTCCTGCGACTGTGGAACCAACCCGACCGCTTCGACCCCGACCGGGGGTCGCTGCGGTCGTTCCTGCTGGCGCAATCCCACGGCCGCTCGGTCGACGTCATCCGTTCGGAAGAGTCTCGGCGTCGACGCGAGGAGCGCGACGCCCGGCGGGCAGTCGACGCCGGCTACGACCTCGAGCGTGAGGTCTGGGACCTCGAGGTCTCCGACCGGATCGGGGGCGCGCTGCGCGACCTGCCGGAGGAACAGCGCTCGGCCATCGTGTTGGCGTACTTCGGCGGCTACACCTACCGGGAGGTGGCAGGCATCCTGGGGGAACCGGAGGGCACGGTGAAGGGCCGCATCCGGAGCGGGTTGTCCCGCCTGCGAGGCTCACTCGACGCACTCGGCATCGGAGCGGTCACATGACGGACGATCCACGCCACGACGAGCTTCGTGCCCTGTTGGGCGCGTACGCACTCGACGCGGTCGACCCCGAGGAGACGCGAGCCGTGGAGGACCACCTCCGCGAATGCCCGCAATGCCGCGCGGAGGTCGAGCAACACCGGTCGGTGGCTGCGCTCCTCGGCAACGTCGGGGCGGCGGCACCCGCCGGCCTCTGGGACCGCATCGCCGCCTCCCTCGACGAGCCCGAGCGGACCGACCGGGGAGCTGAGGCGCCCTTCGCCTTCGACGCCCGCGCGTCGCGGAACGGCTCGGGGTCAGCCGCTGCCCCGACGTCGAGCGTCGGCGAGCGCACCGACCGCACCGACCGCACCGACCGCACCGACCGCACCGACCGCACCGACCGCACCGACCGCACCGACCGCACCGACCGCACCGATCGAACCGGGCCCGAGGTGGTGGCCTTCCCCGCCGGCGGGCGCCGCAGCCACCCCCGCCGGGGTCCCGGGCCCGCTGCGATCGTGGCCGCCGCGGCGGCCGCCTGCGTGCTGCTCGCCGGCACCGTCGGCGTCCTCACCTTCCGCCACCAACAGGAACGGGTCGACGACTTGGCCGCGCAGGTCGCTGCGGGCCGCGACCAGCGCTCCGCGGGTGCCGCCCTCGCCGACCCGGACTCGACGGTGGTGCGGCTCTCCTCCGGCGACGGCCAGCTCGTGATGCGGGCGGTGGTCACCGAGGAGGGCACCGGGTACCTGCTGGGCGGCAACCTCCCCGCTGCGGGGGTGGGTTCGACCTACCAGCTCTGGGGCCTCACCGACCGCCAGGCGGTCTCGCTCGGCGTGCTGGGACCGACGCCGGGCATCGTGGCCTTCAAGGTCGAAGACCCGATGACCGCATTGGCCATCACCAGCGAGACCCGGGGCGGCGCCGACCGGCCCACGTCGGCACCTCTGGTGAGCGGCGCACTGCGCCCGGAGGGGATCGACGCCACATCCACCTCCTGAGCGAGGCAAGATCTGTGGTGACCGGCACGTCCCAACCAACAACGGGGGAATCCAGATGGTGAAGCGATCCATGAAGGTGCGCCTGCTCGCGTTCGCAGCGACGGGCCTGCTGGTGTTCGGCGCCGCCGCGTGCGGCAGCGACAGCGACAGCGACGAGTCCAGCTCGGGTGACACCACGGCGACCTCCGCGGCCGACAGCGGCACCGACTACGGCGACAGCGGGGACACCACCGACACGACGGCGGCGGATGCGTCGGACACCCCGGCCGAGGCGACCGCGCCCGTGATCTCGGACTTCTCGTTCGTCCCCGACCCCATCTCCATCACGGCCGGGGACACGGTGACGTGGACCAACGAGGACGGCTTCGCCCACACGGTGACCGCCGACGACGACTCGTTCGACTCGGGGAACATCGACGGCGGCGCGACCTTCGAGCAGACCTTCGACGAGGCCGGCGAGTTCACCTACCACTGCAACATCCACCCGCAGATGACGGGCACGGTCAGCGTCTCTGACTGAGCCTTCGATCCGCAGGGCCGCCGGTGGGCACCACGCCCAGCGGCGGCCCTGTTGGCGTCAGGGGGTCCCCGAACGACAAGATCCCTGTGGAACGACCACCGATTCACCGAACAAGGAGCCGTCAGTGGAGATCACCACGCGGGCGTTGCGGCAGCTGGCCGCCGACGTCGACGACCAGCACCACGAGGCCATGGCCACGATCCACGAGGACCTCCGTGAGGTGCACTTCGGTGAGACGAGCCGCACGCTCGCCGGCAGCCGACGCCGCTTCCTGCGCAACGCCGGCCTCGGCGGCGCCGCCCTGACCCTCGGGTCGACCCTGGTACCGGTCTCCCGTCTCCTGCCGGCGGCCTGGGCACAGGAGACCCTCGACGACGCCGACCTCGCGGCCTTCGCGCAGAGTGTCGAGCTCGCCGCCGTGGAGGCCTACACCGCAGCCATCGAGTCGGGCCTGCTCGACGGATCGGTCGTCGACGTGGCCGAGATCTTCCGTGGCCACCACGACGAGCACGCCGCGGCCTTCGCCGGCGTGGCCGGTGATGCGGCCACCGATGAGGCGAACCAGGCCGTCCTCGACGTGTTCGCCCCGCAGATCGCCGACGCCGCCGACCAGGACGCGCTGCTCCAGATCGCACAGGACCTCGAGAACGGTGCGGCGTCGACCTACTTCTACAGCCTCGGCATCCTCCAGGACCGGGACGCCGCCCTCGCGGTGGCGACCATCCTGCCCATCGAGTCGCAGCACGCGGTGGTGCTCGGCCAGGCCCTCGGCCAGGACCTCGACCAGTACGTCCCCACCTTCCAGGGCCAGGACGGCGCGCTCAGCCCGACCGACTACCCGGTCAACAGCTAGCCGCCCCGAGACGAGAGGAACGCGACCCATGAACCACTCCCGAGACGAGGTGCGCCGCCAGCTCCGCGCTGCCCGCATCGAACACGACGCCGCCATGGCCCCGTGGCGTGAGGCCCTGCTTCGCATCTTCGGCAGCGACAACGCCCTGCCGTCGTCGGCCAAGGCCCAGCTCCTCGGCGTCCCCTCGCGCCGTGGGTTCCTCAAGATCGGCGGGGCCACGGTCCTCGGCGCGGCAGTCCTCGCCGCCTGTGGCAGCGAGGCGGTGCCCGACGTGTCCGAGAGCGGCGCGCCGAACGACGCCACCACGACCACGGCGGACCCGGCCGACACGGACTTCGACCTGGACCTGCTGCGCACCGCGACGTCGCTCGAGATCCTGGCGGTGAACACCTACCAGGCCGCCATCGACTCGGGTCTCGTGATCACACCGGACGTCGTCGACGCTGCGGTGCTCTTCCGGGACCAGCACGACGACCACGCCGGCGCCCTCCAGCAGGCCACCACCGACCTGGGCGGCACCGAGTACACCGAGGCCAACAGCTTCCTCCAGGAGTCGGTCATCGACCCCGCCCTCGCCGACCTCACCGACCAGGACAGCGTGATCGATCTGGCCCTGACCCTCGAGACCGCCGCGGCCGAGACCTACGCCTGGGCGGCGGGGCAGCTCTCCACCACCACCCTGCGCCAGGCCATCATGGGCATCGGCGGCGTCGAGGCCCGCCACATGGCGGTGTTGCGTGGGTTCCAGAACGCCGAGCAGGTGCCGGTGGCCTTCCTGCCCGTGGACGATCGCATCCCCGAGGACGCCTTCGTGGGAGTCGAGGACACCACCTCCACCACCTCGGCCGGCGGCGACACCACCACGACCACCGACGGTGGGTCGACCACCACGACGGCAGGGGGCGGTTCGACCACCACGACGGCCGGCGGGGCGACCACCACGACGACCGCCGGCTGAGCCTCCCCAGCCATGACGCGCACGCTGCGCCCCGTCACCTCCGGGTGGCGGGGCGCCGTCGCGCCCGGGGCCACGGCGAGGTCAGCCGGCGAGGAAGTCGAGGATGCGGTCGTTCACGGTGTCGGGCGCCTCGAGGTGCAGGAAGTGGCCCACGTCGGCCAGGACCTCGAACCTCGAGCCCGGGCGATCGACGGCGGACTCGCTCGACCGGGCGGTGGCCACCGCGAGGCACCCATCGTCCTCGCCGTGGAGGTAGAGCATGGGCTGGGACGGGAGCGCACCGCAGGCCACCTGCTCCGCCGCGAGGTCGGGGTCGAGCGGCGCGTTGCCCAGGGCAGCCCGGTAGGTCCCCAGAGCCGCCGCGAGGTGACCCGGACCGCGGAGCGCGTCCTTGACCGCAACCACGTCCTCGGCGGCGTCGTAGGCGGGGGACCAGTCCTGCCAGAGGCGGTCGAGGAAGGCGAAGTCGTCGCCGGGCACCAGAACCTCGGCCAAGGGGCTCTGGAACACGTGCATGTACCAGGACAGCTTCAGCTGGTCGTACCCGACGAAGGCGGCCAGCATCTCGTTGGCGGGCGGAATGGCCAGGCCGACGACCGTGCGCCATCGCTCGGGGGTGCTGCCGACGGCGCCGTAGGCCGCCACCGCCCCCCAGTCGTGGCCGACGACGACGGCGTCGCCGTCGCCGCCCAGGGCGTCGTGCAGCGCGTTCGCGTCGGCCGCCAACGCACCGGCCTGGAAGAAGCCGTCGACGGGCACCGCAGAGGGCGCGTACCCACGGTTGAACGGCGCCACCGCGTGGAAGCCGGCGTCCGCGAGGCGGGGGAGGAGGTGGCGCCAGGTGCGGGCGGTGTCGGGGAAGCCGTGCAGACACAGGGCGAGCGGGCCTTCGCCGGCCTCGAGATAGGCGAGTTCGGTGCCGCGGACGGTGACGGTGCGAGGTTCCACCGCGTGAGCTTGGCACGGCGGCTGCGTCCCGAGGGCCGGTCGGCTTCGTTAGGCTCTCCACCGAGGAAGGGGGGAAGCGCTGCTCAACGTCACGTTCTTCGGGGTCCGCGGCTCCACGCCGTGCCCGTGCGCCGCCAACCAGCGCTACGGCGGCAACACCGCGTGCGTCGTCCTCGCCGCCCCGGGCGGCGACCCCATCGTCCTCGACCTCGGCACCGGCCTGCGCTTTTGGGGCGAGACCTTCGACGGTGGCGAGCCCTTCCGCGGTGCGGCCCTCGTCACCCACCTCCATTGGGACCACGTCCAGGGCCTGCCCTTCTTCTCCCCGCTGCACCGCTCGGGCAGCCGGCTCGACATCTACGGGCCGTCGCAGCCCGGTCTCCAACTCGAGGCCGCCTTCGACACCTTCATGTGTCCGCCGTACTTCCCTGTGGGCATCGCCGACCTCGAGGGCGACGTCACCTTCCACGACGTGGTGGATGCGGACTTCGCCATCGGCGACGCCAAGGTCCGGGCCCGCCAGGTTCCCCATGTCGGGCTCACCAACGGTTATCGCATCGACTGGGAGGGCGTCAGCGTCGCCTACGTCAGCGACCACCAGCAGCCGCTGGACGGCAGCCTCGCGATCGCCGACTCGGTCCTCGAGCTCTGTGACGGGGTGGACCTGCTCATCCACGACTCGCAGTTCACTCGCGCCGAGTTCACCGAGAAGGCGCACTGGGGGCACTGCACGATCGACTACGCCGTCCACGTGGCCGCCGAGGCGGGCGTCCGCCGCCTGGTGCTGTTCCACCACGACCCGGGCCACCACGACGGCGCCCTCGATGAGCTCACCGCCTACGCGCGGGGCCTCGAGGACGCCCACCGGGTCGAAGAGGTGATCTGCGCCCAGGAGGGCCTCACGGTCTCGCTGGGGTCGCCCGTCGCCGTTCCTCACTAAGGTCGGGCGCCGACCACCAAGGGCGAGTCGGCGACCGTGAGCGAGGAGCCCACGACCGTGAGCGCCCAGCCTGCGACCGTGAAGGAGGAGCCAGCGTGACCAACCCCACCAGCTCGGACACCGGGGGCATCGACGCCGCCCACTACCGCAACGTCCTGGGCCACTTCCCCACGGGGGTCACGGTGATCACGGGGATGCACGAGGGCGCGCCCGTGGGCATGGCCATCGGCTCGTTCTCGTCGGTCTCGCTCGATCCGCCGTTGGTCCTGTTCTGCCCCCAGAAGTCCTCATCGAGCTGGCCCTTGATCGAGGCGTCGGGTGGCTTCTGCGCCAACATCTTGTCCTCGGAACAGGAGGACGTCTGCCGGGTGATGGCCAGCAAGAGTGACGACAAGTTCGCCGGCGTCGGGTACCGCCCCGGTGCGTCCGGCTCACCGGTGCTGGCCGACGTGCTGGGCTTCATCGACTGCACCATCGAGCGGGTGCACGACGAAGGCGACCACTTCGTGGTGATCGGCCGGGTGCTCGAGCTCGACGCCGCCAACGAGGGCCTGCCCCTCATCTTCTACCGGGGCGGCTACGGGCGCTTCGCCCCCTGATCTGCCGTTGCCCGTCTACGCCCTCGGAGCCGACGAGCCCGAGATCCACCCCGACGCCTACGTCCACCCCGATGCCGTGGTCATCGGCAAGGTCCGGATCGGTGCCCACGCCTCGGTGTGGCCCACCGCCGTCCTGCGGGGCGACGACGGCTGGATCGTGGTCGGGGCCCGCACGTCCGTGCAGGACGGCACCATCGTCCACGCCACCGGCCAACACGACACCGTGATCGGCGCGGAGTGCGTCATCGGCCACAACGCCCACCTCGAGGGCTGCACCATCGAGGACCGGTGCCTGGTGGGGTCAGGATCCGTGGTGCTGCACCGGGCGGTGGTGCGCAGCGGGGGACTCGTGGGGGCCAACGCCGTGATCTCGGCCGACGTCGAGGTGCCGGCGTTCGCCATGGCGCTCGGCGTCCCGGCCAAGATGCGCCTCGACGCGGTGCCCCCGGGCAACTTCGACGAGGCCGTCGAGCTCTACGTCGAGCGCGCCCGGCGCTACCGGGACGAACAACGCCTGCTGTCGCACTGAGCGCCGCGCCGTACCCTGACGCGGTGACACCCGGCCCCTGCGACGACCGCCGTGACCAGCGGCGCGTCGTCGGTGCCCACCCGTAGCTCGTGGCCAGGACGTCGCCGGGCGCCGGCCTGATCCTCGCGCTGGTGCGCCGCCAGTGGAAGGGGGTGGCGGCCGGAGTCGCGGTCGGGCTGGCGTGGACCCTCGCCAAGGTGAGCGTCCCCTTGGTCGTGGCCCAGGCCATCGACGAGGGCATCGACCCCTACGACCAGTCGGCGCTGGTCTTCTGGACCTGCGTGATCCTCGGTCTCGGCGTCATCGCCGCCGCCTTCACGGGCATGCGGCGGTATCTGGCCTTCCGGGAGAGCCGGTGGGCCGAGACCGACCTGCGCGACCGCCTCTTCGCCCACCTCCAGCGCCTGCACTTCTCGTTCCACGACGAGTCGCAGACGGGCGAGCTGATGAGCCGGGCCAACACCGACCTCCAGCAGATCCAACAGCTGGTCGTGTTGATCCCGCTGACCATGTCCAACCTGCTCACGGTGGTGGCGGTCACCGTCATCCTGGTCAGCATCAACCCCGTGCTGGCGGTGCTGGCCCTCGCCGGCCTGCCCTTCGTGAACGTGCTGGCCAAGCGCTTCTCGACCCGGCTCCAAGGCCCCGTGATGGGCATCCAGCAGGAGTCGGCCCAGCTGGCCAGTGTCGTCGAGGAGACCGTGTCGGGCGTCCGGGTCGTGAAGGGCTTCGGCGCCGAGCGCGTGCAGGCCGAGCGTCTGCGCATCGAGGCCGAGGACGTCTTCGAGGAGTCGATGGCCGCCGCCCGCATCCGGGCCACCTACCTGCCGGCGCTCGACCTCCTTCCGAACATCGGTCTCATCGCGGTGCTCGGCTACGGCGGCCACCTCGTGCTGACCGACCAGTTGAGCCTCGGCGACCTCGTTGCCTTCAACGTCTACGTGGTGCTCCTCATCTGGCCGTTGCGCATGCTGGGGATGATCGTTGCGCAGTGGCAGCGCTCGGTGGCCTCCGCCGAGCGGGTGCACGAGATCCTCGACACCACGCCGGTGATCGTGGACCACCCGTCCGGCGCCGGCCTGCCGCCACGCGTCGAGGGAGAACCGGTGGGGGAGGTGCGCTTCGAAGGGGTCCGCTTCTCCTATGCCCCCGGGGCGGCGCCGATCCTCGACGGTCTCGACCTCGTCGTCCCGGCGGGGGAGTCGGTCGCGGTGGTGGGCGCCACCGGGTCCGGGAAGACGACCATCGCCCGCCTGCTGCCCCGGTTCTACGACGTCGACGACGGCCGCATCCTGATCGACGGGGTCGAGGTCACCACCCTCGCCCTGCGCTCGCTGCGGCGGGCGGTCGGCATCGTGTTCGAGGACACCTTCCTGTTCAGCGACAGCGTCGCCGGCAACATCGCCTTCGCCGACCCCGAAGCGTCGGTGGAGGCCATCGAGCGGGCCGCCCGCCTGGCCGGTGCCCACGAGTTCATCGAGCGGCTGCCCGAGGGGTACGCCACCGAGATCGGGGAGCGGGGCTTCTCGCTCTCGGGCGGCCAGCGCCAGCGCATCGCCATCGCCCGGGCCATCCTCGCCGACCCCCGGGTGCTGATCCTCGACGACGCCACGTCGTCGGTGGATCCCACCAAGGAGCACGAGATCCGCGACGCCATGCGGGTGGTGATGGAGGGTCGGACGACGGTCGTCATCGCCCACCGGCCGGCCACCATCGCGCTCGCCGACCGCGTGGTGGTGCTGGCCGAGGGGCGGGTGGTGGCCGACGGCACCCACGAGCAGCTGCTGGCCGAGAGCGACCGGTACCGCGAGATCCTCGCCGCCGGCGAGCGCGACGAGGCCGTGGCCGACCCGGACGCGGACACCGGTACTGACGCCGGATCCGACGCCGGGTCCGAGCCCGTGACCAGTGGGGCCGACGGGCCGTGATGCACGAGGTCGGGGTCGACGAGGCCGACCGCCTGGACGCCGAGGCGGCCAAGCGGGTCCTGCGGCGCGCCGGGCGGATGCTGGGGCCGTACCGCCGCCAGGTCGTGGGCGCGTGCGGACTGCTCGTGGTGTGGACCCTGACCACGCTGGCCGGGCCACTGCTCGTCCGTTACGGCATCGACCAGGGCATCACGCCGGGCGACGCCGCCGCCCTCAACGCTGCGGTGATCGCCTACGTCCTCGTCGCGATCGTCGCCTACGTGGTGTACCGGTCCCAGGTGCGGGTCGTGAGCCAGGTGGGCGAGTCGTTCCTGCGCGACCTCCGCCTGCGGGTCTTCGACAAGCTCCAGCGGTTGTCGATGCCCTTCTACGACCGGGAGAAGGCCGGGGTGGTCGTGTCGCGCATGACCTCGGACATCGACTCCATGGCCGAGCTCGTCCAGATGGGACTGCTCCAGTTCGTGAGCAACGTCTTGCTGCTCGTCCTGTCGATCGTGGTGCTCGTCGTCGTCTCATGGCAGCTCGCCCTCGTCTGCCTGATCGCGCTGCCCTTCGTGGTGCTCGCCAGCATCAAGTTCCAGCGGGATTCGAACGAGGCGTACCTCGTGGTGCGCGACCAGATCGGCGGCACGCTCTCGAACCTCCAGGAGTCCATCGCCGGCGTCCGGGTCATCCAGGCCTTCGGCCGTGAGCGCACGGAGACCCGCCGCTTCGCCGAGCGCAACCGGGTGCTCTACGACGCCCACATGCAGTCGGTGAAGGTGCAGGCCTGGTACCTCCCCGTCATCGAGTTCGCCGGCATCGGCACCACTGCGGCGGTGGTCGGCGTCGGCGGCTGGCTGGTCAGCCAGGGCACGGTCACCATCGGGACCGTCACCTTCTTCGTCCTCACCCTCTCCAACCTCTTCGAGCCGGTGCAGCAGTTGAGCCAGCTCTTCAACACCGTGCAGTCCGCCGGCGCCGGCCTCCGGAAGGTGTTCCAGGTGCTCGACGAGCCCGTCGAGGTGCAGGAGCGTCCGGGGGCGGTGGACCTCGCGCCCCGGGGCGACCTCGTGGTGGACCGGGTGTCGTTCGCCTACGGCGACGGCCCGCCCGTCCTGCGCTCGGTGGACCTGACCATCCCGTCGGGTGAGCGCCTGGCGCTGGTCGGGCCCACCGGCGCCGGAAAGTCCACGCTGGCCAAGCTCTGCTCGCGCTTGTACGACCCCGTCGGGGGTCGGGTGACCTTCGCCGGGGTCGACCTGCGCGACGCCACCATGCGCTCGCTGCGCCGGCGCATCGTGGTGGTGCCCCAGGAGGGCTTCCTGTTCGCCGGATCCATCCGGGACAACGTGCGCATCGGGCGCCAGGGCGCCTCCGATGCCGACGTCGAGGCCGCCCTCGAGACCATCGGGGTGCTCGACCGGTTCGCCTCCTTGCCCGACGGACTGGAGACCGAGGTGCGCGAGCGGGGCTCACGGCTCTCCGCGGGTGAGAAGCAGCTCGTCTCCCTGGCTCGTGCCGCGCTGGCCGACCCTGCGGTCCTGGTCCTCGACGAGGCCACCTCCAGCCTCGACCCGGGCACCGAGGCCCTGGTCGAGCACGCCATGGACCGCCTGATGGCGGGTCGCACCGTGATCGTCATCGCCCACCGCCTGTCGACCGCCGAGCGCGCCGACCGGGTCGGCGTGGTCGATGCCGGCGGCCTCGCCGAGATCGGCACCCACGACGACCTCGTGGCCCAGGAGGGCCGCTACCGGGCCTTGTTCGACACGTGGTCCAGCGGGTCACCGAGCGACTGAACGTTCGTCCGGCAGGTTCGGGCGGTTCGGTCGAGGCATCGCGCCACGGGTGCGCCGAAGCGGGCGACGAGCGGGGCCTCGAGGATGCGAGGCGCCCCTCGGGCAAGAGCGATCAGACGGGCTTCAGACCGCGTACACGTGGCCGAAGTAGGGGCGGACGGCGTCGGGGGGCATGGGCTTGGCGAAGAGGAAGCCCTGGCCGCCGTCGCACCCGAGCGCCCGCAGCTCGGCGAGCTGCTCGACCCGCTCGACGCCTTCGGCGATCACCTCCAGGTTGAGGTTGTGCGCGAGGCTGATGATGGCGGCGGCGATCGCCGAGTCCTCCGGGTCGGGGCCGAGTCCGTCGACGAACGATCGGTCCACCTTCAGGGTGTCCACGGGGAGGCGCTGCAGGTTGAGCAGGGAGGCGACGCCCTTGCCGAAGTTGTCGATGGCCAGGGAGACCCCAACCCGGGCCAGGGCCTCCAGCGAGGCGATCGCGGTGTTCACGTCCCCCACGAGCACCGACTCGGGAACCTCGAGGCAGATGCGTTCGGGCGTCGTGCCGAGCTGGGTGAGCATCTCGGTGAGCAACTCGGGCAGGTTGCTCTGTGCGAGCTGACGCAGCGAGAGGTTGATGGCCACGCGTGGGGCTTGGGCGCCGAGTTGGCGATGCCAGCGGGCCGCATCGTCACACGCCTGGTGCAGCACGCTCAGGCCGAGGCCGACGATCAGGCCCGTGTCCTCGGCGAGCTGGATGAACTCGGCGGGATCGAGCGGTCCGCGGGTCGGGTGGTTCCATCGGGCCAGCGCCTCCACGCTGACCACCTCGCCGGTGCGGAGGTTGACCTGCGGCTGGTACTCGACCTCGATGTGGCCGCCGGCGATGGCGGCGCTCAACTGCTCGGCGAGCATGCGCCGGTTGCTGGTGCGCAGGCGCATCGCGTCGTCGTAGAGCTCGAGGCAGGCCCGGCCCTTCTCCTTGGCCCGGTACATGGCCTCGTCCGCATTGCGGATGAGGGTCTCGGGGTCGTCGGTCGGTGTCGAGACCGCGAGGCCGGCGCTCGTGGTCATCACGAGCTCGAGGCTGGCGATCTGGAAGGGGTGGTCCTCGATGGCCTCGCACACGCGACGTGCGGCAGCCAGCGCGTCGTCGGCGTTCTCGACCTCGTCGAAGAGCACGACGAACTCGTCACCACCGAGTCGGGCCACGGTGTCGGCGGGGCGTAGGACGCCCGAGATGCGGTGGGAGACCTGGCGCAGCAACTCGTCGCCGACGTCGTGGCCGCGGTTGTCGTTGACCGACTTGAAGCGGTCGAGGTCGAGGAACAGCAGCCCGACCAGCGTGGCGTCGCGTTGCGAGCGGGCGATGGCGAGCGCGAGGTGGTTCAACAGCAGGGAGCGGTTGGGCAGGCCGGTGAGGGGGTCGTGGGTGGCCTGGTGGGCCAACTCGCTCTCGGCGAGGCGCCGGTCGGTGACGTCACGGCCCATGGTCGCCACGCGTACGAGCACGCCCGTGCTGTCGAACTCGCCGGCGACGGTCTGCCACACGTGGCGGAGCTCGCCGGCGGTGGTGCACATCACGAGCTCGCCGCTCCACGTGTCCCCTCGTAGGAGCACCGGTCGCACGTCCTCGACGTAGATCCCGTCCGACTCCTCGGTGAGGAGGTCGCGCAGCGCCAGGTCGGTCAGGTCGCCGTCGTCGAGGCCGAGCAGGTCGCGGGCCGCCTCGTTGACGTACAGCACGTCGCCGGTGGCCTCGTCGAACATGACCACGAGGTCGCTGGTGGACTCGACGATGGTGGCCAGGCGGGCGTTCTGCTCCCGGGCGGCGACGAGCGCACTCACGTCCTCGAAGGAGCCGACCGTGCCGGTGGGGGTGCCGAAGGCGTCCCGAACGACGCTGAGGCGGCACTGCACCCAGCGGGGGTCGTCATCGACGCCCACGATGCGGAACTGGCCGTCGTAGCGCAGCCCGTTCGACAGCGTCGCCTCCCAGTCATCGAGGGTGGCCTCGCGGTCGTCGGGGTGGATGAGCTCGAAGGCATGGAGCCGGAAGATGTCGGGTCCTTCGATCCCGGTCATCTCCGTCCATCTCGGGTTCACGTACGTCAGGCGCCCGTCGAGGTTGCAGCGGAACACGCCCACCGGCACCGATTCGGAGAGCGAGCGCAGGTGGGCTTCGCTGTCGCGCAGGTTCTCCTCGATGCGCCTGCGCAGCGTGACGTCGTTGAACGAGGCGACGACGCTCCCCTCCGGGAGGATGCCGGTCCGCCCGTCGAGGCGGCGGGCCATCGCCTCCACCCACACCCGTGCTCGTCCGGGCGGGGTGAAGCCCACGATGGCACTGGCCTCCGGTTCGCCGAGCAGCGCGCGACCCACGGGCAGATCGGTCGGGGCGAGGGGCGTCCCGTCGTCGTCGATCGGATCCCACGTGGCCCAGGGGACCCGTAGGGCAAGCAGGTCGTCGCGGCTGATCCCCAGCAACTCATGGGCGGCTGTGTTGCAGGTGGCGATGGTGCCGTCGGGCGCGTAGACCATGACCCCTTGGGGGAGCACGTCGGTCACCTCGGTCGGGAGGTCGCCCATGGGCGGCAGCCGACCTTGCTGGTCGAGGACGTGGCTCAGGTCGAGCAACGAGCCGGCGAAGCCGACGAGCCCACCGACCCGGTCGCGCACCGGTGTGGCGCGGGTGTCGACCCAACGCACGGCGCCGTCGCGGGTGACGACGCGGGCCCGCACCTCGAGCTCGCCGGCCTCGGCCAGGGCGGCCGCCCAGGCGGACCGGACCTCCTCACGGTCCTCTGGGTGGATCAGCGCCCAGGCCTCGTGCTCCTCGACGGGGAGCATTCCCGAGAAGCCGGTGATCTCACGCCACTTGGCGTTGGCGGCGACCACGCGGCCGGTGGGGTCGGCGAGGATCAGCCCGACGGGCGCGTCCTCGAAGCCCGGGGTCGCCACGTTGCCGGCGCGCCCCGCCTCCGCATCGGTCGTCGTCGTCGTGGTGCTCATCGCCTCGATCGCACTCGGCCCAGGGGCGCGGCCGCGCCCTCCTGGCACTATCGGCATGCCGGTGGGCACCTGTAGGAGGCAAGGCGTAGGTGGTTTGTTACTATCTGCGTAGGAGTAATTCGCCGACCGAACGACCCAGGGAGCGGCATCGATGGCCACCAGTGAGCTCGACCTCGACCTCGGGCGGTACAAGTTGGGCTGGAGTGACGAGGAGGACTACGTCTTCAAGCCCAAGCGCGGCCTCTCCAAGGAGATCATCCAGGAGATGTCCTGGATGAAGGGCGAGCCGGACTGGATGCGCGAGATCCGCCTCAAGTCCTTCGACCACTTCAAGCGCCGTCCGATGCCCAACTGGGGCGGCGACATGTCCGAGATCTACTTCGACGACATCTACTACTACATCAAGCCCACGGATCATCAGGTGGACGCCTGGGACGAGCTGCCCGACTCGGTCAAGAACACCTACGAGAAGCTGGGCATCCCCGAGGCGGAGCGCAAGTACCTCGCCGGCGTCACCGCGCAGTACGAGTCCGAGGTCGTGTACCACAAGAACCGCGAGGACCTCGAGGCCCAGGGTGTCATCTTCACCGACATGGACACGGCCCTGCGCGAGCACCCCGAGATCGTGCGGGCCTACTTCGGCACCGTGATCCCCAAGAACGACAACAAGTTCGCCGCCCTCAACACCTCGGTCTGGAGCGGGGGCAGCTTCATCTACGTCCCGCCCGGCGTCAACGTCGAGATGCCCCTGCAGGCGTACTTCCGCATCAACGCCGAGAACATGGGCCAGTTCGAGCGGACCCTGATCATCGCCGACGAGGGATCGCAGGTGCACTACATCGAGGGCTGCTCGGCGCCGGTGTACACCACCGACTCCCTGCACTCCGCGGTGGTCGAGATCATCGTGAAGCCCTCGGCGCGGGTGACCTACACGACCATCCAGAACTGGTCGAACAACGTGTTCAACCTGGTCACGAAGCGGGCCCGGGTCGAGACCGAGGGCCACATGGAGTGGATCGACGGCAACATCGGCTCGCGCCTCACCATGAAGTACCCCGCGGTCTACATGGTCGGCCCAAAGGCGTCGGGCGAGGTGCTCTCGGTGGCCTACGCGGGCGCCGGCCAGCACCAGGACGCAGGGGCCAAGATGGTCCACGCCGCCCCCGAGACCACCTCCAAGATCGTCTCCAAGTCGATCTCCAAGGACGGCGGTCGCACGAGCTACCGCGGCCTCGTCCGGGTCGAGGACGACGCGCCGGGCTGCGTCAGCCACGTGCAGTGCGACGCCCTGATCCTCGACGAGAACAGCGTGTCCGACACCTTCCCGTACATGGAGGTGGGGGCCCGCGACGCCCGCATCGGCCATGAAGCCACCGTCTCCAAGGTTGCCGACGAGCAGCTCTTCTACCTGATGAGCCGCGGCCTCTCCGAGGAGCAGGCGATGGGCATGGTCGTGAACGGCTTCATCGAGCCGGTCACGCGCACCCTGCCCATGGAGTACGCCGTGGAGTGGTCTCGCCTCATCGAGCTCCAGATGGAGGGCTCGGTCGGGTGAGCGCACGACCTTCGTGTCAGCCCACGAGCCTGGCAGGATGAGGCCATGCCCATGCGAGAGGACTGCAAGTACTTCGAGAGCCGGTCGTACGCGAACGGCGAGACCGTGCGCAAGTGCGATCTCGATCTCGCACCCGAGGCGCCGTGGCGATGCCCGGACGACTGCCCGAAGTACACCCGCCGGCTGGCCGATGTGGGCTGGAACCACGGAACCCTCGTGACCCCCCCGTCCCCCTCCGAACCCGCCAGTCTCGGTGAGGACGACGGCAGCGTCGCGGCTCTGCTCGACGAGGCCGAGAGCATCATCAACGCGGCTGGACCGCAGGTGCTGGCCGACCTCGAGGCCGAGCGGGGCCGCAAGGGCCGGTTCCGCCGCAAGAAGAACAAGAAGCAGAAGTAGGACCTGACCCGAGCCATGTCTTCGACCGATACCGCACTCACAGGGCCTGCATGGCTCGCGGCTCGACGCGCCGCTTCAGAAGGGCGCCTCGCTGCCTCGGTCATCCCCACGGCCGAGGAGGAGGTGTGGCGCTACAGCCCCATCGGCGAGCTCGACGTGACCGCCTTCCGCACTGCCGTCGGCGCGAATGCGAGGGATGCGATCGACCGTTGCCGGGCACACGCCGATGCGGTGGTAGGCGATCGTGCGGGACTGCTCGTCGTCGTCGACGGCCACGTGGCGCACGCCGAGCTCGACGCCGACGTCGCCGCGCGGGGGGTGGTGCTCGCAGCGGCCGCCGACGCCGCAGTGGGCGAGGATCTCCTCGGCTCCGTCTTCTCGTCTCCCTCCGACTACTTCGGCGCCCTCAACGACGCCCAGGCACCCAGCCCGGCCGTGCTCGACGTGCCACGGGGCGTCGTCGTGGAACGACCCATCGTGGTGGTGCAGCACACCGCCGCCGAGGATGCACTTTGCCTCCCCCGGCTCGCCGTTCGAGCGGGGGAGAACAGCAGTGCCACCGTCGTGGATCTGGCCACGTCGGCCGATGTGGTCGCCCTGTCGGTCCCGGTCGTCGAGCTCGACGTGGCCGCGTCGGCGCGACTGATCTACCTCTCGGTCCAGGACCTCGGACGCGGCGTCTGGCAGATCGGGACCCAGGCGTCGAGGGTGGCGGGCCAGGCCCAACTCGTCTCGACCACGGCGGCGTTCGGCGGTGCCTACGCCCGATTGCGCACAGACTGCGCACTGGCGGGCCGTGGTGCCACCGGCGACCTCTTCGCGGTGTACTTCGGCGACGGCCACCAGACCCTGGACTTCCGCACCTTCCAGGACCACCTGGCCCCGGACACCACCAGCAACCTGCTGTTCAAGGGCACCGTGGGGGGCCACGCCCGGTCCGTGTACACCGGCCTCATCCGGGTGCGCCCGGACGCTCGTGGCACGAACGCCTTCCAGACCAACCGCAACATCAAGCTCTCCGATCACGCCTGGGCCGAGTCGGTCCCCAACCTCGAGATCGAGAACAACGACGTGCATTGCAGCCATGCCTCGGCGGTGGGCCCCATCGACGAACAACAGCGCTTCTACCTGGAGAGCCGGGGCGTGCCGCCCCTCGTGGCCGAGCGCCTCGTCGTGGCCGGCTTCTTCACCGAGGTGCTCGAGCAGATCTCGGTTGCCCCCCTGGTCGCGGAGCTGCGCCGGCGCATCTCCGACAAGCTCGAGAGCCCGCTCGACTGATGGGCACCCGCGTGCGCCTCTGCACCCTGGCAGAGCTCGATCCCGGCACTGCTCGCCGATTCGACGTCGGGGATCGGCGCTTGGCCGTGGTCCGCATCGACGACGACGTCTATGTGGTCGGCGACCGTTGCACCCATCAGGACATCTCCCTCGCCGAG